>Ga0209367_1011310_pt1 | contig 11855 bp, 9 predicted proteins | sample WorMetLIZISLAND2_FD_187412 | JGI IMG/M metagenome (GOLD analysis project Ga0209367, IMG submission 187412) | Marine gutless worms symbiont microbial communities from Max Planck institute for Marine Microbiology, Germany - Olavius geniculatus... ... | reverse complement strand
AGGCGCCACCGTCGCCAACGCCACACGCGCCTATGGCCGATGTGTATTATGGTCCCGATGGGCCGAGTCCAAGTGATATGCGATTTTCGAAACTATAACTACTGAACTGGAAATGCTATAGGCTTTCGCGCGTCTCGTGAGCTTTGCTCAAATTTCTTGTTAACATAAAATACTCTAAATGTTAAAACTGCTATTATAACTTATTGGACACATCTTTGTAGCAAATGCATATAAGTAATTTGAGCTCATGGGTTGGTGGAGTGGCGTAGTGTGGTAACGCGTTGTGTCCGATCAACGAAGTTACTCTACTCCGGACCGGATTAGTACTTGGATGGGTAACTGCCTGCGGGCAGGTAAACCATCTCGGTATGTAACCAGCCGTTTAGATCAACTCAGTCTTCCATACCTTTTGAGGTAGGTTAATCAAGTACCGGCTTATCTGGCTGGGGTTGAGGCGGGGCGCATTCACCTGTTTTCCCTCTGTGTGATCTCATACGGCAGGTGACGTTCCGCAGGTCTAGAATGGCTTTCCTTGGGAGCTATAACACCACCCCTTTTTACCACCTGGAAAATTAGTGTAAACGTGCAATAAAATGACAATGCGTTTTGAAAGAGTACCCAAATCTGACGCCCCCGTACGGAGAACTTCTTGAAGCTAAAATAGCAAAACTTAAACAGTTAAAATATGTGTTTTGCTGCAAATTTTATACGCATATTCTTTTAATCTACCTCCAATAATTTTAAAGCAACGAACGATTGAAATATGCATCGTAGTCTAAAATCGCGAAAAAATCACAAAAAAAACTCACTTTCTGGATTTAAAAGTCGTTTAATGTATCAATGTAGCGTAAGTACTAAGTACGTCCAAAAAGCTGGTTAGTAGTGCTTGTTATGTTGAGCAGCAAGTCCGTGTATACAACTGTGACCGTTTACAAGCTAAATTACTGATATTAGCAAAAAATTGCGCATTTTAAAAAAAGTACCCAACTGCAAGGACCCTGTACGCATGACTTTTTGAATTAAAGGGAATCGAAGCTTAAACTGCTAAAATCTAAATATTTCATACGCAGGTTGTCTTGGTCTATCTCCAGTCAAGTTCACTCTTGAAATGTGCGCCGCAGCTTAAAATCGTCAAGAAAATTACCAAAACTCCCTATTTTGAAGTTCAAAATCGTTCAAGTCATTAATTTTGGTGTCAATCAAAAAAGCGCCTGTAACCTCCTATTAATGATTAGTAACATAGGTCGTATCTCCCACCGTTTTTGAGATACAGCGACTTACTGACTAAAAATCGCAAATTTTTCGTACCCCCTCTCATTTATCACCTTCGATCAGGGAGACCCCTTTCAACCTTCGGAGGAAAAAAAACTTGACAAATCCTAAAAATAGAGTCTTTGTGGAAGTCCACAGTAAAGATTTAGTGATTCTAGCTTGCACCGTTTTGATACAGTCGCAGAGTGTGAAAGACAGACGGACAGACACACACACACCCTCACACGCAGACTATAGCCAAGACGCGCTTTCGCGCGTAAAAATACCACGATCATCAACAGTTTTGACAACATCATTCACTCAGTTAAGTGTCCGCATAATTTGTGCTATATCAAATATTTCTGCAAGCAGTCATATTGAAAAGGTTTTTAGATTTACGCCCGTATAAAGACTTGGAAATTGTACAGCTGGATACATACGATGTCGGGAACGGTAAATCTGCGCTCAGGAAGGACAGATCGTGGCGCTGCCCGCTGCAGTTGGACGTTTTGGCGAGGCACGTAGGAACCAGGTTGTGGACGTGAGTACGCCGGCGACCAGCGTAGTCCAGTTGGTCGCGGTCTAGCTGCCCTCACTCTTGGCAGACGGAGTGCTGGTCTGATCGCCTGTCTCGCAGCACGTCCTGCCAGGAGGCGCGGCAGTACGATGAAGATAAACGCGCTGGCGGCGACCGCTCCGTACAGACCACCCAGCACGCTGAAAATTATCGTTACGCTCTGATCTGCGGGCACCGTGATGTCTAACACAACCAAAAAAACTAACATTGCTCTTTCCGTCTTCCACCTACTCTTTGTCATCACAGGCTGAACGGTAGTTTAAGCCCTGTGTTAACGGCGACTTCTCTTTCCTATCCCAAAAATTCGACCTCCGCAGAATCAGAATTTCTGACCCGATTGAGATAAAATTTAGCACAGTTGATTACGTCGTCGAGAAGAATGGTCATGCAAAATTTTATGCAAATTCCTTCAAAGGGGGGGCTTCTCGGCAAATGGGCGAAATATACGCAAAAATTTTTTCTTTAGCTTAAATGCTTTTTTCTTCAACGTACCCACAGGTCAGACCCTTTAAGGGATTTTTAAGCTTAACACGTCAAACGACGTGGTTCTGCACAAGGAAGTGCCTTTTTGGGGTTAGAAAATTAAAATTTAATATTTAACGTATTTATTCGCAAAAAATCAAAAAATACAATGGCGCCTATGGAGAAAATTAAGCAATTATTTAAACGGTCATAACTTTGGCTGTGTATATGATAAAGTCGTAATTTTTGTTCTAGAATATGGTTTTCGGCAATGACCAATCTAACGGTGTTATTCAATTTTACCCCGGACCCTCCCTGGTTGCCATGGCAACAAAATTTGGGACAAAATGGGCTATAACTCGACATATGTACAAGATATCTCCAAGATTCTTGCATCTAACAAGGGGTTTTGAGGGTGGAGCAAATAAATAATTTTAGTAAGTCTACCACGGTTGACTCTTGTTGCCATGGCAACGAAATTTGTAGAATTTTTGCTAAAAATTGGTTAGATGGGCTCAGACTTCAGTGTGATTCGGCTTTATAGACGTTTCTGGTCGGCCATTTTACGCAACGGTCCAATAACTACAATAATACGATTAGTTAAATTAGCATTATTGACGTGTTTTCCGGACATATATTAAGCGGATGATGCATGCAATATTAGTTTGTTTATTTATATGGCCATTTTGTAGATATAAAAGGAATTTTGTTCAATATTGTCAGCAATGCAGGCCAGCGGTGACGTCACGCCTGACGCTTGTCATCTGCTTTGTTTAGTCACGCCGTTAGGTAGTAAGTAACAGCTATAAGCAGCTTGGCTATTGTAAAAAATATCTGAGGTGCAATATCTTTGTCACTGATCACCAGTATAAGAAAACAGTATTTTAGTACCTTAGGCCTACCTGACCTTCGGGGTGGACACGTTGCATTTGTCCAGCTCTGAGGCCGTATCATCTCAGCCCAATGCGCACAGTATTTTAGTCATAAAACAGCAAATATAAATGTACAAAACATCAGTTTATACACTTGTTAACTCGCACATCGAAAACAGCAAAAATCACAAAAGATGATATTATTCAGCAGCGCATTGACACACAGTCAGTGTGATGTGAGGCAATATCACCTTTAGTAATTTTTGCTGTTTTCGATGTGCGAGTTTTTCAATGTTGCCGTTAACAAGTGTATAAACTGATGTTTTGTACATTTATTTTTCTTATGGGCCACGCAGCTTGAACTAAGCTCGACTGAGCCTTGATCAGTGGTAGCGGTTGCTGAATCCCAGACCAAGGTTTTTATCAGGGGCGTCATTTGGGGGCAGGCAGGGGGCTCTAGGAACCCCCCCCCACTTCCAAAAAAATGATTTTATTTTTTTTTGTAAATCGTACCTTTGAAACAGTATTAGTGCTGCAAGAACAAAACGTTACGTAAGACTGAGATGCCAATGATTTACTGAAATAACGCCACTAGTTTTCATTACTTCCCTCCGCGTGTGATCACTGATTTCTTTCTTAGATGGTTTTTGTCGGACAAATCGACAGCCGCTACTGTACCCGTTTGAGTTCAAAGTACACAGACAGCGCCAAAAGCTGTGCTCCTGTATAACAAACTGTTCGATCATACGAACATTAAAGTGTTCACGGCAGAAATCGCTTTATTTTCGGACCTCTTTCAACGCAACCAATAGTGTTGCGAAAGACACTAGTCCTAGTGGACTACCAAGACTAATGTATAAGATTAAGGTACGACGCACAACTAATTTTCAGCAATGGTAAGACGAGATGAAAACACAGTGACTGACCTTTATGACTAAGCCTATAATATGTGATGAGATATCAAGTCAAAATGCTTCAGTAGACCTATGCACGAAAATCGGCGATCTTCACGCACACACGTTAAATAACTTGCGGCATTCACCCCTTACTTGCCGGTTTCACAAGCTATGCTGTGACTCGTGAGTTATAGCATACGGCGCAGTAAATCGAAAAAGCTACGTCGATATAGTGAAATAAATAAAATGTTTACTTTGTTCAGTGGTAGTTCCGACCGGAAGAGCTGCAACACAAACCATATCGCTTGCAATGCTCAAACCGACGACGAAATAGAATGAAATATACTGTTATTAATAAGTAATAATCAGTGTACGTCGTAATAGAAAACGTTGGGACTAAATGGCTGGATATGGACCAAAAAACATGCGTGTGATACTTTTGACATGAAACGTACATTTTAACCGCTTTAGTTTCGACCTCCGATGTACAAAAACTTCTCCGTATAAAAGCCTCAGATTTGTGTACCCTTTCAAAACGCATTATTATATTACTGCACGTTGTACGCTGTGGGAGCACGGATGCTGTGACGCTTTGCTCAAATAGGCCCTAAACTTTTCTCAACGCAGCCAGTTACGTTGTGCAAAACCATTTTGGCCGACCGTTAAAATCGAGCCTTGGGTACACGGTTACGTCTGTCGGCTGTCGGTTGTTGTCCGTCTGAACAAGTAAATAAAATGCCCGACAGCTACCTGTGGCATTAAGTCAAACCCGTTGCAACCCTCCTATTTTCCCCAAACGGGGATAATGTCTGTACCCCCAAATACTTGCATTCCGAATTTTGACCAAACCATTCAGTTATCGGCACAGTTACTAATTACCACTGACAACTTTTCGATGACGGTACCATCGCCGACCCGCTACGGACACCGGTTCTCCCAAAATACGCGTCCGGACCCCCCCACCCCCAATGTGTATGGTGCAATGACGTCCAAACTATATCAGCGCAATAGTTACTATTAACAGGCTGCATATCTAATGCATCCGTTGTCTCCAAACAGGAAAACTGAAACGGCTTCTCATTCACATTTGCTGGCCTTCAAACACTGGCGTAGGCCTACTGTCGGCCTTTCCTGTCGACAACCCGGTTTTTTGTTTCTAGTGGACTATTAACAAAGCGCGCTTAATTCTAACTTAATAGCAACTGTGTAGCGACAAAAATACGATACATAACTAATTGTCACTTTTTAGCAAGCCTGGTAGATCGCAACACACTGACAAAATTTTTATGGCTATACAAAATAATGTTCATAAGAACACGGAGTCTGTCCAATGCATTTCGATAGTTTACAGTATATGTCCGTATAAATATAATCAGTGAGCTGTTTAGACCGGAGAAAAAAATCAAACAATTTAATTTCAAATTGTACAGCAGCAATGATCCTTTCATCCTTCTGTATTATTTTAACTAAACAATAAACATTGTCAGTTACGAGACCATTCGATTCGTCACCAGCGTTTTACTATAAAAGGTCCATCGTCACCATGCGTCTATCTTGCACCGTTATGGAGATATGGCGCCTCAAAGATAATGGGGGTCACGAGTTTGACCTTTTGGGGTCACGTGACATCATCGGTCACGTGACCATTCGACTCCCGCGGTCCTATCCGCGGTCCAAGGTAATTATGCGTCTATGCATCTATGCGTCTATCACTATTAGCGACGAGCGCGAAAGAATTGTGGCAAGCCGTTGACGCCACTCTCTGCAGAGATCGTTCAGCCAACGTCAACTCCACGCGTACGGCGAATGATCTCGCCGACTTCTTCGAGTCGAAAGTGGCATCGATACGCACAGCCACTGACGGCGCACCGCCACCGACATTCACGGATCCACAGTCGCAGTCTTCGCTTCGTGTTCAAGCCTTTATGTCAGGAAGACGTCGTCAAGCTGTACTGCCTCGGCCAAGCAATCCAGTTTCGATTCTACGCCAACATGGCTACTGAAAGACTGTGTTGACTTGCTCGCGCCGTACCTGACTCATCTGTTCAACGAGTCGCTGTCGCCCGGCTGCGTCCCCGATCTGTTCAAAGTTGCGTACATCACGCCATTACTGAAGAAACCGGGGACTGACGTTGATGCAGCGGAAAATTATTGACCGGTGTCAAATCTGTCTGTCTTGTCAAAAACGCTGGAATGTGCTGTGACCCAGCAACTTAAATCTTAACTTGGAGTCGCTGGACTTCTTCCGCGACATCAGTCAGCTTATAGAAAGGGCCATTCGACAGAAACGGCTCTACTTAAAGTCTGCTCTGACCTAACTGATATGATGAATTCTGGTCATCATGCACTTTTAAATCTCTTGGACTTATCATCAGCTTTTGACACGGTTGATCATGATATACTGCTGGCGCGTCTGTTCTGGTCATTTGGGATACGTGGTGACGTTTTGAGTTGGATGCGCAACTACTTGTCAAACCGCTGCTACACTGTGCGGTTTGGGGGCACTGAGTCTTCGAGTCGCCACATGCAGTACGGAGTCCCTCAAGGATCAGTGTTGGGTCCACTCCTGTTTGTTTTATATACTGCTGATCTTGGCAGTATTGCGAATAAACATAGGGTGAACTCGCACTTCTACGCCGACGACGCTTAGCTGTATACGTGTCAGCTAGACAACAAGAAGCTGGCGACGCCGAACAAAGTCTAGTCAACTGCATGGAGGACATCGCGCAATGGGTGGCGTCCAATCGCCTGAAGTTGAATCCATCGAAAACTGACTTCATGTAGTGTGCGACTCGACGGCGTCAGCGTCAGCTGAGCAAAGACCACGTGACTTTTGTTGGGTCTGACATCCAGCCGTCATCAACGGTGCGTTATCTCGGCGTCTTACTGAATTCCGAACTGTCGTTCGGACCACACATCAGCCACTTAGTCAGCCGATGTTTCTTACAGTTGCTCTATATAAGACCTTGTTGGCCGGGGCTTCTCGCTACCGGCTGGATCGTCTACAGTCGGTGCTGAACACAGCTCAGTTCAAGTTGTGTCTGGTGACATTTAAAGCGCTGCACGGACTTGCACCGACATATCTCGCCGATATGTGTCAACCAGTGGCATCAGTTGGCAGCAGAGAAAGACTGCGTTCTGCTACTCGTGGCGACCTTGTCATCAGCCCAACTGTCACGTACTTTAATGCTCGGTCGTTTGCTGTTGCAGGACCCAAAGCCTGGAATCAGCTTCCGGCAGACATTCGTGCGATTGACTCAGTCAACTCGTTTAAATCTGCTTTGAAGACATTTATGTTCCGATGATAATTTGTGTTGACAATTTGTGTAGACTAGACACGTTCGCCCTTATAATTGGTTTCCGTGTTACGGCGCGATAGAAATTGTCAGTGTTATTATTATTATCTGGCACCGTTACGGAGATATGGCGCCTCAAAGATAATGGGGTCACGAGTTTGACCTTTTGGGGTCACGTGACGTCATCGGTCACGTGACCATTCGACTCCCGGGAACCGAGTTCATAAGGGTGGTCCATAGAGACAGGTCGTCCGACGAAGCTGTTTACTTCCGGTCATCTGCGCCATTTTGTTTCTGTTCGTTGTACCCATTGAACGTCTACCATAGAATATTTCATTCTAGCAAAGAATATTTATTTTTTTGACACCATCTTTTAAAGGAAAAATTTCGAGGCAGGCGGTTAGTAAGGGGGACATTTTTGTGGAATTTGTGAGCTCCGATGCACTGTTTTCGAGATATTTCCAAGAAAAAAAAGGAAAAGTAAAAGAAAAGGAAATGGGAGAGGAAAAAGGGAAGGAATAGGGAAAGAAAAAAGGAAGGGGAAAAAGAAGGAAAAGAGAAAGAAAAAGGGAAAGAAAGGTTAAGGAAAGGGGAAGCGGAAGGTAAAAAAGAAGAACAAGCGGAAGGGAAAGAAGAAGGGAAAGAAACGGGGAAGAGGACAGAAAAGGGAAAGGGGAAGGGGAGGGTAAGGGGAAAAGGTAGAAAAGGGGGAAGGGACAGAAAAAGGAAAAGATGAAGGGGAAAGGAGAAGGAAAAAGAAAAAGAAGAGGAAAGGGCAAGGGAAAGGGGAAGGGAAGGAAAAGGGAATGGAGAAGGAGAAAAAAGGGGAAGGAAAATGGGAAAGGAGAAATAAAAAAGGAACGGGAAGGAGAAGGGGAAGAGAAAGGATGGAAAAGGGAAAGGGAAGGTGGAAGGAAGATAGCTTAAGAAATGTAGGACGCATGGACGGATGGACGGACGGACACAAAGATGACTTTATACTCTGTCCAATGCTATGCATTGCATTGGACAGACAATGATGACGTATCAAGCTACAGGCATTGGTATACCATCAAAATCGGCAGTCTGCACGCATGTTTAAAAATTGCATCGTTATCATGCTTTGCTGGCAATCAATAAATAAATTTGCGTCGATAGTGAAATAGATAAAATGTACCTGATTCAGTGGTAGTGCCGACTGTCGAAGCTGCAACACATTCATTAAACCAAAGCTGTAAAACCGACGATTAAATACAACGAACTTAACTAGCTGATAATTAAACAGACAGTGTGATAACACAGTTGATAAGAAATGACCGTAATCTCAGCTATCAAATCTGTTTTCTTCATCTTATGACATAAAGTCCGGCTGATGTATGTTAATGGATGCAAGCAAGGTCGCATATGACTTACAATTTAAACTTACACGTTGATTGAGACTAAAAGTGTTGTACTTAAAGTAGTTGCACAAATTTACTTTTTTCGCCTCATCTGTTACACAACTTATGAGTTGAATAAAGTATTGAAATAAATATTGGTCGGCGCTAATCTCGCGGAGTTTGCAGCACTGTCACGCTTTACTTGCCGGTATCACACTTGATACGTCTACGTTGATAATGAAATACATAAAATGCTTACCTGGTTCAGTGGTAGCGTTGACTATCAAAGCTGCAACACAGTCAATAAACCATCGCTTACGATACTGAAACTGACAATTAAATAAAATAAAACTAGAAATTTGGGGCAAAGCCCAACGTGAGTCCGCCCGGCGCCCTAAGTCCGATTGGGGGAAATTAGGGGGGAAGGTAAAATTTCCCCGACATCAAAGTCACGTGGCCCGAACTCAAATGCATTGGTATACGCCGAACGCGCTTTGTCGACTTAGGGTAGGTCAACATGAGCGCTTATAACTTGGTTCCTGGTAAACGGAATTTTACCAAATGTTTTTTGTTCAACGCCGAATGGATCGCTCTCGTCAACGCCGTCGTTATGTCGTTATCTTCATCGGTTCCAGAGATATTTGCGCTCAAACTCGAAAGTTGTCGTAAATCGCACTAATTTTTGAACGTTTTTTGCCCTCCCAAATTTTAAGGAAGCGGTGCCCCCAAAATTTGTACTTGCGTTAACACCCCAACCTAGAGGCACGACAAGTGCCAAAGTTTCGTCGGGCTACACCCTCTAACTCCGAAGTTATAAGCGCTAATTTATTACACTTTAAGCCAATTTTTGACCCTCCTTTGAAAAAAGTTGTAAGGAGGGCCGCTGTCAACGGTGGGGGGTGCGCTAGTAAGACTTGGTCATTCTCTAGCGTGTGTAAAAATTTGGGGGCGCAGCATCCCCTAGGGGCCGAAATATGGTCTTTCGAAAAATGCGATTTAGGGTAGGTCAACATTAGCGCTTATAACTTGGTTTGTAGTGGACGGAATTTCACAAATTTTTTTTGTTCAACGCCAAAATATCGCTCTCGTCAACGCTGTTTAGATTGTGTCGTTTTCTTTATCGGCTCCAGAGATATTTGCGCTCAAACTCGAAAGTTGTCGTAAGTCGCACCGATTTTTGAACGTTTTTTGCCCTCCCAAATTTTAAGGGGGCGGTGCCGCCAAAAATTTGTACGTGCGTTAACACTCCAACATAAAGACACGTCAAGTGCCAAAATGTCGTCGGGCTAAACCCCCTAACTTCGAAGTTATAAGCGCTAATTTATTACATTTTAAGCCAATTTTTGACCCCGCTTTGAAAAAAGTTGTAAGGGGGGCCGCCGTCCCCGGTGGGGGGTGCGCTAGTAAGACTTGGTCATTCTCTAGCGCGTGTAAAAATTTGGGGGCGCAGCACCCTCTAGGGGCCGAAATATGGTCTTCCGAAATATGCGCTTTCGGTGGGTACCATTGAGAATCTAAATCTCCAAGGTTACTGGACCAAACTTCACCAAACTTGTTTCGCCCAACGCAGGAGAAACCGCGATAGACGGAATGACTATCCGATTTTGAATATCTTCATCCGTTTCGGAGATATTCGCCGCCGAACTTCGAAGTCGTCCGAAATCGGGCCAAATTTTGCATGTTCTTGGCCCCTGAAATTTTTTTGGGGAAGGCCCCCCAAAATTTCGGACCGGCATTATAAAATAGGGCCTAGTATTGACCATCGTACAAAATTTCACGCCGGTCGGCCCACGCATCTCGGAGATCTCGCGTTGACAAAAAAAACATCTGGACTAAAACATAAGTCCTCCCGAAAACTATCGTTTCCGGGCGGACTAATTAACTAGCTGATAATTAAACAGACAGTGTGATAACACGGTTGATGGGAAATGACCGTAATCAGCTATCAAATTTATTTTCTCCATCCTTGACATAAGTCCGGCTGACGTAGGCCTATGTTAATAGCTGCAAGCAAGGTCGCAGATTATTTACACTTTGAACTTACACGTTGACTGAGACTATTCTTCTTCTTTTCCAATAATGCACATATCCTCTTGCGAGTAACGTCGTGCATGGCAGAGGTGCATGAAGTGTTATACACTAAAAGTGTTATACACTACTTAACTTGCCGGTATCACACTTGATACGTCTACGTTGATAGAGAAATACATAAAATGTTTACCTGGTTCAGTGGTACCGTTGATTATCAAAGCTGCAACACAGTCATTAAACCATCGCGTACGACAGTGAAACTGACGATTAAATATAATGAAATCTACTAACTGTGAAATAGCAGACAAGTGTGATAACAATGTTACTATCAACATAAAAAGCTAAATGTTTTAGGTATTTACATTCTGTCGCATGTGCCGTCAGTAACAGTATCAACAATATGCGCCCAAACTGATCGAAACTGATGACTGCATCAAAGGCACGCGGTAGCGCAGCCCCGTGTTAATGGCGACCGGCTAAGTCAATGGAAAATGGCAAAATTCGACCCCTCGCAGATCCGAGACCCCTCAACCGATCGATAAAAAAATTTGAAATAGATGATTACTTCGGCGAGACGACCCACTGCGCAAAATTTCGTGCAAATCCGTCCATTGGAGGCTTCTCAGCAAAGGGGTGAAATATAACGGAAATTTTTCTTATTTAAATATAGCTTTTTTAATGATCGGCCTACAGGTCAGACAGATCGGTGGATTTTTACGCGCAATGGCTCAAACGACGCGGTCTCACTGAAGGGTGTGCCTTTTTAGGAGTAAAAAATTCAAAGTTAATATCTAACTTTTAAAAATCCCCCAAAGTCGCAAATTGGGCCCAAAAACGGACTTCAAAATTTTCGGCCAAAAACGCTGCTGTACAAAATTTCCACCTATAAACAGCCCTTAATCGTCATCGTAAGCCCATAAAATTTGTATGGTGAATAGGTAATATGGCCTCGGGAATTCCAAATATGTGGTTATTTTAAACCCCCTAGTCACGCGACACGGAGCATGCGCAGTGAACGTTCGGCCTTTAACATGGGCAAATGAAAGTTTGAGGCTTTATATCTCCCTAACGGTGCAAGATAGACGCATGGTCACAATGGACCACCCATAGGA
>Ga0209367_1011309_pt1 | contig 11856 bp, 7 predicted proteins | sample WorMetLIZISLAND2_FD_187412 | JGI IMG/M metagenome (GOLD analysis project Ga0209367, IMG submission 187412) | Marine gutless worms symbiont microbial communities from Max Planck institute for Marine Microbiology, Germany - Olavius geniculatus... ... | reverse complement strand
TTGGCTGCAAAAGAGTGAATTACGACGAAATGGATGGAGATAGACTAAGATTACCTGCGAACAGGAACTGCTATAGGCTTTCGCGCGTCTCATGAGCTTTGCTCAAATTACTTGTTTTAGTTTTGTCGTCGCTTTCCACGCTCCTTAAAATGTTGCAAGCGGAAATTCACAAGTTACCTGGAAGTTTCGTACGCTGTGAGCCGGTGCGAGCTGTTGTCGCACCCAGCGCAGTGTCTCGCCGTAGCCCGGCGAGTCGACCTTCATGAAGTAGCTCAGATAGGTCATACACGACAGTTCGTCCAGGTCTCGGCTGGACATGTTCTCCGCTCGCAGTACTTGCGGCACGCCCAACTGTCGTGCCGCCAAATCCATCGCCGTCCGGCAGTTTGACAATCTGATGCACGTTGCAAACAGGTTACGCGACGCCGAGCCGGGTTAGTACCGAGATGGGTGACGTTGAAGGATCATTACGCAATCGTGCGGTATTGTGGCTAAATGGTAAGTCGTAGGGGGTCGGCGACGGTGCCGTTAGACAGGGTGACGACGAGTTTCTATAGGTTGTCAATAGAAATCATATTTTATGCGCAGCTGCTTGGCCGCAATTTTCAATGCAAGGTTTAAACCTATTAGTCGCCGTATCTCATAAACGGTCGGCCCTCCCTAGCAACAGCCGAGCTTATTGTCATATTTGCCAAACTTCGCATTTAACCAGGTTACCCAGGCTAACTCAGCTTGGCCATCCTTCCGTGGGTAGACAAATTGAGTACTAGCGATGGTTACGGCCACGCCTACGAAAAAATACGGCGAGTTCTGCGTAACAGGACTGCAGCTGACATACGGCTAAAGGTTACTGATCTGGTCTGTAAAAGAAGCTGACTATTAATCGAGCCGGTGTCGCCATCCGGCCTACTTGGGTTCTGTGCTAACTAACTTAATTGGGATTAACCTAACCCCCGCCAGCTCAAAGCACCGAAAAGGGCTTGAGCTGCCACGCAGTGGACCCAGTTGTCTGTGCAAAATCTTCTTCTTAATTCTAATCATATAAACCTACATTAATTTTGAGGTTAGTAAATTTCCAGGACCGCACGATAATTGATTGATTTATCGATTGACTGACGGATAGATAGAAAAATGAACAAATAAATGAAACGCAAGGCACTTCTAATCAATAGTTTTCTGCAGTGTCTTCAGCGCTCCAGAGCTGTTACTTGGGCAGTTTTTTTGCTTTTCCGAACCTAACGTAAAAGCCGAACAAATCATTATTGCGATTGAAATATTAGACAAAACACGCTGTCATGCGGTAAATTTTAAGTAGTTGAATTGATGGTCGTCATAAATGAACAACGTAGGCCTATGTTCATACTGTAGTATAAGCTTACCTTTCTGATCGGTTAAGTCGTTTCCAATCCGGACTTAATCCGGGCTTGCAATACTGCAGCAGTCCGCTGAAACCAAATACACGAAGTCTAAGTGATACAGTACGACACAAGTTGCAAAAAAAGGCTACGGCTAAACCATATTTCATCAATCAGTTCACTTCTGGACTTTTGAGAAGCAGCTATAAATAACATACCTTACAGTAATGAGTTAAGGGAATTGAATAGGAGACCTATTTTTACCACATTAATATAATTAATAAATACTCTTACAAGCCGATCATTTTTCAATCAGCTTCAATTCGACAACTACGCCCATGCCTATGGCAACATCTGTCCATCATAGCGTCTGACGTCGTATAGGCCTATGTTTAATACAAGCAAAGATCTCTGCCAATAAATCACCTTTCCTGTAAATCACAAGTTAGATCTATAGCGTATGTAAATGAGCAATCCCACTGGTGTCTGTACAAATATTTATTCACTGAAAAATGGCACTGCCCTGGATTCAACAGGTACGGTTGGTTAATAACAATACAGCTTAATAATAAAAAAAATAATAAAAGAAAAATAATAAAAAATAATAAATAAAAAAATAATAAAAGAAAAAAATGAATGTATGAACGAATGCTGAACAAATTGTTGTAGTTTATTGTTTTACTAAGAAATATAGACTAAAGTCGTTTCATCACGACGCTGTAGTAAGTCGTACATGGGTTGTTGGGCTCCTAGCATCTGCGCCGCACCCAGCGATTTGTTCCAATCGATACACAGCATAATACGCTGTGAACCATAAAAACATGCCACCTTACTTTTGTCTATATTTTCGCCAATTATTGACCGATTTTCAAAATTCTTTCACTGGCACACTCTGCGGACAATTTGCAATAATGTGATTAGTATATATTTTACCACATCGTAAATGCTTTTTTACATTACCGTGTGAAATATAAATGCCAGAAAAAAACTAGCGACAATAACAAACATTTAGGTAAATAAAAAAACACTTCAGACCAAAATTGCGGTGAATTATCCGTATGACATTAAACTGTGTTAGACCCACACAGTCTGGTGTCATACAGATTATTTACCGCAACGTTGATTTAAAGTGTTTTTTGTCATTTACCAATCTGTGTGTTTGTTATTATCATTCTATATGTTTATTTCATTTATATTTTACAAGGTAGTGTAGTGACGCATTTATGGTGTGGTGGAATATATTGCAAATTGTCTGCAGAGTGTGTCAGTGAAAACATTTAAAAATTGGTCAATAATTAGCGAAGATATAGACAAAAGTAAAGTGGCACGTTTTTATGGTCCACCCTGTAGAGACTATAGCGGCCTATTGTTCAATGCCGGGTGTCAGCAAATCGATATAATGTGTCGAACGTTCAGACCATCACGGCCGCATCATCTGACAGATAGGCTTATACACACGGCTGCTGAGTCAGTCAGGTAACATCGTCTAAAGGCGCGTATACGGAGCGACATAAATGAACTGAACTGATCGAACTGAATTGATTGACCCATAGGCGAGCACTAATGCATTCAGTTCCATTAAATTATGTCGCTCGCTCCGTGGGCGCCTTAAGGCCAAATCAAAATTGCCGCCTACAAGCTAGCTAGTAAATTAAATAAGTTCTTTTTGAGTTTTATGCATGACTGATGCACGCGTAGCAACTAGACTTTTCCAAAGAAGAGTTCCAGCAGCGTCGTAGGCGGGACAGTAAGTAGCGATTTTCCGACAGACACCGCAAATTTCCGATAGAATTCTGACAGATAGCTGTTGCGAATTTCAAGCAGAAAAAAATGGATGTTCAAAATTATAATTCTGTCCCTAAATTTCTGTAAATGAACGAAAATTTTTCGACAAGAAATATCCGACAATTTTACGACAGCGAAAATTTAAAAGAGAGAGGAAAAATCCCCCCGTCCCCTTCCCTCACTGCCACGACGCCATTGCGGGGGACTTCGAGTGTATAAGTGAACCGCAAACTGCAGCACTCCATCAATCCGTCTAGATCTGGTAAGTTCCCCAATGTAGTCTGGGGCAAAACAAACGCGAATGCATTTCAGGCACGAAAAATGCATCTGTTTGGTGACGTCTTTGGTTATTTTTATGGAATGCTTTTTGGTTGCACCGGCTGACGAGAAAGTTCAATCGCGCCCCATCGAACCAAACTCGACTATGGGCCTGCATGTAACTTATAAGCCCAAACACTACACTTAATTTAATTTTCTCTAACAATTAAAGGCTGAAGATCTGCAATCTGGGGAAAATTAAAGGCAAAATTAAATTTTTTTGCATCAAACACGCACAATCTCCTCTGTCGAAAAAACTGCAACTTTATTTTTCCGTACTTTTTGAATTAACGACGCCGTTGAAGCCCCAAACTCACGAGCGTGAGTCTGACGCCTCGAACCAATACTCCACCAAGCAATTAGTATATGGTTGTAGTTAGCAACTTAATTTTATTTAGCAGATACTTACTGGAGTGCTAGCCCGTCGTTCCAGTCGCTGGTGAAGTTGGACACGGTGTAACCCGGTAGAACGGCATTGATCCAGGCGAGCATGAGCTTCTTGGCCGGCATTTTACTACGACTGATCTGGTAGCGAAGCACCAGGTGCCAGATCAAACCCAGAATCAGCTTCAGGTTGCCTTCCAGGATGTCCTCCGCGCCTGCAGCATGCACATAAACGACAACAGCGTACTGCCGGCGCAGCGCAAATACCGCGCCGTGCGATATTTGGCTCATGATGAATCGCTCCGCAGTGAATGTATTTCACCCAAATTTCGGGAGATATTTCCTAGGACTGGTCGTCAATATTGTGGCTTCAAGGAACAAAAACCCTTCGTGTAGTTACTTTCTGTCTGTAACGCATGTAGCTAAACGTATTGTAGCTAAACCGTACATCGTAGGAAGTCGGCAGTGGTACCGTTGGATAGAACGACGATGTTTTCCTATAGGTTGCCAATTGTTACCATGTCTTTATCTGCAGCGGTTTGGCCGCAATTTTCAGTGCAATGTTGCTGCCTGCAGTCATGACCCACGTGCGCCGATTAACCGTATCGTATCCTAGCTTTGATTGTAGCGTTCGATATTGCATCGTCACCATAGCGTGTATGGAACTGTAGTGACTCTCGGAAATAGCTTTCTTTCCGCGACCGAAAGTCAGACGCTGGCATTGAGATATAAGCGGTACGGTTGGCGCACCCCAGCGACAGCTGGGCTCCTTGTTACAAATCCGACCAGCGCGTTAGGGGCTTAAAGAAATCTGTGTGCTACACAGATTTACGTTTTACTTACTTATTTACTCATTTATTTTCATTGCATTGAAGGTTTTTTACGAGAACGCGCTATAGGTCTATGAATCAAATTCTCACTAGCGCGTGCGACATGTTAAACCGACCGATATTGACAAGTCGAATTCCGTCGTCCGCCATTTCGCGCAAAGCAAGGTTGATGTTGTCGATGCACTGGTGCTGATAGGCCGGTCGCTGTGCAGTAGGGTGGAACGCCAGTCGTCGTCGCTGTCGTTTCTGTAGTGCCTCCATCAGCGCGCAGAGAACCCGGCCGTCACAGAGGTCACGCTGTAGGTCCACCGAGCTATCGACAAGACCTAGCTCCGAGCACCGGCGGGCACCCAGCCGCTCGACCACCCAGTTGGCGAACGTGTTACGTTGTATAGTGATCCAGTGTTCGCCTCTAAGTAATTCTTCGTCGTCGTCGTCATCGTCGTTGTCGAAGGTCCTCGTCAACCTTGCCGGCTCCGACTGCACCACATCCGCCGTCGACGCTGCCAACGTTCTGCTTCCTTCATACCGACAGCAAAGTCAACGTTAACAATTACAACTAGGCTTATAGAAGTAGAGGAAGACCAAAGATAAGATGACTGGATGGGGTAGAGAAGGACGTGGAATCACTCAACGTGATGATGCAGAAAGCATATGTACTGCACAAGAGAAGAACCAAAAAAGAGCGGCCGCTGCGTGCCTCTCGAGCATCACCAATGCAACAAGTCAATTCAAATAAGTCTACCAAGTTCGGATTTTTCTTCTCATAATTATCATGACGACTAAAATAGCGGCGGTTGTAACCGTGGGACTTATAAAATATTACGTTAAAATAGGCATTATAAAAAGCAGTGACGTCATCGGACGAGGTCTTAGTCTACGTAACATATTGTTCTTGCAGCGGCAACACTGTTTCAAAAATACGACTTATTAGACAAAAAGTAAAATCATAAATCCTTGGGGGTCCGTATATCCTTCCAGCCTCTCCCCCCCGATAAAAAATAGGCCTTAACAATGTCAAATGTCAAATGTAAGTTTATATAGCGCATTATCGTCAATAACATCTAATGCGCTTAACCAGAACCAGCGTATTTGCCTACCTGTTTGCATCTTGCTTTAGCTGTGTCTTGCAGCTGCACTGGTTTGCTGCTGCTCTAAAACTCCAGAGGAGATTCAGACATTGGCGACGTACATGAGTGTAATCTATTCACTCACAAGATATTCAGTCAGTCTGCTGAGCTTCGGTGAGTAAATCGTCATAGAGCGTTGATATCCCTAAATAGTATGCGATCGGCGAGTTGTCCATATAAACCAGTTTTGTTTTCCTATCGTTCTTCTCTAAATTTGAAGAACATCTATCTCGAATTCAGCAGTAAATTAGGCTAAGCCGGTTGTCCACCCGACCGTATAGTAGGCTACTTCCGCATTTTTATCGCAACTCGGATCAAACATCGCCGAAGTGCGCAATGTTAGCAAAATCGCAGTAATGTGCAGTAGCCCACACAGACCGCGCGGCGACATCAGGCAGTTCTGTACGAAAGCTAGCAGCGGTAGACTAATTTGCCGAAGAGTCAAAATTAACTGCTGCAGCCAACTGCACGTAAGCCAAGGCCTAATTCGACACGCATGAATAAGCGGGACGCATGCAGCTGCACATCACCTGCTGTAGCAGCAGCAGCAGCAACAGCAGCATCAGCAGCAGCCAGTATTCACGTCGAGCGTGAAGAGCATACGATAGAGCACCTGCTTGCAAGCAGGTAGGTGGCACACCTGTATAGGCTACGCTACGTTCGCCCGGCTGCTGACGCTGATAGCTCTATAGGCCTGACTAACTGTCTTCTCACCCGCTGTGAGTTATAGGGTTCTAACGAGCCCGTTTTGTTACGGCGCAGTAAACACTTATGGCAACGCATCGATTTAGGCCTAATCAGCATGCAACCTCGAGCAAATTTATTGCTTATGATAAGAATGCTAATAAGCTGGCGTTGGATGCAAAAATTAGGCCTACATAAAAAGCGCGCGGTCATGTGGCTTGCAGTGGTAGCCTGTTACTGGTACACGTAAGCAGCGCAAAGGCACAAAGCGTGATATTTTGTGAAAGTCAACCCATCACTTATTTCTCTTCACCTCTCTATGTTATGTTTTCCTCCGGTTACCATAGTAGTTATGTAAACATAAGATTTGATTTCTTTTCTAATAAATTAGTAATATTTGACGGTGTGCGGTTATGTTGGACACTTGTGACACTTCATGAACAGTTATGCAGAGGATTTCGGCGCAATCGCATTTTTCCCAGGAGAGCGTTTTCGCATACCTTGGGCCAGTTAGAGATAGGGTTAATAGGGTCAGTGGTTAGGGTTTATGCCTGTGTTCATTTGTGAGAAATTTCACGAAATTGTTCGGTAAAGGTAAGTATTCTAGGTATGCGAAAACGCTCTCTGGAGAAAAATGCTACACCGTGTCTCAATAAAAAACGCCAAACCATCAAAAAAGGTACGTTTAATACGTTACATCGAACAGAATTTCGCTAAAATTATACATGACTGCGCACTGGCTATCGAAAGGCATAATGCCATGTCTATGCCAATTCTTGCAGTTTTACTGTAAAAATCTTTCTCAACCAAAAAATAACAAAAAAACCAACAATTTTATTACAGATAATAACTCATGAGACGTAAATCTTTGCAAAAACGCTTTTTGAATTACTAAAATTTGAGGACAGGTTGATAACCTTTTACCGCCACTTTTATTTTCTGAATAACTCCGTGCAACATTGGTCAATTTGGATAATTTTTGGCACACAGCATCTTGAAGAAACGTGACATGAATGACAATCACTAAAACCAGAAAGTCATTGAAAATCCACATTACATATTTAACACTAGTCATGTTCATTTTAAAATCGTATGTCAAGGAACTGAAATGACGCATCAACAACGAGTGAGCCGCTCTGGGTCACGCACGTTATTGAACGTGCTGTTGGCGAGTCACGTCAACGTCCACTCATGCGTGACACTTCACTGCATTCACTGTGTCACTGCATTCGTGCTGGAGGGGACATGCAGTAATAAAAATGATGTGATGTAATACGTAAGACTTTCTGAAAGATAATAACTGTTACTCGTATTTGTCACTGTTCTGAGCTGACGCCTGCGCTAACCAATATGAGTTCATTGCTGTAAATGGCCAAACTACGACTTTTGAATTTCAGAAGGTAGTGTAGTAACAGTATTAAAGTTAGGTGGGCAAAAATATAGTCATTTATGTAAAGTTTCTTGATAATGTTGCATGCCCAAAATTAACAAAATCTGCCAATGTTTCACGGAGTTATTCAAAAAATAAAAGTGGCATGTTTTTATTGAGACATGGTGTCTATAGTAGCATTTTTGCAAGCCTTTACGCCTTATGACCAGACAAAAATTGTTCAGTTTTTCGTTAGTTTTCTGTTCACGATCGATTTTCTTTTTTACATATCTTTCAATCTGTAAACAAGATCGCCAATATGGTGGCATTGTTATGAAATTTTTTTACTAAAAATGAAACGTACAGTATTTTAATGCCAAATGGTCTAAAAAACGTACGTTGCTGAAAGATTTTTTTACGCTTGTGCATTTTTAGGCTTGTACGTGCTCTGTTAAGATTTTAATGTTCAGTTAAGATTTTTTATTGTTCCAGTTTTTTTAGCATAAACAGAAAATTCATTTACAGCTATTCATTCTTAGGACAAAATAGTATGCAGAGAAGTAATTTGTTACACAATGATTCGAGTACCAGTTGATAACTTTTGGTCTTCAAAATAGATATATACCAATTTGATATGTTGCATTGTATCTTAGCTGTATGAGGTGCTTCTCAATTTTGATTGCTTTGGCTAACAATTATGTTTTGCACTTACCAGTCTGGATAACTATATTTTACCCTGGTTACTGAGATGCAACATTACATCATTACATGTAGTCTGGAATAATGATAATGTAATGCTGCATTGTATGGGTACTTATGTAGCACATACGTTGTATCAGTAAGTTTTTTTCTGTATTGTTTGTTTTTTTTTGTAGACTATGGATGCTATTTATTTGAAGGCACAAGAACAGTAACATTTCAAGCAGAATGGATGAAGACGTGACTTGCGAATACTCGGAAAGTTTTGACAGTTTAATTTCTGGCAGCTCTAAAAACATCAAATCACTTGCATCTAAATTAGATTGTCATGATGCAATTGACACTGATCTTCAGAGTCCACTGTTTACTGAACACTCGGGCAGATGGTCTGCTATGTGCGAGGAAAAAACACCCAATTTATCAGCAAGTTATTCGAAACTTCAATTTTCTCGATATTTTAGCGATTCAGAAAGCTACACTGCAGACTTTGTAGGCAGTGATTCTGCAGACTTGAATCCAAGTTACAGTTCGTTTGAGTCTTCCATGACTGATGTTTATGAAGATGAATTGGATAGAGGTGATGAAAAAGTTTCGACTGTCTTTTCTGTTTCTTTGGACACTGACACCAAAACTTGCTCATCTGTATCAGAAGAGTTATCGTCAGTAAGGTGGAAGGATGAAAATGATGCCAATGAATTTTCCTCAAATTTCCAGCATTCGACAAGTCAGTATTTTGTGATGCTTTCAGATAAATTGCATTTATTTTTTATTTTTACTTATGAGCAATATAATTAAACAGAAAGCAATATGTTGACCATCTCTTAGAAAAAATACATGGAAAAAATACGAGAGTACTTGTGATATTTTCAGGCAAATTATATAATTCTTTGCGTAATTTATGCTATTGATGTTTTGAGTTTTGGTGGTTGGTTTAATGGCTTCAGTTCTCAGTTGGGTCATTCAACATGTTAAAATGAATTGCACTTAGTCTCTATTATCAGTTTTTCAATCTTGGGTTTGATCTTGATCATGAGATTTTCAGTGTTTTTACGTGCAAAAGCAGCTACTGCTTTTAGCGCGTCTTAGCCATCACAATTCTGTCCGTCCGTCTGTCTGTCTGTCCGTCCATCCGTTCGCCTGTCACACGGGTTGATCAGTGAAAAGCGGTGCAAGCTAGAATCACCAAATCTTTACCGTCGGCTGCCTGGAAGACTCTAGTTTCAGAAACAAGTCACCCCAAACGAGGGCGCTAAATGAGAGGGGGGTGGGCAAAATTTGCAATTTTTGGCCAATAAGTTGCTGTATCTCAGTAACGGTGCGAGATAGGGCCTAGGTTACTATTAATCACTAATAGGAAGTCGTACACTTGCTCTCAATTGGCGCCGAATTCAATGACCTTGGATGACTTTGAACGCCAAAATAGTGAGTTTTGTGAATTTTTTGGCGATTTTAGGCTGCGACACAAGTCTGTTATCATTCACAAGGTGGCACCACGGAACTATCGTTATGCGATTCAGATGGAGAATATGGTGTTTGTATATTAACTTAGCATGAACACCCCAATTTTCAGCTAAACTACTGAACCGGAACTGCTATAGGCTTTCGCGCATCTCGTGAGCATTAGCTCAAATTTCTTGTCTATTACTGTTTTATTAGTTAGCAATGTGATTTCTTCTTTGAGAAACTCTGGTGTTTCAGCCACAGTTATTCATTTGATGTTGATCTTACTGAGTTTTAGGAATTTTTTATACATGGATGGCATGTCACTTTTACAAGATATCTAACGTTGTCTGACGAGATACTAAGTGCTGTAAAGGCACCGTATGTGAACTTAGCCATCATCAGTAAGATGAGTCTACCTATTCATCATTGCTGCAGATACTGGAGAAGTTGATGATTACTTTTCATCATCTGGAGCTTCCAACACCAACAACCACATGTCTTCTGCCATTGTCAGTTTTTTTGTTATTTTTTGTTGTTTACATATTTGTTATTTGGAGCTATTAACAATGTGCCTTAACAATACGAGGGTCATTTCAAAAGTTTCCGGCCTCGACATATTAGACAACAATATTTTCCACAATCTATACGTCAGTGAAATGTACATTCTTTACGAACTCTAATGAGTCGGTGCGGATATGACGTCGTTGTAATTTATGACGTCACAGAACATTAAACAGAAGCGATTTCCAGCATCAATAAAAAAGGCTCGAGTCATTCATCATCATGTATAGCAGACACCATCATTATCAGATTTCAGATTTCAAAACAGATAATAGTCACAGGGGGTAAGGTCGTTGCTGTATGCAAGGTGGTCTTGGTGTAAAAGTCTATAGTCATGAACAGCCAGCTGGGTAACTGTAGACTTTGGACTGGACTGCAGTGCTGAAATATGGGGATATGGGGAAATATGTGCAGGGCTTGCTTCCGGGCCCCTCTCGGCCCCCCTGTCCATCAGGGGCCCATGTAACTAGTCACAAATTTTGGTTGGCCTCTCACTAACACGACTGATATAATTAACAGCTAAATTTTTAATAAATTTTTTTTGATACCGTCAGATATTGGCATTGTGTCGTGTTTTGCCTAAAGTGCTTTGATTTACGGCTACCACAGATTAGGCTATAGTATATTTATAGTATATTCACAGATCCAAATGAGAAATTCATAAATGTAGATGTCAGGGCTTTCGTACAATCAGATGCCAAAATATGGGTAAATCCAGCTACAGACTGAAAAAGTTTCATGCAACAATCAGCCTGATTCAAATGCTGCTTGCATTAGCGCACCAAATCGTTTTGGCTTAATGCTCTATGACGTCATAAATTACAATGACGTCACTTGCACAATCTGCTCACACGAATACGCCAGGTAGGTACCTTTTACTGATATATACACTGTGAACCATAAAAAAAGTGGAACTGTTTTGTTTTTGTAATAACTTTGTCAAATATAAACGAAATTGGATAATATTTGGCACGTTTTTAGCCTAGACATTTATTGACATGGGTGCATATTTATTTACTTATTTACGAAATCATTGTGGCTGGGAACCAGTTTACTGTTGACTGGGTAGTGTTCATCTGCCAGCAGGACAGCGCGCTGGCACACCGAGCACAAGACACAGTGGCCCTCCTTGCACACGAGACGCCCAGATTCATCGGTCCAGATCTGTGGCCTCCCAACAGCCCAGATCTGAACCCTGTCGATTATAAAATCTGGGGTTACTTTCAGGAGCAGGTGTACAGGTCTCCGATAGTTGATGTGACCGATCTGAAGCAGCGCTTGGTTGAAGTGTGGTCCAC
>Ga0209367_1011308_pt1 | contig 11856 bp, 13 predicted proteins | sample WorMetLIZISLAND2_FD_187412 | JGI IMG/M metagenome (GOLD analysis project Ga0209367, IMG submission 187412) | Marine gutless worms symbiont microbial communities from Max Planck institute for Marine Microbiology, Germany - Olavius geniculatus... ... | reverse complement strand
ACCCTGTAATTCGATAGCCAATCCCTTTCTGAAATTCCAAATACGCCACTGGGCCCAGGCCTCCCACCAGCTAAATCCGGCCCTGTCGCGACTGCTACATACAATCGCCCAGCTGCGTACAGACCGACAGACAAACAGGCCGATCGCACGCAGAGTCAGACACTGTTAAGATGCCTGACAAATGACAATATGGGTCGTCTATAGCAGGCGCGAGCCGATAAAATAGCAAATATTCACGTAAAAATAAAAAAAGCTGGAGTAATTCTTACCTGGCTGAAGGTAATGTCGGGGTTGCCGACCTTCTTGGAGAGATGCTTGCCGTAGATGCGGTAGAACCGGTAGGCCGGGTACATGCCGTACATGCGACACATGCCGCGGATGCAGCAGATGAAATTGCAACGCTGGTCTAACGACGCACATCACAGTAACGCACTACCATCATGACTATGGCCCGGCGCGGCGAGAAAATCAAAAGAACTAGAAAGCAGTCATAGCCCGCAGGTACCTCCGCCAAGGCAATGTTATTCGCCAGGTGGCGTCACCATATTCACCTTGCCAGCGGTTCCCTTATGCCCCCTTTGACGCAATGGTAACGGAAATTTCAAAGTGATCCAGAATCTAGGATTCCTTTTGGATCACCCCCAAAATTGAATCACTGGTGTGCCATGCCGACATACCCTCAAAATTTCAGAAAGATCAGTCTATAACTTTTTGAGTTATCTTGCTAACAGACAGACATACAAACAGACAGACAAACAAACAAACAAAGTCTGGCAAAAAGACGACCTCATTGGCGTAGGGAAAATACAAGAAAAAATGCACCAACACACGTATGGACTATGCAACCCCCAAAGAAATTCTGGGTAAGGACAATCCGCAGACCGCACACGCCACCCATGCCTCACCCCCATATTCTCGGCGCTTGCGACAACTCCATTCATGCGCTTTCGCCGATTGACTTGCACCTCCCTCTAAATTCAGGTCTTGGATTTTCCCCTAACTTGGATTAAGGTTGGGATGGGTTTCTGGTGGTTTTCTTACGTGGATTTGAGCAACGAAAACGCTAAGGGGATTACGGGTATTCAAACTTTCAATTTTGACCCTACGAGTGGCCTATTGCCTCAAAATGGAAGAGGTTTCTAGTCTCAAATTTCGAATTATTTCGGTAGAAAATTGTCCGACAAGCTAAAATTTACGGGAGGGGAAACTGTCCCTTTGCCATAACACCAGTGCTAATAGGCACATACCGTGGAAGAGCCATTTGATGTCGCACTTGAAGACGTCAGCTATCTCCTGTGCGGTACAGCCGACAGCCAGCAGACCGGCACAGATAGCTCCCGCGCTGCTGCCCGCAAACCGCCGAATGTTTTTCAGTATGCCGCTGTCCTCCAACGCCTATACACACGCATAGGACCACACAACACGCATCGTAGGTTGAGAAGTCGAATTTTACAAATTAACATAATACAACACTCACGAATTTTTATACGCATCTTATATATTCAGGCCCGTCGAGAGCCACTGCGGGGCCCGGGGAAACATTCTCGCGGGGCCCCCAAACATTTTCACGGGGTCCCTCTGGGAAGAAAATTTTTGAATTTTTCTTTTCAAAATGGTACACTTTGGCGTACTTTATATTTCTGGTTGACGGTGGGGCCCCCAAACGTCGCGGGGCCCGGGGTAGCTAACCCCCTACCCCACTCTCTCGACGTGCTCGTATATATTCCAATCAGTGGGGACGTGCACTATGAACGAAATTTAACGATTGTAAAAATATAGTCAAGTTCGTGAACTGTTACGAATTTTGAAGTGGTAAGTCACGAACTCTTATTCTGAAACCTGCGACTGTACTTTCTCTAAATAAGATTTTGGCTTTGGGGTTTGTGGCCGAGGTCTAACAACTATTTAAGGCCGAGGTAAAGGTAAAGGGTTAAGGTCCAGACTTGCTATTACGCTTCTTACACGAGTCAGACTCGCGACCAGAAACGCTTTTCAATCCCGGAACTGGCAGCTGATTGGCATGAGCTAATGATACCGCAGCGCACTATGCGGTCATCCAGTGCCCGCGTCAGTGAACAACTGGACCCGCGGTTTGCAGCCAGCAGACATACCACCGCCCGAATCAGCTACACTAGGCGTTCGTTAGCTACTATAGTCACTTCCCGTTCCGCTAAGGATAGGAGACTGAGTTGACCTGAACACACAGGCCAGAAAAGTTGACCTTAAGACAAAGCCAAAGACGAACATCACGTCACGCTGAGCCTACAGGCCTACCTTGAGCGCGCCGATGTATGCGTATCCTTTGCTGCCGCCGCCCGACAAGACGAGGTTCTCGAAGTCGTATGCGGAGTAGATGCGCCAGTCGGGCAGACACTCGCTGCTGACATAGCGCAACGAAGCCGTGTCGGTCGCTGCCTCACGCATGTCGACGAAACGAATCGTAGTACTGCTGCGTGGCTCCACCGCAAACTCGCCAAGTCCGACTGCACCCGCGCGACCAAACCAATTTGGCAATGAACGAAATCAGGCCTCGTTTGTGTTCGCCAAGCGAAAGCAACAATTTGGAATCGTACGTTTCAGATGGGATGCGGGAGAGGGGGGGTTGTTTCACTGCAAATCTCCCATTCCCCTCACACAACGCGTCACTGAATGACGGATCGCACACCACCCCAAATGACATCTAAATCCGTCGAATGGGTTCACAGATGTAAAAAAAACGTTTTTTTAACGTTTATTTTATTTTTGCCACGTTTTTTACGTTTTTAAGCGTTTTTTTAATATTTTTCCCAACGTTTTTTATTCAAAAAAGCGTGCATTGAATGACTATCAAGAACTTTGACAAGCACTTTTTGAACCACAGAAACAAGTTAACTTATTCGTATATCGCAAAACGCGTTGTGAAGCGCATCTGAAACTCAACAACAGTTTGACCCAAATGACCCGCCAGGCGATCAGACCCGACCCGACTCGACCCACAAACGGACCCGCCCCATGTCAGACTCTGGTACACGTGCATTCGGCTCTTAAAAACCAAAGCAATTTGGCCTAAGGCGGAATTGTTATGACAAGTCCACCCAACTCCTCGTTTGTAGCCTATTCGCTACGTGGCAGCATAGGACGGACGTTTTTTTGCAATTTACAATTTCATGTTTTGACGGGGTTTGATCTCCCTTTCCGTGGGGTCATGGACCTGTATCTAACGCAAGGTGCGATTGGATTGGACCCCACAACCGTACCTGACAAATAGCGTATTAATCCGTCGAACAGTTCAAGCAAAAGACCGAATGTGACAGTCAGACGACAGACAGACAGACCACGCTTCGGAGTCGGGAAACGTGTAAGAATAGGCGGAATCGACTGCGCTGCAATCTGAGCGATTCCACCTAGGCTGCGGACATGAAGTTAGCCATGGAATAGATTAAGAAATCCATGATCTAGCCTAGCCTTGGTCGGAGTGTCGTCGCGAGGCTGAAAGTGAGTCTGGATCAACGGGTGTCACGACGTCGTTGTACTGCGTCGCTGCACCGGCTGCGGCCGAGTGACCGCTGACGAAACACAGATAGCTCGTGTTCCAGCTCCACATGTGACCTCCATGCACCAGCTTCGCCAGCTTCCGACGTCGCTTCTCGTACTCTGAATAGAACCAATATGCAACTTAAGCTCGTTTTACGGCACCTAACGTCGGGACTCTGGGTGGACATTTCCCCGCCTACTACCTGTTTTAGTTTTTCTGTGCTTCATTTTCCAGTCCTGCATTTTCAACCCTCTGCAATTTTCTTTGTGCCGAATTTTCATGTCGTGCATTTTCAGTCGCCCCGACTACGCCACATTTAAATAAGTTTCTCATGCTGGCATAGAGGAAGCGAAGTGTGACGACAATTGACGACGATAATGTGCAACTTCTCAGAGGGAATGCCTTCACATTGTATCATTTTCAACATCTTCAAAGCCATACTAAGACACGAAAAAACGTGCAATCGCAATGCCATAAATAGGGAAGGCCCTACTTCGATATACCAAAAATATAACAGAACAAAAAACCTATATGAATGATGTAGGCCTAATACAGCTTATATCACATTTGAGTATAGATTTCAGCTTTTGTTTACTATAACTGAACTAGTAGGCCCCACATTTCACATTTAGGTAGACCTACTAATCTGTTAATTCACCCGCACCCGAATTAGTGCTGTTAAATGTTAACGTTAACGCTAACGCTAACCCTAACCTTAACCTCACCCTAACCCTATCCCTAACCTAACTGTAGCGGTTAATCTGGGTGCAGGTGAATAACCAGACAAAAACCTACATTTATACTAAATATTAAATTTACTCAAAATCTTTGTTTAGGCCACACATATTCACGAAACAGCGATTCGTATCTAACTAATATTGTTAGAAACCCCACAACTGCCTACCTAATCTCAGGGACGTCGAGAGCCACAGCGGGGCCTGGGGAAACATTCTCCCAGGGCCCTTCTGGTGAGAAAATTTTTGAATTTTGCTTTTCTAAACGGCAAAATATTGTGTTCTTTATATTTCTGAGCGATAGCGGAGCCCCCAAACGTCGCTGGGCATGGGGAAAACTTCCCTCCTGTCCCCCTGTCGACGGGACTGCCCAATCTTGCTTCCTATATACATGTACCTGGCAAAAAGTCGATGCCGTGGACATAGAACTCAAGGTCCCAGCCGGCGGAGCGACCGAAGCAGGCACAACAGCTGTCCGCACAGCCGCTAGACGACGAGAAGCCCGGCGGATTTGTGTTGACTCTCTGACGCTTACCAGGGCGCCAGCCTCTGCTAGTGCTCGCTCCCATTCAACTGACGTATAGCTTTACGCACTTCATTTGAACTGCTACGCCATTGATTCAGTCGTTTAGATCTAAGCACTTTCGGAATAAAAAGCCTATAACAAAGTTTACTAACATGCCAGAAGAAAAGTAAACAAATCTGAATGACGCCAGCACTGACGTCACTATTTTCTGCATTGTATGCCATCAAGTAAGTAACATAAAACATATTTTAAAAACTACTGTGCGACTGTACAAAACGGCAGTGATGTGTCCTTGTCTCCTTGATGATTTGTCTCGTCTTCGGAGCGCCTCGGGGACAAAGAGCAATGCCATTGACTTGGCCTTGTGAGTCCCTTGTTTTTGGTCCAAACTCCCAAGTCCTTGTCCAGGTTGTCCTTGTTCCTGGCCTTTGGTCCCAAGTCCTTGGCCTTGGTCTTGGCCTTGAGATAGGCTAATGTTGTTATTTACACATGCCTGCTACATGAACGAAATGCCAGGAGTAGTGTCTGCTAATGTAAATGTTTAAGTTTTCTACATTTTTGCAAAGTGGACGTCGCCACTGGTAGAGTCTGGCGTCTCGAGACTCTCGTGTGGTTTTGTGGTTCTGTTTTCACCAGACAGTGCAGAAGCAGACGTTAGGTGAGGTGGGAACTTTGGCTAGGCCTAGTCATTTGATGACCAAGTTTGTCTGGAATATTCATGCAATAAATCAACAGTCTGATAATCTTTCATCTAGTTACAATCGATATCCTAGTCGGAATGTTTTTCAGTCACAGTGTATAGCGAGTTAACGACCACCGGTAGGCGGTCCCGCTGCGGGATCACTCGTATTACACCGTAATAGGTTTTTGCTCATAGCCTACCCGGAAAATTGTAATCCCGGGAATGGGGATCACTTACTTATTAGTGACGTCACGCAAACGGCGACGTCATCGGTTGCTAAGCACCGAATCAAGGAGGAAAGATAGTATAGTTGCAGTTTCAGCAGCCGTTTCTCTGCGTTAGTTAACTTAGCGCAGCAACAGTGGCATCAGTCCCGGCAGTGTGCATGTTGAATTATGTCCCGTTTACACGAGGAAGCATGCATGAAGCACACATGAAGCACATTTAGAACAAACTTGAGACAAATTTAGAGCACACATCGTGCACGCGTATATTGCATATGTGCTTCATGTATGATTCATGTATGCTTTCTCGTGTAACCGGAGCATTAATCACTTTGCAGTTGTGTTGAATTTATCTAGGTTGAATATTACAGACGGTCGATGATGGCTCCGTACAAAGCTGATTAGGTCACGTTTATTCACGATACAATTATGACGTTGTTATGTAATTACTGTCAGTCTTTCAGTCTCACTGTCGGATCGTTCGTAGTGTACTTTTGTGAAAGTATTTTTGCTACCTTTAACTCGACAATAATTTGCCGAAACATTGTGGCTGCTAGTTGAAAGTGCTTAATAAAAGCGGCTCTCTTTTTAAAATTTTGTGTCATGTATATAGGCCTAAGCCATTATGTAAGTGTAAGCCATAGAGGCGCACTTAAGCCGGCTTAAGCCAGCTGTAAAAGCCATAAGGCAACCATAACAGTTTTCAGCTACGTACGGCTTCGAGGTCTAAGATCAATGCATGAAAGGTATATGCCCCGTATCTCCGCAACCGTGCAAGATAAACGAATGGTCATCATTAACCACCGATAGGAAAGTGCCCACGCCGAGTCTGATGGTCACGTGACCGATGACGTCACGTGACCCCAAAAGGTCAAGGTCGTGACCCGAATATCTTTGGGACTTTAAATTTCCATAACAGTGCAAGATAGATGCATGGTTACAATGGACTACCAAGAGGAAATCACATACGCAGAGTCCAACTGTCACGTGACCGATGACGTCACATGACCCCAGAAGGTCAAACTCGTGACCCCAAAATCTTTGAGGCCCCGTATCTCCGTAACCGTGCAAGATAGACGCATGGTCATCATTGACCACCAATATGAAAGTGCCCTCGTACACTGGTTCGCGATTGCCACCAAATTCAATGACCATGGTCGACCTTGAACGCCAAAATAGGAGTTTTTATGGATTTTTGGCGATTTTGGGCTGCGAGACACATTTCAAGAGCGAAGTGCGCCAAAATCAATCGAGACAGACATGGAGAAGCTGCGTATGAAATTTTCAGCACTGAACGTAAATTTTGACTGTCCCAAGTTTCGATTTTCTAGGTTCAAGGAAACCTGCGCACGAGGGCATCAAAGAGCGGTACCCCCTAAGTCATTATTTTACCGCTGTTGGGCAGTCTAGCGTAAAAACGGTTGCAGATAGGCACGGACATGCTGCCTATCACAACAAGCACTAGTGACGAGCTTTTCAGTCGTATCAACATCATGCTGTACGAGGCAGGGATTAAAATTAGGGTACAAATTTTTGAACCCTCAAAATTTGCAGGCAACCTTCTCCACGTGATTTTGTACAAGTTTAAAATTTGACTACAAATGTCTTCAGAGTGGATCGAAATATCGACTAATGGAAAAAAGCTACACTGACTAAAATCCTTCCGGCCCACGTTCGAGGAAAAAAAACAAGTGAACTTTGGTTCACTAACAAATAAGTTTAAGTGGTTAATGTTTATGCGCCCAAAGTCAGTTTTTTTCGAAAGACCACATTTCGGCCTTTATGGAGTGCTCTCCCTTCAAATTTTTACGTGTGTTAGAGTGACCAAAGCTCTGTTTTTTGGCGTTAAGTATGGGACAAGTGGACAGACAAACAGATGCATAAAGCTGTTATTAGACGGATGCTCAATAGCGCTGCGTTTCAGCTGTTCTCAATGGTGAAAACAATATTACACTGACTAATCGGACACCAGAAGTTTCGTGTTTTATAAAACAACTTTGTATAACAGTAAAAGATTGTCAGATAGCTGACAATATACTGGTAAATCCCTAGACAAAAAAGTCAATAAAAATTCTTCAAAGATATGTATACTTTGATCAGAAGGCGTGTAGCATAAACAAGATGTGAAAGCTACACTGAGCTGCTGTCATTGACCAGAGCAAATAAACATTCTTTACGATCAACATATCCAGAAAAATCTCACTCTTATCACCAAGCTAACCAGACTTTCTAAACCTATCAAATCCCAGCACCAGCAATACACTAACAACATTGCAATTTGCTATGACACAGACACCGAGATCTGCACAAGAAATCATATATATATCAGGGCCGGAAGAACCTAGGTTTTTGGAAGAGTCTACAGGTTTTAGGTTATTTTAAGTTTTGGTATATAAAAAGAGACCAGATGTAAAACTAAGACCCAGAAAGAACACTAACTAGATGTGTAATGGGAGACTTAGCTGATAACATAATTAAATACATTACAACATTCATTGACGGCTATATACAATTCTGTGTGATAGATAAACTGTGAGCCGGCGGCATGTGCACCACATACCAGTAAATGCTACAGCCACTGTTAAATAACAAATGCAATAGAGTGAAGGTTTTTTAGCCATTCAGGGAAAAATCTGGAATAATTCAGATCCGACCTACAGGGTGGTCCAAAAAACGGCACAAAGTTTATGGCACCATAATTTTGCAACCGTACATCACAGAAACATGCGGTTTTAGCAAAATGTTCCGAAAGACATACTTTACATGACTAAAGTCAGTGTTTGAATACAGCAGTTACACATTCTTTGTTATTGTCACTAGCGATTGAAGTATGCAAAAACAGTATTACCCTTAACAATGTAGTCCATAAAAACGTGCCACTTTTATTTTTCCAACAGCTCCGTGAAACATTGGCCGATTTTAATAATTTTTGGCATGCATCATTAAGAAGAAACTTGATGCAAATACCTGTAGTTTTAGCCACCTCACCATAATGTTGTTGCTACACTACCGTGTGAAATGCAGAAGTCGCAGTTTGGCCATTGACAACAATGAATTCGTACTGAGTAGCTCATGCGTCGGCTCGGAACTTATTAACTGAATAGCGACAAACACGATTAACAATTACTATCTCTCAAAAGGTCACGCATGTCCCATCACATCCTCTTCATTTCAGCATGTGCTCAAAATGTCCTCCTGCAGCACAAACGCAAGCGGTAGACATTGACACCACTTGCCAACAGCATGTTCAGTAACTGCATGACTCACAGTGGCCCACTCGCTGTTGATGTGTCATTTCAGTTTGTTGACTAACAATTTTAAAACGAAGACGAAGTAACAGATTTTCAATGACTTAGTGGTCTCAGTAATTTTCTGAGCTGACGCATGCACTACTCAGTATGAGTTCACTGTTGTCAGTGGTCAAACTACAACTTCTGCATTTCACAAGGTAGTGTAGTGACAACATTAGGGTAAAGTGGACTAAACTACAGACATTTGCGTCAAGTTTCTTCTTAACGTAGCATGCCAAAAATTATTAAAATCGGCAAATGTTTCACGGAGCTATTGGAAAAATAAAAGCGGCACGTTTTTATGGACCACGGTGCCGAGGGTAATACTGTTTTTTTCATAGTTCAATTGCCAGTGGCAATAACAAAGTATATTTAACTGTTTTATTCAAACAGTGACTTTAGTCACATAAAGAATTTCTTTCGGAACATTTTGCTAAAAACCGCATGACTCCGTGATGTACGGTTGCAAAATTATGGTGTCATAAACTTTGTGCCTTTTTTGTTGGACCACCCTGTATATCAACTTACTCCATGCAGGTTGCAACCAAATGCATTTCTCAAGCCCAGACTGTCCCAAAATCAACTGCAGCCAAGGCTTCAACCCATACACAGCTGCAGCTTACAGTACAGAAGTACTACTAGCTGGATTTAGCAAATACACCCCCAGAAAAGAAAATGGAAAAGGGAAAGAACCAGCAGAATAAATGAGAAAAAGAAAAGAAGGAACAATGGAAATGCAGTAGTGTCACTGCATGGGGCAGTAAGGGGCATTTGCCCACTTAAATTTTAGCCGGTTGTAAAATTTTATTCTTGTCCAAAAAATTTTTTTCCGAAAACACCTAATTTGGGGCTGAAAATCCACATTTTTGAGAAATTTAGCAGCAACACTAAACTTTTTCAACACCCATAATCTCCCCTTTTGGAAATTTACAGCTGTCTGTCAGAAAATTGCAATTTCCTGCCCCCTCTCCTCAACTTTTCAACCCACAATTCCACTGGAGGAAGGAGTGGGAAAACTTGCTAGAATGGCTTAAGGAGGAGGGGTGGTGGACATATGCCCCAGCTGTCAACTGTATACGTGATAACGATAAGTCTAGAATGCTAGATGTCATTACGAACGCTATGCTATGACGCTGCTGCATCTCCAAGGTGTTTTGGCGCATCGGCAAACATGAATTTCAGTCTGTATGCATCCGCAAGGACCAGCCCGACCTCTTCGTCTGTCCAATTGTCAGTAGGTAGGCTTTGTAGTAATACCATCAGGCCCTGCATCAACAACAACAAGTTGTACTACAACAACTGCAACGACAACAACAACAACTATTACTACTACTACTACTACTGATACAAAGCCGACCTCTTGATCCATCCAGTCATCACTTGGCAGGCTTTGTAGCAGCACTATCAAGCCCTGCAATACCTACTACAACAACAACAAATACTACAACAACAAGTAACTACTACTACTAATAATAATAGCTAGAATGCTACATTCACTTTGGTGGAGATAATAAGGCTGACCTCATCGACTGTACAGTCATCAGTTGCTGATCTTTGTAGCCTACTTCGTAGTAGTGCCACCAGGTCCTGCTAAACTGTTGTTGCCAAAAAGAAATTAAAACCTTGTTCCATTTTGTAGTGCACTGCTACTATTACTACTACTACTACTACTACTAGTTTTTGTCCAATTAGCTTAAATTAACTCCAAATAAGGCCGGGAATGCTGCAGCAGGTTTGTAGGTTTTTCTCTATCTTTGACACAAAAAAAATTCTTGAAAAATATCAGAAGCAAAACAGACGACATGCAAAATCAGCGAATCAGCCATCATTATCATTGTTATCAATCATCATTCTTGTCAACACAATCATTCACAGCATTTACATGATCACAACAACCACGCAAAGATACAAGTGTAATCATAACTAAATCCCAACCAATCTGCAACTAGACTGCTAAGCTCTGAACTCAGACTTCTAATCAGAAACTGCCAGCAAATACCAGTCAGTCAGACCATTGTTAGTCTTACAACAAGACCAGTCTCAAACCAGGCTCAGTCTTGGTCTTACACTTTTGTTCGTGGTCTTGCAGATTTGGTCTTAATCTTACCATTTTCGTTTTGCTTCCAACACTGAGTGCTTGCAAACAGGTGGGCCAACAAAGTAAGTTAACTACATTACCAGGCACATGAAATGCTTCAGCAGTCAGTCAATGCATCTGACTTACTTAACAATGTACATGTGCAGCTGCAGTCTTGCTGTTGCTTACGTAGTCTTGCTATAATCGATCTTATACTTCTAATCTTGGCCTTGGTCTTAATATTTTGATCTAGTTTCCATCATTGACAGAAATATCTTACACTATGCAGAGAAACCAACTGTTATACTTTGCTAATTTATAAGCATTTTTAAACGTTTGTGTTCTTGGACAAACTGCAGCCGCCACTGCCACTGCAGCTACTGCAGCTGATGATGATGATGATGATGACAATGACTGATCACACACTCACTTGAAAGTCACGTTCCATTTGCAGATCGGCGGAAAATCTTGTTAGAAACGCCGCACAAACATAGAGGTGGAACGTCGCAAAGCCATCAGGCTCTGACTACAGACAACAACAAGCAAAGGTAAAAATTAGGGCTGGTACTGATTAAAATTTTTTAATAGATTAATCACCAAAAATTAATCGCGATTAATCGATTAATTTCGAACAATTTTTCAATTTTGTAGTTAATGCAAAAAAAAACATGAAAACTGCAAAACGCAAGTGTACTTGTTACCATTCATACAAGTTGGAAACGTATAGGCCTACTTGTACACTATGCAGTCAGTTAACATGCATTTCAGGCTTTCAGCCAATCACGCAGACAAACAAGTGATGTCACATT
>Ga0209367_1011307_pt1 | contig 11857 bp, 8 predicted proteins | sample WorMetLIZISLAND2_FD_187412 | JGI IMG/M metagenome (GOLD analysis project Ga0209367, IMG submission 187412) | Marine gutless worms symbiont microbial communities from Max Planck institute for Marine Microbiology, Germany - Olavius geniculatus... ... | reverse complement strand
TCGATATTCCCTGTCTGCCAGTTCGCTACTGTCTCTTTTCTTCTTCAAGATTCTCTTTTCTTGAACTAGACTTAGTGTCTCTGGTGTAATCCATTTCTTAGTTATCATCTCTTTCTCTGGAATCGTGGAATCGTGTTGGAATGATGCCTTCCGTAAAATTTTCAATTACAGTCTTGTGGAATGTGTTAAATTGTTGCAATATTTTTTTCTTGTTTAGATAATAAACATTACTATGATCTACGTAGGTGGAAGTTTTTGTTGTCCTGTGCTACTTTGTAGATATCTCAGTAGTGTGTTTTGTGTTTATAATTTCAAGTATGGTTATCTTGATAACCTTCAAAACTATTATGATTGTAATTCACTATGTACAAGAACTAACTGTTCTTTTGCACCCACTGTCTATAGTCACTTTGCTTCAGTTGTACTTGGATGTTTGTGATCATTTTGACAGTTTAATTTCGCATTCTGTCCCTGTCTGTCTTTTTCTTTGTCATTTGTGTTCTGCACTTGTTGCCAATAAAGTGTTATTATTACAACTACTATACTACTACTACTACATTGTAAACATGCGTCTATCTGGCACCGTTATAGAGATATGGCGCCTCAAAGTACATGTACACAAACAAACAAACAAACAAACAAACAGAACGACTGAACGACCAATTTCTTAATCTCCTCCAACGTTTACTACGTTCACCTTGACGGAGATAATTATTTTCTCTTAAGTCGCATACAGCGCGAACGAAAATAAACTAAAGTGAAATACCAGTTACGTCTATAGAGCGCGCAAAGAGTACGAACTTGAGATGCAGTTCATTTTCCGTCATTTCCGTTTGGTTCATTTGGTACGTTCTGTATGAGCCTTTGGTTTCATTTTTGTTCCTACCCTTGCATCAAATCCTGGCGACAAGTATTTTAGCTTTGCTTTTAATACTTATATCAACTGCTTTTAATTGCTTTTAAACGTAGTGAACGGCACTGAATGACCTATTTTGTGCTGATGTGCCGTTAAGAAACTCACTCGCTCATTGGCGACGCCAGTGTCACTCGCAGCGGGTTCATTATTTTGCAACATTGTCATACACGGCAGAACTACGATCGCACACTGTGTCAGCAAAAAATAACCCCCTAGACATCGTGCAATAAAAATGTCAAATCTGAAATAAATCTAAACACTTAATCCCCAAGAAAATTGCCGAAGTGACTACAAAACTTCGTTGAAAAATGTTATTTCTTAGCGGAGTTATTAATTGTTGAATATCGATAACTCCAGCTTTAGTTATGTGTGTCTGACCTTTTCCACAAAGACCTGAAACTGAAATGTTTTGGGGTGAGCTCACAAAAGCCACTGTAATTATTGTTTGCTTTCGCAAATTCGACTAAAATAATTAGGCACTTTAATTAACAATAGATGATGCATTGTTGATGTAGAATTTTGCCCAAATCAGATGTTTGTTGGAGTTAAACAAAAATACAATAAACAGAGGGGTTTATTTATGTAACGTCATATTGGTAACGGATTTTGTTATCGATATTCAACATTAATAACTTCGCTAAAAATAACATTTCTCAAATAAATTCGGTTTGGCTTTGGCAATTTAGGCCTATTGCGGATTAACTGTGCGAAGTTGTATCAAGATTCGTTCAGATAAGACATTTCTGTTGTACAATATCTAGGGGTTACTTTTTTCCGGACACAGTGTACATACGCGGGTCTGCTCTGTGCTCGGTCGTTCTCAATACTAGCCGTACTAGCCGTATTGCCACTTCACTTGGGCACCGTTTAATTAACTCTGGTCAAGAGTTGGTTCCATGCGTTGCAGCCGGGTCTGCATGGGCTGCAAACTGGGCCCGGAACATTAGACCGACGTAAGAGCAATTTGTACTGATAGACTAGTAGCCTACTGCGGCTTCTATATGGTCGAAGCTTTATACTGTACTGCAATAAAATGCAATACGCCACGCCAGATAGTGACGACGATAAAAACAACTTCTTATTCTCTACACAAATCGTAAAAAACGAGACAAGAAAGTGGTGTATACACTATACACTCGATAATAAAATTGAACAAGCCGTGCTGTCACGAGAATACTGGGCGATGTAACAATCATTTTAAGCGATAATCTGATAATCCTTGGGTTACACTTTTGCCGCTGACAGGGTGGGTCTAACTCTATTCGGATTTTATCGTGTGTCCTAAAAATGCGAGATTTGTTCAAGAGAGTGCGCAATGGCCGTTCAAAGGCGTCAAAGATCGTTGATTTTGGCACCAATCGAAAACGCTTATGCAACTGCTTATTAGTGAACAATAGCGGGTTAGGAACATTGGCGTTGGTCCCAGTTTGCAGTGTTTAAGAGATAATTCAGGATTTCTGCTGAAAACAGCCACTCGCCCCCATTCTGGTTAACGCTTGAAATTTCTCCTTATACGGACCCAAAGCTATAGTCCGGGGCGCCAATGTTTGGGCTCTGAGAAGGGAAGACCCTAAGTCAATTACTGGTCTAATTACATTCCAAGTAAACCAGTCTCTAACCGACAAGATGCATCAATATTTTAAACAAACAGACGGACGGACAAACGAGCAACTTGCCGTGACAATACTATCACGCTTTGAGCGGAGGCCACATTGCGCAAATCGCGTAGAAAATGCCAGAAACAGTAATATTTTTTGTAGTGGAGAAAAAGTGGCGAACCTGGTGCTATGCTGCTGTTTTATCCAACGACCGGAAGTGAAGATATACACAACTATAAAACTGATGGTTATATAGTCTACACCCAGTACACGTAGGCCTACGAACCACGACCACGACACACCCGAATGCAATGACGACCATTGTCAGGTTTACACAACTATAAACTATAAAAACGATACGGAAAGGGACATGAAAGGAGGGACTGAACGGTGGCAGCCATATTCTGGTAACTGAAACAAGAAAGATAACAAAAATTTCTTGGTCTTCGTTTTACGAAAACTTCAACAGGCATTTTAAGGCTGAAGAAAAACGCAAAGTGTGGTGAGGTGAAATATAAATTGCGGCAAGTAAAACAAACAAAAGCCTAAAACGGTAGTTTCGAGCGTGGAAATTTAAAATAGGCCGTTTGTGACGTTTGCTTCACATGTTAAATTTTGTTGTAAATTTGGCTGACAAAAACTGTGTTTTTTATACTAATGTAACTGCTGATGAGCATGAGCACAAAAAAATTAGACGGAAATTTCGCGAAGTTGATAATTTGCCAGTCACAACTGCAGCTGCATTTTATTAAAATTGGAACTAGTATAACAATTATTTCGGGTAGGGGCCTATGCCAAAACAACCATACCTCTTTGTTTTACAGCTTCTGATTTTAAAGATATTGATTAAATCGGTACCAAATTTGACAGAAGTCGACGATATTTCATTCCTGACGTCCTACTTCATACTTTATCTGAAATAACTTTGGAAAATAAAAAATGCCGCTATTTGGCCTACTTTTGGATTACTTTTGGCTGACTTGATAAAATACAAAATATTTTCACAAAAAAAAATTTAAAAAACAACAAAAAATAAGCTTTTTCTCAGAAAAAATAAAACTGTAAAAACCGAAACTTTAAAAGCTAATCTAAGAACGAAAACAAGCTAGTCTGGCTGCAGGCCTGGTCCTAGTCCCAGGGCGCGTGAAGACGGATTGCCGGACGGCGACCGAGACGCGCGGGTATTCTGTGATGAACGGCGTCGATGGCGACGCCGTCACGTGACCACACACAGCACAGTCACGTGACCAGAACAGCAGTGACGTAGTTGAGTTTTCCAATTTAGAGCTTCAGTCTGAGTCCTAAAAATAAGGACTCGAGTCTGCCAGACTAGAATACTATCGGTCACGTGATCAATTAACCGTCGTCACGTGACCACAGCAGCAGCAGCAGCAGCAGCAGTCAAACGGCGCCCGCCCGATCCTAGCGGGTCCCGATGACGTCACGTCGACATAGCCACCGTGCACCAAACAACGCGATCCACGACTCACTTACTCACAAGTTTACTGGCCGCTGCAAATTCGCACCACGTCGTCGTCGTCGTCGTCGGAGGTCCGTCTTGCCCCGAGACCACCCACGGGGTACACGGGTGCCAGATGCCGCCAACGTACGGTTCTACCTCGCTACCCGACCACAAAAGATGTTATATTAAATCGCGACTAGCGAGCGACGCACGAACGCACACACGGGGCAAGCAACAGACTGTGGGAGGGACGAACTATGCAAGTCACGTTGCGTGACAGGGTTCTACGTCAGTTCATCACGGTGTTTATTCACGACAGTCCTCAGTCTGTCCGTCGTCAAGCAGTAGCGTCCTTGGATACGGCGTGATGACGGACGCGAACTAATTGCCTTTGCGATTGACACGCCCTGATGTAACATATTTTAATTAGAAATCGTGCAATGGAGAAACAACTGTTGTGGTGGGCGGAAGGATTGTATGACATCCTGGGTGGTATTACGTCACGATCACACCTTGGGTGGTCCTTGGCTGTGGGGTTTTCCTAGTGGCGTAGTGTAAAGCAGGAAATTACCCCCCCTCCCTCTAAGTTTTCGTCTATCGGAAAATTTTCTTCTTGCCGACAAATTTTTGTTCAAAAATTTTGCATTTTTGAACCAGAAATTTTTTCCCATTTTGTGTAAATTTGGAATTAAGCCAAATGAAAAGTTTCAGCATGTACAATACAAGGTCCTCTGGCGGAAAATTGCAGTTGTCTGTGTAGGAAAATCGTAGGCTAATTTTTGCTCCGCCTACTTTTTTGACCCAATTAATAAGCAGCTGTAAAGGTGGATATTAGGCCTAAATGAAATCGATATCGGCTGATGAGAATTATACTCAATTACATAGGCCTAGTTCAAATTGTTACAGCCAAAGCCGTTTTCAGAACACCAGATATTTCTAGAGTTTGAGTTTGCTTGCTTATAAGTTTATTAACTAGTAACCATTAGGTCGTTAATAGCGGCAGCATTAGGCTACAATGGGCTCAAAAATATTTTCTGCCTATGGTGACTGACACTGTGATCCTTGCAACAATAATAACGTAATCGATTTAGCAAAACTGAAATCAGTTTCAGGTTTGGGTTTCGATGTGTAAATGGATTGCTCGAAACTGGTTTTTATGCAAACACGCAATGGGGCGTGTCACCGCGTGATATGTATAACGATAATATCGCAGCTTCTGTTCAACGAAAACCAAGAAAATGTGCTGTGAAACGACGTTCGCAATTCTACAATGTATGATTGTTTTATTACGCAAAATTCTCAATTTTTTTTCAGTCAGTTGTCAATATAATTAGCTGGCGATGGATACGGTACGACGACCATAGATACATACACGTAAAACAATAATCTTGTCAAACAAATTCACATTTACCACACACGCATACGAAAATATCTGTCATATAACGCTATTACATACATATATAGGCCTAATGCTAAAAATGAATACGTATATCTCAATTTTGGTCTTATTTGCGTCTAATTTTGAACAAGTAAACAAACAAAAACCTGGTTTCAACCCGCGAAACCTGGTCCAGAGACGGTTTCGCGTTTCGCCAGTTAGCCCCAGTTTCACGAAACCGGTTTCGGTTTTTGCTAAATCGATTACGCTCTTATATTTACAATGATAAATTGTTTGTGAATCAAAATTAATACAAAATCAAAAGTAATATTAATTGTGTCAATTGCCAACTTTACTAGAAATTAAATTAGCAATTATTTTCAGAAGTAAAACAGCGCTGGACCTCGCCTCGGTCTATGAATATAAAATTTTCTAGAAATGCTGTTGTAGCGCGTTGACATTCGCTAGGTGGACGATCATCATCGTAAAAAGCTTTTTTATATGACTATGAATAAATTTGCTAAATTTAGCGCCATTTTTGTTATCTTACAATGCCGGCTACATACAATCAAACAAAATAGTAAAAGTTTATCAGCTAGTTTAAATTTTGCATGTCTTTACATTTTGATGTGGTAGACAGCAACACCGATGCTTAAGTTAGTTATGGTTTCCTATTAATAGAGCTATGTAGTGCTAACGTCTAGGCTGGTAACGTGCAGGCTGATATCGTAGGCCCCACACTCTATAACAATTATTTGTTTGCTGTGCGGTATTTGCAAACTATTTTTAGACCTTTACAACAGCTTTTAATGGCCTCAAGACCATTTTTTAAACCCACTTTGTTTGGTACGTGTACACGAATGTCTGTGTAACTTTCTACGACATTTACGTTTGCATAGAATTGGCCTTGTTGAGTTGAATCGAGAGACTGGTGATACGAGATGGAAATTGACACAATTACGCTTTCGCTCATAATGATTAGTCAATTATAATTATTATTACATAAGATCGATCAGGCCTATAAGTAAGCCTACTGTCACAATTCGGTACCAATTCAAGCCAAAGTGAAAAAAACTCAGGCTTTCTCGTACAACATATGATAAGGTAGAGTCTCTAGCTTTTTGTTATATAATTTCGTGCCACTCGAACGACGTCGTTAAATAAGGGTAGCCCCTACGAAATCGTTGTGTTAACGCTATTAACTCGTCTAGCGTGAGAAAGATTGCAAAAACACAGACTTGCTGCATGTCATAACAAGCATTGCTGACGAGCTTACCTGCGGTACCAACATCTATAACTTTAAACCCTCAAAATTGGGGTTTAGTGAATTTTGGGCGATATTCGGTTGATATATTCGTCACATTAATTTGCCATGTGATGGCGGTATTTTCCACAAAACCGCGCGATTTATGCATAATTTAAAATGACAGCTATTGCAAAGGGACACTAGACTTTCTGCTTTATTAACATAACAAGCAGTGTTGACGAGTTTTCCGGGGATAGCAACATCGATGACCTTAAAGTTGAACGACATTAAAGTACAAAAATAGCGAGTATTTAGTAATTTATTTGCAATTTCAGGCTGCAACGCATATTTCAAAAATAAATTGCGCCGAAATTACTTAGGCCCCTAAGTCTTAACAGATGCTCTCGCGCATCTTATAAACCTAATTCCGATTTCTTGTCAGTTCCAGTGCAAGCACAACAAGGGACCCCACAGACCAAAGAATGTCAAGACAGTAACGCCATATTTCTGGCCTGTAAGAAAGGTCCTCTTTACGGTGTGTTACGACAATTAAAAGTTTACTAGGTGCAGTACAACATTGTCTGGCCAATAACATCTTCAGAATTTAGAAAGCCATATCTCAAATCGGCTAAATAACAAAACTGCGTACAGTTGTAATCTTAAATCAATAAGTTTTGTACATCAGTGTCGGAAAGTTCATGTGCAAGCCTCACATTCCTTTACATTTTTACCGAACAAAGCCCAATCCAGCTCAAATCCGGTCCTGGCACAGAGAAGCTCGAATTAAGAGGCGAAGTAATTGCGAAGGCTTCCGCGGACGAATGTAAAGAAGTAAGCTGGACGTCGGTCGATCCAGGCTAATTGTAAGTCTGCGTCAGTGGCCAGTGCCACACCTGTTACAGCAGCTGCATTCTTCACCCGTCTGAGAGCACGCTGTTAGATTAGGCCTATAACTATTAAAGTTCATTAAACCTATACTAAACGTATTGGCTATATGCCGTTTATAGCTTTTACGCATCGTCGATCCGCCGTTCGACTATTTTTCTTACTGTTTTGTGGAAGTATGCCTACCGAGTTGAACTTAGTACGAGCTGATTGAGAGCACGCAGTTAGGCCGCGGTCTCTTGTCGTTCTGCCCTGTTACGACGCCAAGTCGACAAGTCCGCTCTGATTTCTCGAAATTAAAATTTATTGTTTTATATCTAAAAAATACAGACCGAGACCAAGACTTTTCGTGCAGTGTCAGAATATTGTAGCGAGATTCTACAACGCAGTCAGCCGCCAGAAAATAATGCTAAGTCTCCATGCACTTCGCGGTCTCTGATTTCTCGAAAGAAGGCTTTTTCATCTGATAACTATAACAGACTACGACCAAGACTTTTTTTGTTGTGTTTAACAAAATTTGACAATGCAGTCCGCCGCCAGAGAATAATGCCCCGTCTCCACTGCGCGGATTCTGATTTCTCGGAAGGTTAGAGCGCGGCATCGTATACATCGGCGGCATCCTGTGAGACCAACCTCCGGCAGGCGGCAGCACTCGCACGTGTTGCGAGGAGCCCGACCGACCCAGATGACTGTTGGCAGTCGTCGCACGTCTACGGGCGAAAAATTACCACTCTTCACACTCGGCGTGGTCGGAGTCGAGTGAGGGGAGTGCTAATTACACTGTCCCCAAAATATCCGGGTAGCCGATGAGAGCAGGTATAAGAAATCGCTGTGCTTAGTTTCGACGCGAAAGGCGAAAAGTCAAACAAGTTGAACATTTTACGTCCTGCCCTTCAAAAATTAGATGAAGGGTAGAGTGGACTCACAGAAATTTGACGGACGGTTAGTCGCTGGAGGCAAGGACGACACGGCTTGCTAAGTTTCGACGTGGTACAGTGTCCGACAGGGATTACTGTTGGCAGTCGGCGCACGTTCGGAGGCGGACTGACTGCTCCCAGTCCGTGCCCCGCGGTCCACCAATCTGCCCTGTCGCACCAGCTGTGACTGCCGACCGTACGTCTCGGTCCGTCTGCGGTGGGTCACCCCCCAATAACCTCTGTGTGGAAGTGGGAGAGTTATAATACCTTATCCTAAAAGACGTGAACGATCGTACTAATTGCAATACTTTTTGGCAATACTGTATCCCACGTTTGTGCAAGACGACACACGGCAGTCAGTGTTAGCTGTGCGACTATACCAATGAAAGTAAATCACAACGAAGATCACAGCGGATTAACACACCAGTCAACGTTAGCTGCGTTGTCGACACGAACAAAAGTCGTTACGAACTGACTGCTGACGCTACTGCGGGAAAAAAGTGCATCTACTTCATCTTTTGGCCGACCGTCTCGGTCCGTCCGCGAACACTCAGACCCGCGAACCTTGCTCGCAGTCAGCAATATCTCATATAGACTGCCAAGAGTTCAACAGTCCGACCGACTCCGCGATATTAAAATGCTGTCGCGCAATAAACGCGAACCTGAAATGAAAGATAACTTCTCCGGCTTAGGCGCCAGTTCTTGCCGAATGCAGCTGCATCCAGGGCTCTGGTCCGCCAAACCATCGTCTGGCGTAACTTCTTTACGTTTTCAATCAAAACTGCGTCACGGCGTCACGTGGCGATTCGGCTCACTGCCTTTGTAGTGTGCCGATTACGGGGACATGGATCTAAACATTTTGAGGCTTTATTATTTTGTGGGCTTTCTTCTCGGCCTTTAAACTTAATTTTGTTTTTTTTCTTATTCACCCTTTTCTTTGTTTTTCTTATTCATATCAGTCGAAACTTCGGAAATTTAAAACCGTTCTCATTCTGGCCTTTTCTTTCGTGCTCATATTCTGTTATTTTTTTTCTCTATCGTTTTCTGTAATTGCAAGTAAATTTTTTGGAGTCACTACTTTGAACACGGAACTTGCACAAACGAGTAAGGAAAATAGATTACAATCAACGCCCGCAAGTAAGGTATGTGACACGCACACTTTCACGATAAGTTAGAATGCTGACTTCAAAATTTTGAGATATACGGAGACATTATGATACAGTACATAGGTATATATGTGTGACTTGCGGGCTAATTAATAGCGGTTTTGAGTCGGACTTTTAATTAAGGAGTCGAAGCTCTGGGTTCGACTTCTGGCCCGGTTCGCTGCCTGGTACCGACTCTGGGTACGCAGTTTTTCACGCACTTATTAAAGACGGCACTACGACATAAACACGTTGCTGCATTGGTTCGGATAAATAGTACGACGATTGGCTCAGCGCTCGCTCGCCACTGTATACATTTTTCGGGGAAATTTTACAACAGTATTTATCCCCGTTCATCAGGAAATGTGGGGGCGCCGTAGTAAAATTATTCGGGTGTTTGTAACCGCCTATTTCTACACCCTCCGCGGCCCGTATACACGACTGAGATCTGCGACGTTGTTTTCTTCAGAAAATAGGGAGGAGGAGGAGAAACGAGCAATGTTCCGACAGACAACTGAAATTTTCCGACGCAGAGGACATTGTAAGTGCTCAAAATAGCAATATTGCGCTTCAACTCGCCTACATGAAAGACTTTTTGCTTTACATTTTGTATTGCTGATTTCCGACCGGCTTGGATTTAGCGGAAGGGGGCCCTTGTCTCTCGCTTACCCCACCCCCACGACGCCATGGACTTTGGGTGTTAAACGACGTCAGCTGACGTGCGCTGTTGACAAGTGCTGTCGTCGAGTACAAAACGGATCTGAAGACGAGGCGGAAATTAATGGAATCATGATGAGTCGCACGCAACGGCGACATTTTATACGACGGACGACGACAGTCTAACAGTTAATACGTCTTCTGCCAGCTAGCTCACGACAGAGACTGCGACCGCAGCATATGAGCCGTACTCGAACGGCGATCTTGGGACTTCATAAGGATACCTACCTATGGTCGCCTAAAAACTCTTTATATGTGGCCATTATAGCTCGTCCGTTTGTCTGTCTATTTGACTGCCCGGCACGGGAGATGGATAGCTGCATAATATGTCGGCAGTGGGCCGAAAATATTTTCGACGTGTTGGACTCACGTTGTTCTACCACGATGCACACGAACTATCCAGATACTTTTGTCTCTGACGACCTCTTGCTACTGCACACCTAAATGGAAAGCGCTTACCACGGTGAGAGTTAATTAATCTGTATAATTTTTTGCCATTGTCAATGCGTTTCACCATACGTCACGGAAAACGTCTCAGCGAGACGTTGAAGCTCCCGGGACTCTCGAGACTCTCGAGAGTCTCGGGAGCTTCAAGGTCTCGGCCAGCGTCTCGGAAGCTGCAGCGTCTCGTCTCGGTCTCGGCTCAGAAGGTCTCGTGCACATCCCTGATTTCAACAGTAAATTGAGACGAAATGGTTGGAGATAGACCAAGATAACCTGCGTATGAAATCTTCAGCATTAAGTTGATTTTAGCAGTTCAAGTTCCGACCCCCTAGGTTCAAGCAGGCCGGTGTAAGCGGGCGTCGAAGACAGCTACCCCGAAAAAGTGGTGTTTTACCGCTATTGGCTCGTGTAACGTGAAAACGGTTGCAGATGAGCAGAGACATGCTGCTTGTCGAAAGGGCATTAAAGCCGTGTATATGCGACGATGCGCTATACAAACTGACGATCTTTACCTTTTTACCTTTTTATCATAGCAAGCAACAGTGGCAAGCTTCATATTGGTGTGAACATCGATGACCTTGAATGACCTTGAACTTCTAAAATAGGGGTTTTAGTGTTTTTTTGCAATTTGTGGCTGCAGCGTAAATTTCAAGAGTGAATTGCGTCGAAATGGATAGAGATAGATCAAGACAGCCTGCTAATAGGAACTGCTAATGTTGTCGCGCGTCTCACGAACTTTGCTCAAATTACTTGTTGTCCTTAATTTTTTTCCAAAATGGACAATTTTCAGTCCCAAATTTTGTACTTTTGGAAGACAATTTTTCTACAGAAAATTGTCCAACAAGCCAAAATTTAGGGGATAATGGGACAAACTTCCATGCCTCCCTGCCCACAACGCCATGAGTCCACGCCCTGTTGGCTACGGCACTGATTCGCATAGTGTAATAGCGGCAGGGTGAATTAACGAGCTGTCTGGCAGTGAAATTATCCTCTGCGACGCCGAGGCGCCCACGACGCTCGTCTTGCCGGAGACGGACTATCATTCCGCGTCCGGTCCTAATCACCGAATACGATCGCATCATATATACCCACTGCACTGCAGCGTCGTACGGTACGGTACGTACGACGCTGCAGTGCAGTGGGTATATA
>Ga0209367_1011306_pt1 | contig 11857 bp, 6 predicted proteins | sample WorMetLIZISLAND2_FD_187412 | JGI IMG/M metagenome (GOLD analysis project Ga0209367, IMG submission 187412) | Marine gutless worms symbiont microbial communities from Max Planck institute for Marine Microbiology, Germany - Olavius geniculatus... ... | reverse complement strand
TATTTGGGCTGAGGTCCGCCAATTTCTGACTCAAGTTTTCCCCTCCATTTTGGGCTTCTTTCCCTGCTAGGGAGAAAATTTTGTTAAGGGTGTAGTTTGCCGAGTGAAAAATAGGGGGGAAGTTTTGATCTACAACCTTATCAAAACTCCCCCCTATTTTTTACTGGGCACAAGCTGTGGCCACCAAGTATAGGGATAAAAGCCACTGCCCGTGGGCCTACCTAAATTGTCTTGACTCTGGCAAAATGTGCAGCCATGTGTGTGAGATTGTGCTTGTGTTGTAGAACCAACAGGCGGATGGCATTGATCCAGATGGAAGATCAGCCGCAGGCTATTGAAGCATTAGTGGTCTGTACTCTGTGTCAAATGCTTTATCATCAACTGCAACATTTTGGCACTATCCATCTGTACATTTAATAATTGCTAGTAGTGATGTTAGTGAAATTGTAATAAATAATACGAAGATCATTTAATAAGCTATACGTGCATTCTCTGTTTCTGCACATCTGTGTAGAATTCTCCGTATAATAATGTTGGCTTATTTTGACTGAAGCCTTCGAATGCCATTTGAAAACTTTTTTGATCAGCATTAGCCAAGCACCGTCGATAACTTCTGTATCTTTCGACTCCATGGCACTACCTAAATAGTGTATCATTACTTGTTATCAAAAAGCTGAAATAACTTCAAACATCTAAATTTCAGCTTCTTTACGATTTTCATTTTTATTGCAATTTAGAATGCAGAATCATGAAGTTCTTGCTGGTTCGTAAAATTGTTTCATTTTTGTACTCTCGGATGTATGAAATTATTAAAACCTGAAAACTTTTCTAAAGCTAGGTTTTTCCAGCCCTATCGTTAATGTGGTGGGTGCGTTTTTGTTTGCTGGCGTGTTTCAGGGCTTGCACAATTATCACTTTGAGGAAGGCAGCTACTTGCGTGTTTCTTTCACAAAGTCTGTCATCTGAGCACCTGCCATTCACAACATTCGGCTTGCTCTTAGCCGAGCGTAGTTGAGTTGACTGCTGGAACAATTGTGTACAGTTGATGACCTATCAGACATACTGCAATTTGGCCTGTTTCTGGTGCTGGCACGTTTCTTTGAACTCTGTAGTAAGCAGGTGTCTTCTAGGACCCCGACAAAGCAAAATTTCCACAACCTAAATACTGTTTTCCAAAAGAATGGCCAATTTTTGCATACGTCGTTTTGTTAGCCAGTAAAATCCACGAGAAAATTCGTAAATACGGCCTAACTTTTCTGGATCATGTGACATTGGCTTATGCTGTTTCAAGTGTGTTATGGACTTGGAACAGAGTTAGTAAATGCACATAATTAGCCTTGGTAAAATCTCTATTCTCGATAATATTTTTTCGGGGATTTTCCTTATGGGAAGATTTTTAGCTTTTAAATTGCATGACTTTCCGTACTCATTGCAAATGCTGTGACATAGACTATATGCTGTTTTGACATCTGACATCGTAGATGTACTTCTCACAGTAGTTAAGGTGAAGAAGTTGTGTGCATCCTTGGTCGATGCAATGTTTTAATTCAAGTTAGAAGTCAAGACTGCTGTGTTTTGCAGTAATACATTTTGTGTCCATCTTTTTCTGTGTTACAGTTCTTATGTACAGGGTGGACCAGAAAGAATGACCCAAGTTGTTTTTGTCAGAACGTCATCTAATCTAAACCAAATTTGCTAATTTTTGGCACACAGATAGCCAAGACAATAGAATTATGCGAGGTACACTCACTGCCCACCTCAAGTAATTTGTCAATGCACTACCATGTAAAACCTAGATGCTTTAAATTGTTGCATAATGCTCAAGTTGTTGTGTCCGTAAAAAATTGAAACAACTTAATTTAGCACGCAATATACTGAAATGTGATTTATTTAACAGAATTATAAGTTTGTGTAACAACTTGCTTCCAGAATGTACAGAATGTTTTAGACGTGATGCCACGGCTGACTGCGGCATTAACGGTCAGCTGATCAAACTGTGCAGCACTCATTCACGCATTAGACGTGTTTGAAGCTCATAAGTCAGCTATAGGTATAGTGATATAGGTATGTTTGGTGATTGATCAGACCTTTATTATACTGACTGCTTTGTTTATTTAATTTGTTGGCAATCACCGTAGCTGGATAAAGCAAATGTGTAATGTGCAAAGTTGTGGTATCATGTATTGCAAATGCAGTGTACAATACAGCAAAGTTTCCACTGTTTCGTTGAGTGATATATATCATTACTGATCATAGCGGCTGTGGGTTAAATAAAGCCGGCAGGGTGAAAAGTTGCAATTTTCAGTCAGCTGCAAATTTCTGACAGAGGAATGGGTGTTGACAATGCAAAATTTAGGACTGAATACCCTCATTTAATTGGGAAATTTTGGGCCAAAGTTTTTCGAACCCTGCTGTAAAGCCACTGGTGGTCAGGGGGTTTTTATTAATGAACTGAAGTATCATTGCAAATGAATCTGAAGGTGCATTAACAACCCAAACGCTACCAAAACAAAGTTTGCCTACATTCATTATTTTGGGGTTGTTTGCTAGTTGCCGAGAAATTTTTCACAATGATTTTAGCACGTTTTACAGTACGACGTTTCACTAAATGCAGTACTGTTGAACATAAGCTGTTGTTGAGCTTAAGCCTGTGAAGGTACTAGACCCTTCATAAGATAAGCAGACAATAAACAGGACACTGCAGTCATAATACAGTGTTATTTACTGATGAAAATAGTGCACATTTATTACAATTATACAACATAGACTAGAAAGCACTTCGAGAGTGCAGAGCTCATTAGCCGTCTACTTTGGCAGTTGACAGCTGTCCCACAATCAGATTTCTCTTGTGTGCAGCAAACGAAAACTGGTGCAGTTTCACTTTTTCAAAAACCGAACTGAAACATCCAAAATTTCCAATTTCGTTCAGTCAGTTTTTCGTAATTTGCATGATTGACTGTCCAAGAGCACGCAATCGCAAAAAAAGTGCTAACATGCATCGAAGGTGGAATACCGATCCATTAGATTCCACACAAATATCGTAATTATGCATAAATCGTTTCCAAAGAGCAGTTGACTGCTGTTAGCTGGTAATGCAGTTACGAGCAGAAGCTACAAAAACCTAACAGATCCATGCCAATTCCGAACTTGAACCTTCTTTCTTGACGAAGCCGAACCAACAATGATTTTGAGCTGAAAACTGGTATTTTAAAAACTTGACCGAACTTCAGAAAACCACTGCACACCCAAGATTTCTCACAGTGTGGAGTGTTAATTTAGTTGCAACAACAAGAGATTAAGCAATGACCAAAGATAGGAGCAGCTGTCAGAAGAGATTGTCACAAAACTGCCATCCGACAGAAGACTGAAACGTACTAGATGGCGGTTACAACTTTGTCGACGATTATGCCTCTCTGCCAATGCGTGACAACTACAAGGGCCAAAAAGTGCATTTTGGGCACCATGACCTTGACCCTTTGGCCCTAAAATCTGACGCGTTCATCCTTGCCGAGAAGTCCATTAGTGATGAAAGTTCGGTCAAATTCCGTCAACAAATACCGAACATACCTTGGTAACAATGTTTGTTCGGCACTCGCGCATGTACACATGCATGGATGCATGAACACTCTGGAAGCTTGATGCCTCCGGCCACTACATTAGCAGAGGCATAACAACAGGTAACACAGAATGCAAATACTGACTCGTGTCACCCCTAAAATGCAGCATATTGTCTCTGCTACCGAAAAACTTCTTCGGAGTCCTATTGTACTGTTATATTTCTAGTAATGTGACATACTGACAAACCAACTAAACGCAGCACAAAATTGTTAACTCTTTAAAACTGGCCACAGCTGGAATGTAAAAAAATCAGCACAACTTCTCAGTCTCAACCATCAACCAAAACCCAACTGAGATTGGATAGTGAATTACCTCAAGAATGGATAGTAAATACAGCTGTGCTGTAAGAAACAGCACGAACAAATAGGCAGCATTCCAAAGTAACACTGCCATGACTGGGTTTTCTCGAGAATACCAATTCGGATGACAAGTTTTCATGTTCAGCACTAACAAACTACACATCTTAGAGTAACTAACTTAACTTAAACATTTCTGCTTATAAATAGTGTTTAACAACGGCAAACGTTATCAATCGTATATCGGCAAATAAGTCATCGGCCAGCGATTAATGCCAATACGTTAAGCCAACAATTACACCATTTATGCTAGGGCTGTACCGAATATTCCATTCGTATTCTATTTGGTTGGAATAGTAGGCCAAATAGTGTATTCGTACTCGACCAAATAGTAGTGGCAAAAATAGACCGAATACGAATAAAAAGAGCTGCGACATCGCTGTTGGTTAGTCCTGCATTTAGCCTCAAACACAGCTGCTGTCAGCTCGGCTGTCTCAGCAGTATAGCACCCACATGATGTTTAATGACATTTCTTTAAGCATTTAGTTTGCTGTCTGTTAATAGAAGTCTGCCATGAATCACTGTTATGTTTCATTAGTGTCAGTAGTTTTTGTTACTGTCATTTGATTAGCATTGTTACAAAATGTCTCGATGTGTGAGCAATAAAACCATCGCATTGTGCAGATCTCAACTTGAGTCAACTGTTTGTATTCTATTCGTATTCGGCCGAATAATATAATAAATTATTCTTATTCGGCTGAACAGTAAAATTTAATATTCGGCACAGTCCTAATTTAGGCTGCACATAAAACCACAAGAAATAAAACAACTGTTCACATCACTGCACTCGAGCACAATCACTAATACCACCACAGCACAAAATCAATATGTCAAAACGCAACAGAAATTATCTTAAATAAACATAAGATCAGACTTGTACAATATAATATAAAATGCAGCATACGGCGCCATGCAAACGTATTCTCAGTGACTTATTACAATGAATCAGGTGCACAAAAACAACAATAATACTAAATAAATAATATAATATACTGTACTGTACACGCTTCAACACTGCCTGTTTTATCATTATTTTCGCATGTCAACTTCAGGGTTGCAAACGAAATTCGCACGCATACAGTGTAAGAGTACCCAATAAATAATATAGAAAAAGTGCAACATAAACAATTAATTTCTTACAAAGAAATGTCAGCCAAATTTCGGATATTATAATTAAACCGCAACAGTACAAGTTAACAGTAACAAAATGAAGTAACAATTTACATAACGAAACAAACGTTCATCAACCAAATTACCACACTGTGCTTCAGACCGATCATGATAGCGTAAGTACAAAATGTTCACATCCAATTATAATTTCGTCAAGTTATGAAGAAGAATAGTACTCTGCCACATTTTTCATCAACCATCGACACAACTGCACAGTCACTGACTAGCACATGACGACACCACATTTACACAATTAAATTGCGTGCGCCAAACAAAAGGCCAGCCCAACAGAAGGCCAGCGCGCCACAAACACGACTAAAGTTTTGTGCTGCGTCATGCACAACACTGCTAACTAAACTACAAATAACTACTTGTCCCAGCAAGCTTGAAGTGCAAAAAATTATGAGTACCGATTTTGGAACTTTCCCTTCACTTCCCCTTCTATTTCCCTTTTTTCCCTCCCACCTTGCACTTCATCCCCCTTTTCCCTACCCTGGCCCAAATACAGCTAGAGGGCCTAAGCTCCCCCAACAGGGTCCAGGGCAAATCCCCAACCGGAAACACATTTGTGTGACATCTTGAGCCTGGTGGCAACAAAATGTCTCTTCGTGTGAACCAAATTTCACTTGGAAGCAAGTGTGTACTAGAGAGTGAAAACAATGAGTCATTTTGTTTACTGTCAGACGGGAAAGCCAGAAACATGGAATTACTAATCCATTCATTCATTACTAATCTTCACTTACTGTAATGTTCCACACCTTAAACAACTATAATGACGTGGCATGCTTTCTGTATGAAGCTTAGACTTTCAAAACACATTTCGCAGTTTGCATACGTACATTTTTGCAAAATATTTTATGGTCGTAGTTGGTGTAAATAATAAGACCCCAGCTTTTCATGGACGGTCACAAAACTTACAATATTAGCCATCAAATTCCAACATTAGCCGAAGCACTTCTGTTTAGACTACTATCTCAGCGCAAATGCCAACAGTGGCTTCTATCCCTATACCTGGTGGGTGGACCTTGTGCCCAATGAAAAATGGGGGGAAGTTTTGTCAAGGTTGTAGATCAAAACTTTCCACCTATTTTTCACAAAACTCCCTTATTTTTTACTGCCCCCCTAATTTTCAATCTACATCCTTAACAAAACTTCCTAACTAGAGAGAAGAAGCCCAAAATGGAGGAGAAAACGTGAGTTAGAAATTGGGGGAAACCTGAGCCCAAAACTAGGGGGAAATTGCACCCAATTTTGCTTCCAGATTTGGGGGGGTAGAAGCTACTGACTGCCAACAACTGATGACAACCAGAGGACAATGAGCAACATCAGAATCGGAACATAAAGTCTTCTAACACGAATAATGCCAACATTAAAACAACAAAACAATACTGAAATAACAAACGCATCCAGTCAATAAGTGCACGTTAATACATACATAATATTTAATAAGCAGCAAATAGGCACAATATCGGCACTTCACGACGACAGCCAAAGATATAAAACTAGGGTGGACAAGCATGTAAAATGACAGCACGCAGACTATTATGCACATGACCCTAAGTAAAAACACCATCGACTTCAGTTCAACAATTCTTAAAATCAACAATATCTTATCCAAATGTCAAAATTTAAATCTTTTAGGTATCATCTGTTTAAAAGCAGCACTAATAAGAAACCAGATCTTCCTTCAGTTATCATTTTTTAATGACACTTTTATTATTAAACTTCAATGCAAGATAATACCGCGAAAGCATACACCGTCGACAACCGATGTCACAGTTTTGCTGTTTGAAAAACCAAATGGCTGTCCAGGATTAGGACAAACAAAGGAAGGGTCCAAAGAAAAAGCGGCCATACATCTCACAACCACCTCTGAGCTAGTGAGCATCACGTGCCATATGGGATCACAGTGTTACCTGCCGCCAGAAACAGTTGAATGCACCACAACTGTGACACACAGCCGGGTCAACCTGAGTCATGGTGTACCTGCAAGCGTTATATGGCGTATGTATTCCATCTACACATTTAGTGCAAACTGGAAACTTTCAATGTCAAGTGCAACTTACGGCAACAAAGACCAATGCAATTCGGCAACAGGGAGCATCGTGGTTTGACTGGAGCAAATCATTCTCCCCTTCTCGTGGGAGACCAAGAATGACCGTATCTACCACAACGTCACCTGGGTCCAAATGGCATCTCCTTCAATCCAATAGCTTTACTAGTTTAGCAGTGTGCATCAGCATAACAAACGCCCAGATGGTGAGACGACACTAGGTAACATATGCCAACTAAAAACCATGTCGGGTGACACCTAAAGTACAGCAAGGGCAGCAGTTTTGGTCCCTACTACAGAGTAAAGACAGGAACAATAGTAAATGTTTGTGTCCTGATTTTGAGCCAAAATAAAGCAAAATGCTCAGCTACCACTTAATGTGTGTACAGAGCAGTGCAACTGAACTGAACTGACATGGTTTAATGCTTTACAGCAAGCACCGTCTAATGGCATCATCGACCGATATGTGACTACGCTTACATACGCCAATGACCAATGGGATCACTTTGCTCACCCATTAGTCAGTTTGTCAAAAACTAAGCCATGTCAGTTCAGTTCAGTTACATTGCTCTGCAGTTTAGAAAACCAAACATTAGATTCATACATTTCATTTTGCTATCATACTACACTTTGAAATCTGCTTCTTTGGGGCTTAGTTATACGTTGAGTTTGGTATTTTCAGTATCATTTCATGGAGTTTATGAATTACAACACTCTCCAAACCTCACACCCTTTAGTGCTGTTGGTGACTCGCATCCAGAAAATTTACTGCCCCAAAAGCAAAAAAATGATGCTAAAAAATGACATACGCCATCATGAAAAAAGCTCTAAAGCCGAGCCAACTGAAGTCTGGAAATGCCATCCCAACATTGCTGAGGGCTAGCAAAATCTAATGTGATTGATAACCCAACTTTCTCTCTGCATTTCACAACTTTTCGGAAATAGCTGAATAGCCCAGAGTCTCAACTCTTCAGGAATTCACACACTGCAATGGTAACACTGTTATGGTGACCAGACCCCTCAGCCATTATCGATAACAGTATTTTTTACTGCCACCAAAAAATAATTTGGCTGGCCCAAAACCCTCCAAATTTTTACACACTGTAATCCGCCAATATCATTACGGCAAAATTTTGGCTATTCCGTTACACCACAACAGCCAGCTGAATATCAGCCAAATTTATCATATTCTATGTCAGCCGGATTCCAGTCGAATTTCTCAATTTATGCAAATACACAGTTAAACTGAGTATCAGCCAAATTTTCATATCAGCCAGCTAAAATTATAAAAAGAAATTTGGCTAAGGAGTCTGACGGTAATACACTGTTACAAATGTTGACACTGCTATAATGGGTAAATGTTGACAATCAGCCACTATGGCCACACGTACGGTGCAGTCAGTAGAGGCCGCATCCTCTCAGGTTGTTGGCAATAATGACATCTGTGACGGCGTCGAATACAAACTGAATGTTGGTGGTGTCGGTGGCGCAGGTCTGGTGGCAGTAGATCTCCTTCATCGCACTGCGATTCATCGCCTCAAACTGCGACTGTATGTACAACGCTGCCTCCTCGTAGGCTGCAGGGCCTGCAGTGTGTAAGTACAGTATGTTAACGGGTTCTGTGATGCACAGCATTGGTTTTATACCACACAGAATGCCTCTTGCACCATTTGCTCTTCGTTTAAAGGTGACATCGGGGAAAAGGATGGGTGCAACTGCTCACCCTAAATTTATGGAACGTCGGAAAATTGTCGGAAAATCCTGTCTGAAAATGTCTGCTGAAAGATGCAAAATTTAAGGTAAAAAACCATTTTGGAAAAATCTAGGGGGTGGAAATTGCATTTTTCAGCACCAGTAATTTCCTCCTTCAGAAATTTGTAACTGTCTGTCAGAAGTTTGCGATGTCTGTCAGAAAATGGCAACTTCACGCCCAGCTACTTTTTTTACCCATGATGCCAAGCTGGGTTTCGAAGTTGTGCAGACAATGAAACACTTTCATAACAAAAGCAGCGCAAGCGGATTATAGCAATGTCACTCGATAAAAGTCCAGAAGTTTCATTTGTCTATTGTATGTGCAAACAGTTTTTATCACACCATGTTATGCTTATGTATAAATCAATCGAACAATCAGTTGCATTAATGACAGAGATTCATAGTTTTAGATGACGATGTCTGGATAGACTTTCTGTAAAGTCAGTTTTTATGTATCACATGTATGTATTATTAATAGTAACACATTATAACACAGTATTTAATAAAACTAAATGGTCGTTATGACTCTGTCAACTGTTATGCCTCCGCCAACGTGTGACAAGAAGCTGGCTATCGCAGAGAGAGCATATAATGCGAAAAAATGGAAATCACAAAGAATCTATTTATAGCCAAGCAATAACTAGACCTTGCTGCCAGTGATTGGTCATCACGATGAAATGTGGCGTGATTCGTCGCATCTCATAAATATTCATTATTTGCATGGCTAATGAGCATCGCTGCAAACGTTTGCAATTTTTAAACAGAGAAAGTGTTATTAATTGATTAATTAATTACTAATTAATAATAAGCCCGGCAAAATTAACGTCCAAACCCGAGTGTTGCAGAAAGACTTAGGGTATAATTAATCGAGAAAAAATTAAACGGTTTGATGAATTAGAAGAGAAATTAAATACGAAAGGTGACCGCATCATTATATGCTTAACGTCAACTGAGTAGACCTACAGTATAATGAACGTTTTTGTTCAACACAGAAGAGATCGTAGTTGATAATGCCATTTACCGCTTGTCGATATCTCCATCCGTTTCAGAGATATTTGCGCTCAAAGTCCACGCACGCACACATGAACAGTCCGAAAACATAATGCCTCTGGCCACTGCGTTGTAGTTGGTGGAGGCATAAAAATGTGACAAATACACATTACCAGTGAAATAAGCATTACATAAATAACCAAAAAATCAAAAAAAATTTTTTTTTAAACTGACAAAAAACACAATAACAATAATAAGCGGGCAAACAAAATGACAGCAAAAGACAGAGGCCACGAAATATACAAACCGGTGTATTCTGGAAAGCAGAGAGTCAACGGCGACTTCCTAATCTTCTCTTCAAACAGGTCTTTTTTGTTAAGAAACAATATGATGGACGTGTCGGTGAACCACTTGCTGTTGCAGGTCGAATTGAACAGGCGCAGACTTTCTTGCATTCGATTCTGTACAGTCATACACCACAAATTTTAACTGCCAGGCTGAAAACTCTCCAAACCACATAAAACTTCCCAACTTTTTCCGGACTTTTCCAGTAGGGCAGGCCACAACATTTCATTGATATACTGTTTAACGCTATGATCGACAGGCATCGATTCACGTTAATAAAATATCAGGCCATGTAGGAATCATCATTCAACAAACTGTGGCTGCCAGTGTATTCTGTAACAGCTGCAGAATGGCACGAGAGCAAAGCAAGCAAAAGATCTGGTTAAAGTAATGTGAAATAAGCAATTTTAGGTAAGTTTTTCAGCAATGAAAGATTGTTTCCCGGACATTTCCCTGACTTTCATTGAAATCCCTGACATTTTCCTAACATGTTTTCAATTCCCTAACATTTCAAGGTTTTCCAGACAAGTGGTCACCCTGAACTGCAATTACAGCACACAGAGAGGATTTTCAAAAACCTTGGGTTTTAAAAACCTAACCAGATTGGTTTCGTTCGACGTTTTTCTGGGGCTTTGGTTTTATGGTTAAAACAAGATTTTTTTTAAATGACCAGTTTGATGGGTATTTTCATGAGTTTTAAGTTACTAGAATGAGCAGTGTTTAAAAAAAGTTTTCCAACCTTCCAGTGATTTGATGCAGCTGGTTGCATAACATGAAAGACATTAAATGTATTAAAATTCTTGCTCTAACAGTTCGAGTATACAATTCTGGAAATGGCTCAACCTGAAAACCTCCAAAAAAATGGAATAACAGAAACAACAAATGAAAATAGTCACAATGGTTGTAATTCACTATTTTAAAATGCTCGACTGTTATAAAAAAAACTAAAAATGCCAGTTTTAATAAACTCACAGTAGTCTCGTCCTCATGAAGGACCTGGTCATATTCACTCATAGCGACGCAGAAAATGATCGCAGTCACGTCTTCAAAACAATGAATCCATTTCTTGCGTTCCGACCTCTGTCCTCCCACATCAAACAATCTAAAACCAACAACTGAAAATTAGATGTAGCAATTGTGGCTTAGTGGTGTACGGTAGCATGCCAAATTGGCGACCGCCCAGTTGCTGGCTTGACTCTCTCCCGTGCACTGCCAGGTAAATGACCTTCAGCAAGTTGTTCGCACACATGTGCCTCTGTCACCAAGCAGTGTAATTTGCTACTGGCCTCACCACCAGAAAGAAAATGACAGTATATGGGAAAGGTGCGACCTTCCACCGATATAACTAAGCTGTATCTGCCAGCTCAGGGCCTTGGAAAAATTAAGCAATGCCCCGTAGGGTCACAAAGCTGCGAGAGACTGCTGTCAACTATGAATTATTTATAGAGCTGTCAAGGCGTTAATTTTTTTAATGCATTAATTAACGCGTAAATTAACGCACCCAGTCCCGTCGAGATGGAGAGTAGGAGGTAAATTACCCCGGGCCCGAGACGTTTACGGGACCCACCTGTAG
>Ga0209367_1011305_pt1 | contig 11858 bp, 4 predicted proteins | sample WorMetLIZISLAND2_FD_187412 | JGI IMG/M metagenome (GOLD analysis project Ga0209367, IMG submission 187412) | Marine gutless worms symbiont microbial communities from Max Planck institute for Marine Microbiology, Germany - Olavius geniculatus... ... | reverse complement strand
GGGGTGGTATACAGGATGAATAGTAAAGGACCAAGAACAGAGCCTTGAGGTACACCATAGAGAGAACCATGTGGGGAAGACAGACTACCAGAGCAGCGGACACGGAAAGAGCGAGATGACAAGTATAATTTGAACCAGTTTAAGACAGTGCCGTGAATGCCAAACCAGGATGATAGACGTGAGAGTAGGATGTTGTGATCCATAGTGTCAAAGGCAGCAGACAGGTCAAGAAGACAGAGACATGATACTTGTTGTGAACCAATGGCATTGACGAGATGATCATGAATGTACAGAAAAGTAGTTTCAGTGGAATGATGTTTAGAGTAGGCAGAGTGGTGTGGATTAAAAAGATTATTGGTGGGTGGGTGGTTAATCAAAATTTTACAACACGTTCAGTTATATTAGAAATGAGAGACAGGTTGGAGATAGGGTGGTAGTTTGACAGATCTTCAGTGTCTAAGGTAGGTATTTTAAGCAGAGGAGATACAACAGATTCTTTTAGAGTAGAATGGAAATTACCAGACCTAAGGGAAAGGTTGATGATGTTAGTGATAGTAGGAATAAGAACAGAACATTGTTTAAGGAGCCACGTAGGTATCAGATCTGAGTCCGATAGCTTGTTTGGACAACTGGACAGGATCTTGGATATTTCAGATTCAGTAGCCGTTGTACAGAGACATGTTTCTTAATGTTTTTGTGTCAACTGAGACAGTGATTACAATTATTATTTCTATGAAGTTCAAGCAAAAGTTCATGTCCTTTATTGGCAACAGAGATAGAATAATACACTGTATGCAACCAAAGCACAAAACCCACACCAAAACACAAGCAAACATACACACAAGATTTAACAGACAAACACATGACACGATGATAAAAATAGGACAAGAATTAACTGTGACAAAATCATCAAAATTACTACGCGCATCCAATTATGATAAGTCTTGCAATGACCGACTGACATCAACAATTCTTTATTTATTAAACAATACAATATTTCAAATATCAGAACGAACAAACATCTGAAGAAGAGTGGGGTCTAATGTACAAAAATGCTGAAGTCAAACTTGTGGAAAACTTGGTGAGAAATCAGACTGTCGTTTATGGAAATTTAATGAAAAAATTGTAATAAAAACTAACGTGGCTGACATAAGAAGTACTTAAAATATCTTGATAAAATTTCTAGAAAGTTTTATAAATTAGACCCTGGTCTACAATGGCAAATGTTTAAGGTAGACAAAAAAATTATGACCAACTAATTTCACCATTCACAGCAAATAATGCTGCAACTTAATGACATAATTTCGCCCAAAACTGCTGAAATACTTTTGTGGCGATAAAATGACAACAAAAAGTCCTGTGAATAATTAGCCAACACCGCATGCAAACAACCACCTCACTGCAACTCAACTGAAACACTTCCTACAATGTTGCACGGAGTTGCAGCAGTTTCACTACGATAAGTGGATGTCTATCAAGAAATAGATTTTTATCTGCCTTTAAAGATAGCCTATTAACTCACTTTTATCGATCTCCCTCATCCGCAACCTGGTCACATAACTGATTTGCATAACATAAGTTTTAAGCGACAAAGGCGTGTTTCCAGCTGTATAATTAATAATAATGATAATAATAGTCTGCTGCGGCAGTCATTTACCTTGCTTAGCCTTGGCCTAGTTTTTTACCCTCGGCCCCGGGAATTGAGTACTGAGGGTTTAAAAAAATAATACTAAATAACCACTACAGATCAGGAAGAAGTCGCAACTGGAAGTGGTTCTTGCAAATAAACTCATTCTGAACCACCAATAATTTAAGACATGTTTAGCAGGAACAGTTCGCCAACAGCTCAGCCATTATCACAACATCAATCGGTCAAAAAACAGCCAGGGAAGCTAGAGCACTGACCTATATCAAGTGAGTGAGTGAGTGAGTTGGGTTTAACATCCCGCCCGACACAGTATCGGTCATTTCGGGGACAGCCTTTCCAGGCATAATGCACACAAATGCATAGTAATTAGTGATTGCAATCCCGGGATTGAATTCTCAACTTCCATCCAAACATTTATACATTCAGAAGCCCGGATGTTGGCCTAAACTGTAACGTAGAGTGAAATTTTTATGCTACCATAGGCTTGAATTGGCTTGCCATAGCTGAGTGTCCAGTAGCGTAGCAGCTACGAGCCGCTCATGGCCGCTAAGTTACCGGACATGCCTCATATTACACATGCAATCATGCAAATATTTGTTATTTAGCATGAAACTACGGCAACTGTCTTGATCTTGGCAATAAATGCAACACTTAACATTATCAGTGACATTCCACAACATTAAAGACATGGTTGCACCATTAATTCCATAGACAATTCAAAATTGTGTTCAAAAGTTATGCCCACTTGAATTTGAAAACACAAAGGTGGTGGTCATATATAAATACAAACATTTAGGCCATAGCTAAGCCTCAACACATCTACACCATGTCTCAAAAAATTGGGGTCAATTTAATTTGTTGAATAAGTCTGTGAAACACTGACCAATTTTGATAACTTTTGGCATGCAGCATTGCAAAGAAACTTAATGGAAATGACTGTAGTTTGGCCCACTTCACTTTAGTACAGTTGCTACACTACCTTGTGAAATGCAGAGGTCGTAGTTTGGTCGTTTACAACAATGAATTCATACTGGTTAGTGCATGTGTCGGCTCAGAAATGATTAACTGAAGAGTGACAAATGCCAGAAAAAATTATTTCTCAGAAAAGTCATACGTGTTACATCGCATCATTTTTATTAAAGCATCTGCTCAATATGTCCTCCTCTAGCACGAACACAAGCGGTGGACTTTGATGCCATTAATTGTTGTAAATGGCCAAACTACGACTTCTACATTTCACAAGATAGTGTAGCAACAATATTAAAGTGAGGTGGGCTAAAGTACACTCGTTCACGTCAAGTTTCTTCATAATGCTGTGTGCCAAAAATTATCAAAATCAGCCAATGTTTCACGGAGTTATTTGAAAAATAAAAGTGGCCCCAAATTTTTTTAAGACATGGTGTATAATACAAACAGAGTCATCAAAGCACTGCTAGCGGAAACTGAAACCTTACTGTGCTTAATGTACTACCATCTGGCAGTAGTAATAAAGCTGCTATTCATTCACTCATTAACTGACTAGAGAAAGTTAGTTATCAGTATTAGTTAATTACAAGATTTGCAGCACAAGTTTGTCATTAATTTTAACATCTACTTGTCACACAATGTGCTGTGGAAATCTGGTCCAAACAACAAACATCGGCGAGGCTAAAGCCTTACTCTGCTGACAAGACTAAGTGGTCTCGCTCAAAATATCTATAAAAATATCTGAACGGCAAAAGAAAGAAATGTCTAGTAATGGAATCTGAGATGTTGTACATGGTGTACATTAAGAAAACAGCAGTTGATAGCAGCAAACCGAATATTATACTGATATATCAACACACATCTGATCATATTATAATCAAAATATAGAGCTCTTCGGTAGCAGAATGACGAAACTTACAGATGAATCCCAAAACACATAATATAGATCATATAGATAATACAGAACTCTGTGTGAGCAGCAAGCACCAACACTGTACTGACAAAATTGAAGTTTGCTCCTTTCCAGAATGTCAACACAACGTGACTTGAGATAACAAAGGTCACACAATATTCACAAACTATTACTGATGATAATATCAGCAGACATACAGACCAACATCAGAATACTTGCACCGACATGCAATACTTCAGTTCAGTCTCTCAGCTATCACAAAAAATTACAATTACGCCAACAGCAATGATCGTCATGAATGTGCAAGAGCTGCATTTTTACGGTGTATTCCGTAGGCATGTAACGAATATTCAGTCTGAATAGTTTGCTGAAAAGTGCGTAACTTGTATTCTCCAAACAGAAATGCCAAAAATACACCGGATATGTATATGACATGATGCCAGCATCTCATAACAATAATGTTTTGTACATTGTTGCATGATGCACTAACTGTTCATATTCCATTCACACTTGGCTGAAAGCAGAATGCATCGTGCTTACTTGGCCAAATAAAATCTACTATTCAGTATGGCCAATGAAAAACCAGTAAGCCGGATATGCCATGACAAGCTTAATTCAGCATAAAATGCAATGTATGTTATCACTATCTGAAATACGAGAAGCACTGAGATATCCTCCCTCCAGGATATTTGACGGCTTTAGATTCTTTTGCAGAATAACACAACGTTTGAACGACAACGCAGTGGACATTCAACAGCACTCATTGCAGAGTGACATAATATTCTATGGATGACACAAGTCATTGGCACTAATGACGATCAATGCTATTATGATGACGACAACAATAAGAATGACGATGCAGAAACTTAGAAGAACTTTTTGGCTGCAGCTTCCCTCGAATTTCTGCCACACATCATGCACTATAATAATATAATGTAGTACGATAATGAAATATAACTGTGGTAATAGTACAAAAATACCATGCAATGCACAAACAATGCGTTATCAAAATATTATGCTGGCAAACAGCAACATCAACAAAAAATATACAGCTAACAAAAAAGGTTTCCTTGACAAAATTTTGTCCCAAACAATTCCCCGACTTTTGTCAACTAAATTACTACCGTGTCAACATTTAATTCTATACCATTCCATGTTTTCTATGCAAGTTTTCACCCTGTTGACATCATATCCATTACATCATGGTGATTTTACACACCCTTTGTTACATCAAATTTCATTACGAACAATTATATTGTGCCAGCTCTGTATAAGCACACTCAAATCACGTTACAAGTAATTAGTTTATGGGACTGTAAATGTCTTCATGTTTTGTCATTGTTTAATTTTCTTGTAATTCATGCATCAATGTAACAGTCTCTATCACTGTAATCAAGTACACTTACTTAATAATATTTTGCAAACACCTTGAGACATATTATATCTAGTACGCATTTTCTACTGCTCCCTAGTGACATACCTCAGGATGACAACTTTTTTAAGACGCTGGCATTTCAGCAGTTATTCTATTTAGTTACGTACTTACATACACATTTACTTACTTCCTCAGGCGAGAAATATGAAGCTGATGGAGACAGAATCAAGCATCCAATAACACAAGCTATCTGAGCAGCAAGTGGAATCAACACACCCATCACTGTGTCATTATATTATTGCTATTATCATCATTAACGTTGTATGTTCTGCACGGTGTCCCAAAAATTAGCAGTCCCCCTCCTTCAAACACACCTAACTCAGTTTGTAGTTCATGGATTTTAACGAAATATTGTACACTGCACTATCATAACATTACTCATGGTCACACCCATTATGATGTACACACCTTACAGTGTGCTCAGTGTGACGTCATTATGACGTCAGAGTTTGTTTACATTAAGATACGTTCAATGCATTGCTATTGACAAAGGGAGCAGCGTACCCACCTTAGACTAAGAGCCTGCGTCGAAGCCATTTTAAGCTCAAACTTTAAAGACAAGTTTAGAATGATTCTCTGAATGACTGTTTCAAATTTAGTAAAAATCTGTCATGTATTAACAATTTTACACTAATTTATCTGTAGGGGGTTGCTAATTTTGGGACACGGTGTATAACGGTGACAACAATTATTGATGCTAACCTGTACATTAAGTATCCGATGATACAAGCTAACTGAGCAGCAAGGAGAGTAAACAGAACCGTCACCGAGACACAGCTGACTGGCTCTACTGTAGGACAGTTCACCTCCTACACCAAGATCAATCAGTCAATAGCTAAAAAGTTACAACACATAACAACAAAATACAAGAAGCCCAGCTGTCGTTGGGATAGCCGACTGCACTGGTTGTCAGTGACCTTCAAGGTCATCCAAAATCGATGATTTTCACTACATCTGAAAGGGCATATGCCACTGCCTACTAGTGATTAATAGTAACCTTAGCCGTATCCGAGATATGGCCAGTTTTCCATTGGAAAATGCACATTTTTCCTATTCCCTCCATTCAACCCCAAATTTAACAAGAAAAACCCAGCTAACACAAAGGGGAACGTGCAACAGCAGTGCATGTTTGAAAGCCCAATAAAACAAAATCTAAGTTCACCCATCCTAGCAACGATCTTCTTTTTACAGTCGCCAGAGGGTGCCAGATGACCAGTGGCTAATTATCTATAGTGTTTTACTTGTACTCACCAGAGGGTGTGACCTGTCTCACTCTGCCGAAGCCATATCAGCTAAGAATCGCAAATTTTCCCCATTTCTCCCTCGTTTAGATCCTTTGCTCGGGGTGACCCCTTTCGAATTTAGGGAAAAGCTTTAATGATTCTGAAACTAGAGTCTTCCAGGTAGCCTACCGTGAAGATTTGGTGATCCTAGCTTGCACCGTTTTTGACTGATCCACCGGTGTGACAGACAGACTGACAGACAGAATAGTGATGGCTAACATGCGCTACAGCAGTAGCTGCTGTTGTGTATAAAAATGTTCCCCTTGCAATAGATCGCTGATTTTGTATGTGCCTAGGTTTTAGACACATGGCTAATTTTTCATGTAAAAAAATTTTCCCAAGACCTACCCATTAGTCAGGGTACATTTGATACAGACAATGACGATGGCGACTGACAGAAAGATGGACAGACAACAGCCATACCAAAACTCGACTATTACTTAAGTATGGCCGGCTAAAAACAGAAGTGATCACAGCTCTAAAAACCCTGCGCAGAACCAATACAGAAGTGTCAGTTGACATCTACCTCTTGACAACAAATAATCTGTAAATGTTCAGAATTCACAAGAAAACCAAATCACCACCAAAATCAAATTAGTTCCTTCTTGGGCCATGGTCAATCCCTGTAAGAATTTCATTCAAATCTATCATAATTTTTAGAGATATTTTGAATACAAATGGAGAGAACCCGATACAGAGTCAAATCCTTAACCACAATTGTCAACAGAATCAGTCAAATACCCCTGGTGATCGATTAATCTAAAAATCACTCAATTAAATAATCGAAACACATTAGTGCCATATACTGAAAACGAATCAAAAATGCGAATTTCTGAAAACAATGCAATAACCATTGCAGCATCAAGGCACATTAAATGGCAGTCTGTTATAGTACACAAATCGAGAAGTGGAACTACCTTAGACTTGGAGAGCAAGCCCTTGACATCAGCATGTATTGCGGCCAGGAAGTTCTTGGTATCGAGAAAGCGCTGATGTTGTTTATCATCATCAACAGCACCACTACTGCCACCGCCAACAGCAGCAGCAGCCTTAAGTCTGTTCTGCACGTCATCAATCACTGACCTGAAATACACAGAATAAGCCAAGACACGATCAGTGAATAGTACCTCAATGACACATCAACAGTGAGTGAGCACGGTTAAACGTCCCACCCAACACAGTATAAGTCATTTCGGGGACGGCCTTTCTAGGCAATGCATGTACACATGATAATGGAACCGAATGTTTAACCTTCACAATAATAAAACAGAAAGTTTAACCATTACAAAAAACCTCATATGGAACACAATGCACAAAAACGACCTAAATCTAAAACTGCAAGAACTCTCCATTATGGGTGTGCATACGTAACAGTAATGGCAGTTCTAGTAATCTTCGCTGTTATCCTCCAGACAGTCATCAGTAACGTAATACTATCTATAGGAACACAATGTGAGGAGACAATATGCCATAAATGTCACGTGCCACTGTTCGTCACTGCCACATGAACCGCAAGCCGGGATGTAAATAGAAACAAAATGACAAAATAAGTAAGTCAATCTGTATAGTGCATGTTGTCAAGGGAAAACCTACTGAATGCGAACCACTATCTGCCAAGTCTGATAGTGATAAGAACAATATTTTACCGATGCATGCATTACTGTACGGCATGGCATGGCGTATACTGCAATGGCACAGCATTTTTGTTCTACTACATCTTATTTACGAGAATATGCCATCGTGTGAGTGACTACATGTAACATCTCTAATATTACTTTTTTCACCACACATCTATGAAATCACACCAGTAAGTATTTGTAACATCACTACTGAGTCTGACAGTATGTTCACCTCACATCCCTGACGGTGCCAACAAGATCTTTCTGAGTGTTGAGTAGATTGTCCACCTCATGGCGCTCGATAGTCCCCGTCCCACCAATCTACAGTACAGACACAAAATATTATCTACGTGGCATCACATATCAGGATTCAGCAGCCGTATCTGTATCAATGTGACGTTTTAAAACTGATCAAAAATCCATCACACTTTACATTTGATTACAGAGAGAGACACACTGTGTGGATGAACAACTTGCTCCAAAATCTTTACCAGAAAGATCTTAAACGCACCCAGCATTCCTAAATCTGGATCCTAAAACTTTGTAGTGAATTTTCCGATAAAATATTCGAAAAAGTGGAACAAAGTAAATATTAGATGCACTTGACGTTTAAGCAAGCCTAACTCTAATCGTAACCCTACCAGCAGCTGTAGAAAATTATGAATCATAAACACATTTGAAACGCATGGTACCACCATTCATCTGTCAGATTTTTTTAACCTCCTCAGCGGTAATCGCAAGCGTTATTCGTGGCAGTTGTTATGTACTGAAAACGGTAACCCCAAGCAAGACTCGCAACGCAGCTATAGCAGTCTCCCTGACATCTGTGCTGTGGGGTGCCAGTCATTAGCGCATGTCCAGAACCGTCAGCGGACGATGTCTGTTGTGCTGTCAATTAGTCGCATTCAGTGGTCAGTTGCAGCTGATAAAATTCTTCTCCCTTCCATCAGACTGCCAGATGTCATCTGTGTTGAGCTAGTTTATCAACATCACAAGTTGCAGCGCATCTAGCTACATCGGCTGACAGCTGCTGTCAGCGCCACGGCTGTACTGTGAGTGCAGGTCCAGTGGGAGTATACAGTTGAATGCTCAGTGTACATTTAAATGTCATTAGGCAAATGTTGCGGTGAACTCGCCACGGCAGATGTATGTACAGCTTTCGGACAAAAACTCTGTCCAAATTCATACCGCCAAGAAGGTTAATGCTGAGGATGGCTGATCAAATTCACTTATCAAATGCACTTACCAGAAACCCTCAAGATAACCCTCAAGATCCCTCAAGACCATTCTTTCGGTAGCGTATCTCTGTTCTGCTCCAGCGCTACAACTCGATCTTTATCAGCGAAACATTTGTTGATCCCAATAACGACCAGCCCATAGTCACTTCAGACTTTGCTTCTAACTTTCTGCTTTTAACCCCCCAGTATCCTGTCTGCCCCGACTATAAAAATAGTAATAAAAACCTGTCGATGATCAGAAGGCAGTGGTGCTTGTCCGTGCTGTTGCTGTGATATCATCGTGAGCAGTGAAAGCTCACGCTCCTGTCGGCCGACGACCTCGTCCAGCTTCACCAGCAGAGACTTGATGCTGCGATGAATCTCATTCTGACCGTCCAGTATCATCTTCAGCTCACGCACTTCCGGTTGCTCAAACTAGAACGCACATCGATCAAATGTCCAATCAACCAACAGTCAACACAATTAATCAATCGACTAATTAACTAGAAGGCGCTCGTGAGAGTGCATATCTCCACCAAGTGAGGTAATTAAAACATTACTACTACTGCTGCTGCTACTAATTATTACGCAAAGATCTTGGATATATCTCGTATACAAGCCAAGTTATAGCCAATTTTGTCTCAAATTTTGTTGCCATGGCAACAAGATACAGTCGTGGTGGAATTAGATTGGCTTCATCTAATAGCCATTCCCCCAAACTCCCAGTTAAACTCAAAGATCTTGGAGATATGTCCTATAAACGCTGAGTTACAGCCCATTTTGGCCCAAATTCTGTTGCCATGTATGCAACAGGAGTTGATCAAAAATAAATAAAAGGAAAGGGAAGGAAGAAGAGGAAAGACACTTCACGACAGGGGAAAGGGAAGGAGAACAACAGTATGCCAGCATTGCTGCTTGCGATGTAGAATAACGCCATTGCTATTATGACGTCACTCACGCACTGCTGCATTATGAGTCATCATGTGCACGGACAGATGAACAAATGGACAGACAGACAGAACAAGCGATTACTTAATCTCCGCCAATGTTCACTACGTTCACCTTGACAGAAATAATCAACAAAACTAGACAGTGTTAAACACTGAATTAAACTAAGTGTTCAACAAGACTACCGCCATTACAGTGATCGAGGCTAATCATACATAACTCTCGGATTACACGATCTACGTAATGTTCCACTCTGTCATGGGCCACCCTCTTGAGCAGTCTTGACCTTTTTGTGATTTGTTCAGTTGCAGCCCTGATGGCTGGAGTTCAACAGATATGCATGCTACCTTATCTTAACACACAGATATGATTTTTGGCTTTTAACGGACGTTTCTTGGCGAACTTAGTCCAGCTTGGATTTTTATAGACTGTATCCAAAACTGAGTAACAATGTGAAGAAACCGAGAAAACAACTTGCACAGTTAACAGAAAGAAGAAAGTCGGACCAGTTTGTCATCATCTTCGTAGAACTCTCCTCGATGTTTCTCAGGATGCTCCTTCTTGTACCTGACATCAACATCAGCAGCAGCAACAGTTGCAACTAACATTCATCCACAAACAATTTGATTTCACAAACCATTCTTCAAAAAATCCAAGTTTTTCCAGCAGGTTTTTTACAGATTGCATTCAATCTCACTACTTAATACAGATAAAAACATAGATATAGCCTAGACACAATCTAAAAGTTCAACTGATATACAGATAGATAGATAACACTCAGCATTACTGACTCCTCCTTGGCCTGGTCCAGTTTCTGTCGATAATCATCAAATTCCTTCTCAAACTTCTTTCTCTCGTCCTCTGGCAAACGTTCAGCTCCACCAGCATCAGGCTGTCACACACACACGCATGGCACAGGCACGTGCAGACCTACGTGATATGCATCATAATAATACTTTGATGATGCAGAAACAAACTGCAAGTCACTTGCAAATGTTCTCCATTTGGCTAATGCTTTGACACTGTGTGCTAGATGATGCGAAAAGCATCCGATCTGCAACAACTGTTAAATCAAATCCAAGAATCCTGCCCTAATCTATTTTGAAGAGATAAGACTAAGGCGAATACATGAAAAAATACAGCATACTTTTTCATAATCAATCAATAACATATTAATATGGCACCAGTAATCAAAAATCACATCTAGGACATCATACAAAAATCAAGTAGGCTAAAATCGGTTACAAACTGTCAAAAATCAGAAAAAAGATACACACACTAGTATAGGGTATGGTATCATTTATTCAGCGGAAGAGCATATAAACTGCTTCTAAAACCAGCAATAATGTAGTGCAGTGCTTACAGCAGCAGTTGCTGGTGACAAACTGTGTGTCAGAAATGCAAACACATCGTGATCATCTACACATAAGTAAATACACACAACAACTTGTGAATCGCCTACTTTGTGCTGATGTGCCATTAAGAAGCTACTCACTCTCGCTGATCATAGTAATTAAGTGCCAGAAAGCAAAGATAAATGTAATTACCTCCGCCAAGGAGGTAATGTTTTTGCCAGACTTTGTTTGTCTGTCTGTCTGTGAGCAAGATAACTCAAAAAGTTATGGACGGATCTTTCTGAAATTTTGAGGGTATTTCGCGAATGGCACAAACTACCAGTGATTCAATTTTGGGGGTGATCCGGAAGGAATCCTGGATTCTGGATCACTTTGAAATTTTCGTTACCATTGCTTTCAATGGGGCATAAGGGAAACCGCTGCAAAACCGAAGATGGTGCTGCCACCTAGCGAACAACATTGCCTTGGTGGAGG
>Ga0209367_1011304_pt1 | contig 11858 bp, 4 predicted proteins | sample WorMetLIZISLAND2_FD_187412 | JGI IMG/M metagenome (GOLD analysis project Ga0209367, IMG submission 187412) | Marine gutless worms symbiont microbial communities from Max Planck institute for Marine Microbiology, Germany - Olavius geniculatus... ... | reverse complement strand
GAGGGGAGGGGAAGGTACAAAAAGTCACGCAAGGGTTATATTTCACCTATTCGTGGGGAAGCCCCAGTAAACGGATTTTCACCAAATTTTGCACATCAGGAGATATGCTGCAAATTTTGGTGTGGAAAAATTAAGGGGTTTGAGAAATACGAGGGGTCAAATTTTGGAGTTTCCCATTGAAATGGCTGGTCACCTTTACAACAGGGCTGGCGCTACCGCGCAGCCTGTGATATTGGAAGCCTGCACGCAGCGAAATACGCTAATAAACTCCCGTATACGTATAGACGCTATCGGAGTTACGATTTAGCCTAATAGAATCTGCACAGTCACAGATTTGCTCAGTGATCAATGATTCAGATTCCAGCTGCAGGACGTGAATAATCTGGGAATCTCGGAGCATACTAAGATTAACATTTTCACAGAATTTGCGGTACAATGCCATTCGATAGATGCACCAATAATTAAACATTCGAAGTAGGTTGATTTGAAGCTAAATTTGTATGATTTACCCGCTGAATCTGTGAATTATTACACTATATAGATCGTGTTCTATAGATTTTTGCTGCATATTAACTAATAACGAATGCAGTTTCTTCATGCAATTTTTGTTCATTCGCCAACGCATTTTAAGTGTTCTCCGTCTATCTCTTCGTATGCAAGTATTGTCTAAAGTACAAGCGGTTGCTTGAGCCTTTTCAGTTTTCGTTATTTTTACTTTCAACGGGGGATTCGGCCATTCTCTATCAGAGATGGACATGGGTCGGGTCCATCCACTCGTTAGGTTGGGTCAAGATTTTTCCTCATTTAATGGGTCGGTTTGAAACTTTGGGTCAAGTCCAGTTGTGTGGGTTTGTAGTCCTATGTTTCCTTCATTCGAATTGATTTATTCCGGTGAAACTGATTTTTTTGCATAAATTACGCATTTATTTTTAATTGCTATTACGCTTTGTTGCTGTATGTGCTTGCTGTAGGCCTACTCGCAGTGACTTATTTTGCTAAAATTATTTTTTTTAAATTACATATTTATGAATAAATTGCTTAATTTTTAAGCATCATTACCGAAATGCAGATGTGGGAGAATAGTGACTGACGCAAATGTAAATGCCTAAAGATCTGTAAAACTAACTGTAGCTATGGATGGGGTACGGTCGGGTTGGGTTCATCTCCAGGTGGGTCGGATTGGGTCGAGTCAGTTAAAAGCGACCCATGTCCATTGTCCAACTCTGCTCCCGTATGTCCACGGCATTATAATGTCCGATATGATAGGCCCCAATTTGCCAGCCGGGAGTGGTAGGCCTACTATACATGTCTTGAGAGCATATGATGTCCGGTAGTGATTAACGGTTTACCATATTACTCATCATCGAACGTTCTTTGCTGATCTTCTCTTCCAAGAGCAAGTCCATTAATATCAGCAAAAATTCCGGCGCACATCCACACACTACACTGTCAAATATTTCACAATTAGCTGACAGACAAATCTGAGAAAAATAAGCTAGAACTGAATTATTATACTGTAGGCCTAAATATCTTCGTGCTATAGGTTTTATTTCATGATCCATTGATCTCCGGTGCTAGTTTAGTCAAAAATAAAAAAAGTTCGTGATTTGTGCTGGTACAGTCGTACGTACGATTGCTGTAGTCTAAAAGCCATTGCGAAACTAGCGGTTCTCTGATTAGAATGGTTCTAACGATAGCGCCCTTTTATGGCAAACTGTACATGTACGATACACGTTTCACCATTCGACATTTCTCTGGTAATAAACGCACATTTTCAATTCATAGGACATTTTTGTGCAACGAAGCAAAGAACGGTAAACCTAGACAGTACAAAATCAAACAAACATGAAGTTAATCCAGTCCACAGAAATCCGTGAAGGAAAGGATTTGATTTCATTTTTAATTTCTTTTTCATTCAAACATCTGTCAGTGTGGGTCATTTCCTCTTTAATGTTTTGTCAAGGCCCCTATTTTTCTATGTTTTATGTTTGTCGGCTTTTACTGCTGTCAAAAAATTATTTATTAGTTCACTCATTTGTAGTTCGTTGTAAAACAAGTAATTCGCAAGTATACTGTCCTTTTCCAAGTCAGACCACGTGCGTTTAGTAGGTCTAACATGTCAACGTCGATCCTAGTTGAGCGCGATTGCAGATTGGCGTGACACGGTCACTGGTTCACACGCTGTCGGTCGTTCTTGACATAAGAATTAGACAGACACTGCTAGTCGTGTCGTCGGTCTGATTCGGCTACTCAAGAATGACAGCAGCGTCGACGTAATAATAGAGATGTAGTTGAAGATCAAAATCAGGGTCGATTATAAACTAACAAATTTTGCGCTCCATTTGATATTATGGCCTATCTCAATACATTTTAGGCAGTCGAAATTTGTTTCTAGTCTCGTTAGATGTGATGCGGAAACTAGTGATCATTTTGTTGCGAACTGTCTACCGAATATGGTGGCCTAGGCCTTAATGAAAAAAAAATTGAATCAACAGGGCTGACAGTGAAAAAATTCCTGATTCTAGTTTGCGTCGTACCCTTCTGGGGAGCGCTGTGAGCTCCCACTGCGAGTTCTGAGGGGGAGCCCCAGCCAAAATCGAATTTTTGGTGCATTTTAGTGTGAAAATGTGATTTATAGTGGCATCAATTTGAATTATTTTCTTCACAATCAACTGTCGAAATTAAATGCATGCAGTTTAAACAATAATGGCAAACAAGGACAGCAGTGCAATCAAAGTGCGCAGAAATAATTTTGAACTGTTGTACGCAGAATTGTCACATTAACTTTAAAAATTCTCAACATTTCGGGGGCAGGGGTGAATCCGCTAACCCCCTTTCACCTTAAATATGGCCCTGAACTGCACCCAACAATTATCAAAGTTGGTTTTAAATTCGACAAAGATATGACGGAAACAATTTTGCTTGTTTTTTAGATATGGTGTACACTGTTCACAGATACAAACAAGAAATTTGAGCTAATGCTCACGAGACGTGCGAAAGCCTACAGCAATTCAGGTTCAGTAGTTTAGCTGAAAATTGGGGTGTTCACGCTAAGTTAATGTACAAATACCAAATTCTCTATATGGATCGCAAAATGATAGTAGTGTGGTGCCACCTTGTGAATGATATAGACTTGCGTCGCAGCCCGAAATTGCCAAAAAATCCATAAAATCCCCTATTTTGGCGTTCAAGGTCATTCAAGGTCATTGAATTCGGCGCCAATCGAGAGCCACTGTACGACTTCCTATTAGTGATTAATAGTAACATAGGCCCTATCTCGCACAGTTACTGAAATACAGCGACTTATTGGCCAAAAATCGCAAATTTTGCCCAACTCCTCTCATTTAGCACCGTCTTTCGGGGTGACCCCCTCGAATTGATGGAAAAGCTTTACTGTTCTTGAAACTAGAGTCTTCCAGGCAGCAGACGGCGAAGATTTGGTGATCCTAGCTTGCACCGTTTTAGACTGATCCACCCGTGTGACAGATGGACAGACAGACAGACAGACAAACAGATGGACAGACAGAATTGTGATGGCTAAGATGCGCTGAAAGCAATAGCTGCTTTGGCGCGTAAAAAGCAGCAATATTCTACGAGTGAGTGAGTGAGTAGGGTTTAACGTCCCGCCAGACTTAGTATAGGCAATTTCGGGGACGGCCTTTCTAGGCAGAATGCACACAAACATATAACAATGGAACAATAAGTTTAACATTTACAATAAAGAAACAGGAATTTCAACGTTTACAGAAACACAAAACATGAAAAAAACGAGTTGAACCTAAAATTGTAATAACTCCATTATATGTGTGCATATGTAATTAATAATAACGGCAGTTCTAATAATCTTCCTTGTTATCCTCCAGTCATTAATTTCAGAATGCTGACTATTGGAGGACAATATTCTACAAGCGTCTCAAGACACGTGAGAGAGATCCAATAGATCAACCGTTTATTACAAAACATCAACAATTCAACGCAAGTGAAATCCCCACTAAAGCACGTAAATTGAACAAAAAATAACAAACAATCCGATGGCAAATATGAACATCGCATGCAGCAAAACAACAATATGTAAAATGCTGTATTAAAAAACAACAGGCCTATAGAAATGATGAAAGGCAACGTTGGTAAAGCTGAGTTCTTTACATTAAGATGAATTCGTGATATGTATATTGACAAAATGCACGGGGAAGATACAGAAAGCAGGGCGAAAAATGTACTAACATTAGAAATCGATTTTTTCTGCCATAAATTCAAAAAGCCCAGCTGTTGCTAGGGTGGGGCCAACCATACTGATTGTCACTGACCTTGAAGATCATTCAAGATCGATGATTTTCATTTCATCTATAAAAAGTGTATGCCACTTCAGATCAATAGCAACCTAGGTCGTATCTTGCACCGTTTAGCCATAATACATCCGTAACATATAGACAAACGACCACGACAAAGGGTCGACCTTTAAGCTTACAGCTTAATGGTTAGCCCAATAAATGCTAACAGAACTGCTGACGGTGGCCAAGCACTTTATCAGTAGCACTAGAAGCCCGCAACAGCAAAAACACAACAAAGCTGTAATTTACCCAGTGAACAAAACAGCACCAAGCAAACCACAAAGACACAAAATATGCATTAACAGCCCACAAAATCAAAATCAAAACAATATATATAAACTATATCAGTCAAAGACCACACAACAAGCACCACATGTAACAGCGGAGATAAACAGTTATTGCTGAGCACACTAAAAAACTACATAAATAATATGTGAAAAACGAAGCTACACAAAAGTACGCAGCAGTGACGGTAGCACAGATAATGTTTTATAACATTGCAAACTGTGATCACAAAATATACAGGCACCATTATGATTACTGCTATAATTATTGCAACTACCTCATTCAAAAGCAGGTTATTTCTTTATTGGTATTTGTCCCCAGTTTGCGAGATAACTCAAAATGTTACAAATGGATTTTAACCATTTTTTTGAAAGGCAGAGCAAAAATATGCTGATCCAGATTTCCAGGATCAGACAATGACCTCCGAGAGCCAGGATTTTATGGAGGAATTTACATTTACTACTGATCTTTACAAACAGCAAAGAATAAAAAAGGTCTTCAGTTGAGGCTTACACTCTCAGATACAAGATGTATTAAATGCTTATTATTATAAGAATAATTATTATTCCGTACAATTATTAACGTTTGCTTCAGTGGTTGGTTCTCTTGAGCTCACATCGCTGAAACTCAGGGGCCCATTGAAAATATGCCAAAGTTCGTGATACCAATCTAACACTATAGCATCTACACAGCAAAGGTAAAATAGAAGAAGATTCTGCAGATAAAAAATAACAAGCTATATGCAAAACAAACATCTAACAAATGATAAACGCACCCAAACACAAAAACAGAGCAGAGAAAGACAGCAAACGAAACAAAAAGATCTGAAGGTAACAGCAGATGGTAAGGCACTTGTTGGCAATTTCTAGAATATATAATAAATAATAGATCCATACCGTACAAACACGAACAAATAAATAAATAGAAGGACAACAATATTGCACAAATTACTTCATCAAAAGCACAGTTTTGTGGACAGCAGACGGCAAGGCACTAAGTTTGTTAGCACTTTTAAAATATGTGATAAATTAAATGATAAATGTATACAAACACAAACAAATAAACAACAAAAAAATGAACTGCTTCATCGAAACCACTGTTTGTGGACAATTGTTGGCAATATTCTAAAATATCTTTACGTAATGACAAATGCACATGAATACAAACAAATAAAAGAAAATAAATAAACAAAAAGACACAAAGGAGATGTGATTACTTCGCAGGAGGGATTGTTCTGATAGTTTTGTGGATGGACGAGGGCGAGGCGCTTGTAGGCGGAGTCCGGCATCTCTGCAAATCACAAAAGATCAAATTCATTACTGGTACATCACTGACCAATGGGACACTAACAAAATGCAAGTTCGCACAATTGCATCAAATTGGCTGCCCGTTTTTTTACATGAAATTAGACAGCAATACTTTATAAACAATTACCAACAGCATTGTCGTCAGTGTGATTCAAGTTTCATCTTTTATTTTCATTTCAGTTTCCGTTTCGTTTTTACTGTGTAATTCACGTTTCAGTTTCGTTTCCGTTTAGAAGGATTTTTTGTTTCCGTTTCAGTTTCCATTTCAGACTATCTTATTTTCATTTCAGTTTTCATTTACATTAACAGAATCTGTTTAAATCTGTTTTTGTGTATTTCCGTTTCTGTTTTCGTTAACATAAATTACACCGGTTGTCGCGGGTCAAAAAAGTAGGGCGAAAGGCGAAAAGTTGCAATTTTACAACAAACAGCTCCAAATATGCAACATGAGATCATCGATGCTAAAAATTTTAATTTTGCCCTAAATCCCCTTCTCCAAAATGTGGCTTTCAGCCCAATTTTGCATTTTTGGACGAAAATTTTCGAAAAAGAAATAAACAAAATTCTAAATTTCTGTACAATTTTTCGACAGCCTAAAAATATTTATAGAGCAAATGACCCCCCCCCCCTGCTATGACGCCACTGACAGTTACATACTGTTGTACAAAACCCTTACATTTAATTGCATAGTAACTCCTATTGCTTAAAATATTGGAACTCATTCTAGGATGTAAAAAAACGATGTTGACATCACCAACTGTACGTGATACTGTTTTTCATTTTTTTCGATCAGTCATACAATTTTTATGCCTGCGGCTAAATATCATCTACCGTATTGTGGTTTTTTCCTATATCTTTTTGCAGAAAATTCTTTTATCATGCTTATAGCTCATGAGCATTACTTTAGCTGCACTTTTTAATTTAAAATATTAAAATATGACCACATGCATTCAAGTCTTTCCCTACCCACAGAAACTGCAAGCAAAGAAGATTGTAAGCAGCAGTTCAGATATTCCTGAAATCAGTGCAAATATACTCAGGCCAACTCGACCTCCTATCCTCACTCGCTCAGCGAAAGATAAAATGACTAGTAGTTACAATATAAGCAGTGTGAATGACAGGAATAAGCACAACCGTAGCAAAATGTCGAGAGCTTCACCTGACGCTTGAAGGCAAGTTTAGACTGATATTCCACAGAAGCAACAGCCATCTCGACCCACTCTGATTTATCAGGAACCAGGTAAGATATCATCACTTTCAGAAACAAAATCGCATGCTAGGAGCAAACCACAGACACACAGACAGATAGAAGCAGTTACAGAACGGTAATGCCACCTGGCGAATAGAAATGATTTAATACAGTTGCTGCCATATGCCAGTGTTTGAAAATCCCCAATAATGATCGAGAATCCACTAAAAAATCCGAATCACCAGAAAAAAAACTAATCACTTCCTTTTAGGACAATACCCAGTCTTCCAAAAATCCACAGATCCTGCAGATAGAATGCCTGCGTAATTGTGTGCACATAAAAAGTCAAAGTAAAGATCCCACACTCACTGTAGCTCTTCTTGCATAAGTCAGAGTCAAAGCCAGAAGCATTTTACAATATCGGAAGTAATGTTACTGACACTGCGGCATAATGTGTAATACTCCCTCTGGTCATGAAGGATTATCATTTAGCCATCCTACGGCTGCGTTCACACAGACATGAGTACGAGTACGAGTACGCGTCGAGGTTTCTGTTTATGGCTCGTTAGGAGCTTCACTCGTACAAGTGGAGTGTTCATGGTCGCTTGTACAAGCACATAACTCAAGTCGGCCATTGAATGAAATCGAATCAAGGAAATGCTTCGTGAATAAACAACAAAATTTCGTCACATTGCTAATAATTTTACCAACCGCACACCTCTAACGATGTATAATTTTACAATGACGTCAGTTCTGAAGTCAAATATTTGCCACAGTTTTTGTGCATTATATTATTGCTATTTACGAGTAGTTTACTTCGAACGGGTTGTATAAACATGACCTGCACAGAAACCACTTATACAAGTGAAATTTACAAGTAACCTGTACTTGGAGGTATGTGAACGGCCGCCATTAAAATAAATGCAAACTCGTGTTTGCCAGAACTCGTATACGAGAACCCGTACAGTGCCGGACTCGTACTCGTGTTAATAGGATCCTAATAGGATGCATTTAAAGTCTCTCGATCTCTCTGTCCCATATGGGCTCCTAACTCTAAAAGTCTAGAAAAGATAAAACTGGTATAAACGGTCCCCAGGGACCAGGGCACATGTAACTGTTGTGCCAAATTCAACTTCCAAAGATCAAAAGCACAACTCCAGGCAGATGGCCGCATCACATGTCGGCACTGGATTGACTTGTTTCTAGTTTCAGTGCAGCCAAAGAGCAATAATGGGGTAGCATCGGTGGCGGTGAAAACTGTTCTAAAGTGTGGCTCCTGCTTTGCCCACAAAATTGATGCACGAAGTGAGGTGTGGACAGCGTGTTCCCCTCCCTGCCACGGATAAGATCTGAGGACGGATCAGCAAACACGGCTCCTCGCCTCCCTTTTGCATCTCAAAATAGTGTGTTTTGGTTAATTTGATCGGGATAAATTTAGCACTTTGTTTGTGCCAGAAAAACTGTAAAAATCACTGACCAAGCACATGGACACAATTTAAAAAATTCAACTGATACCGGGTAAAAAGTGAGAGGACCGAAACGAATACTTTTGGAAAATGGGTGCCATTAGCCCCGCCACCGATTCCTTCACAACTGAACAATATCGATGGCAACTCACCTCAGCGGCGACGAAGAAAAGGCAAACTTGCATGTCACTGTAGCCTTGTGAGTGCTGCTTAACCGACGGTGACAGAGCGATCAGCGAAAAGTTGGTTATCACTGCAATGTAGCCCATTATTTCAAACGCTACCTGCATCAGAACACAACATCCACCAGATGGCTATAACTCTACCAACACGATGACGTTGCAAGTTCCGTCAACCGCCCTTTCACGTCTCTGTGATCCTAGGGCCGGTGCCCATCTTCGTTTGCTGGACCCAAGCCGGCAGTGAGCTGCAGAGACAGCTCAGTTATACGGCTGCAAGCCACACCTGGACTATACACTGACATTATCTTTTTGGTGCTTAGGCCAGTACCAAATTATACAGCTTGGAAACGGAGTCACGTGCGTGAACAACTTAGTAGTGGAACCCCGTGACCCTGCAATCGATAAGACTGACACGCTAGTTGTTAGTCGCACACATCCCTGGCATGATCAACGGTAGCACAGAGATATACCGGGTGGTCCAAAAAATGTCCCGAACATTTGCGTGCATTATGCAGTGGAGTAGTTGAAATATATCAACAAGAAAGCACGTATGTAGTGGACAAATGTCTTCGAATATGTCTAGGAATTTTTGCCTGAAACACTTCTGTATTAGCTGAGATACAAACAAAATAGTGTTACACATCATAAAACAAATTATGCAAGCAGCTTATCATTTGCATTGCCGTTCCTACTCAGGCTACATCATATTGTTACAGTAGGTCTAATCATCATTTAACTGATTAGCAGAAAATGTGCTGAATATCTCCTTTATTCTGCTTTGCCATTGCTGATAATCGCCTTTTTCACTGGAGCATAGCTTTTCTGATTCTGACTGTCTGATGTCGACATCATGCCATTCGTTGTCATTTGTCTCTGGTAACATTCTGAAGATCTTTGTGGTTCACAAACGGTTCACGCTTTCCTTCATAGACAAGTTCTTGCAAGATATCCCAAATTAAGTTATCTAGCAGAGTCAAATCTGGTGATCGCAATGCCCATTCTTATGAGCTGATAAGGTCAGGTGTGCTGTGTGGAAGAAAATTTTGAGTTGCTTCGATGCGGTGCAATCGAACGTTGTCTTTACATAATTTGATTCCTAACTCGTCTTATGTCACTCAGCGGCATTCAGTGGCATCATTAATGACCTCATTAAAATTTATAAGTAAGTAAGAGTACATATTGATCTATGAACATGCAAAAAAAAATTTATTTCCATAAAGTACGCACATTGTTATAGTTACACAAAGTTCGGGACGTTTTTATGGGCCACCCAGTATTATCAGATTGTAATAGTATTTGATTTGAAAATTTCCTACACAACTGGCCATCAGACACTCATTCAAATTCACACCTTACCCAAAGTCTGTTTCGACAATACCTGAAAAAAAACAGAAAAAGTGAAACATGTGCTGTACACAAAAAAAGATATTCTAAATTAAAAATAAACGTCACCTCCCAGACGCCAATGCTTGCAGTGGGCTGTGCGAACGGTCGCCTGAATATCCGGCACAATTTGAACCCATCCGTGCGAATCTCAACAAGATTGTTCATCAACGCCCAGAACGCAGCCATCGGGAACACAGCCGAGAAGAAGAAGACGTAACCAAACTGCAGAAACAACTCCAAGTAGTCGTCAAGGGTGCCCTGTACGAACAAAAATACACCAGATTTTTGCTACTAAAAACTTATTTATAACCATGGTTCTGACACTGAGCACATAGCAAAAATACACTATGAGCTTTTTTGGGCAAATCACCTTAAAACACCAAAAACTTATAGAAACCACTGCAAATTTGATCCAGCTTTGATTTTGTGTTTCCAAAAAATTATCGGTAATTCAAATAAAATATTTCATTATCAGATAACATTGAAATATTTTATTAGAATCAACTTTTTGAAACTTTTAAACCTATAAGGTGGCAGTTTTTTTCCGGATACTTATTTGATGCGAACGGTATATAGCAGTGGTAATTCTAATAACTAAAAACTCACGAAAATTTCAACACTTCCAAATCCATCAGGTTGGGTTTTTATAACTACAAAAAGTCGGGTTTAACCCAAAAAATCAAATATAAATCTCCAGGTTAAATTCTGCTTATAGTATTATGGCATATAATCTCTGATGCCACAAGAATGGTCAGATACTGAAGACAGGAAGAGCCAGCGTAAGTACACACTCAAGTAAGTAAATAGTAAGTGCCTTGCCATCCTGTTCATATTTGCTTACTGCATTGTCAGTCCTATCTACATGTCAGCTTGAACAAAATAAACGGACAGACGGAGAACCAGCTGCAAGCGCATGAAACAGCCTACCATCGTTTGTTACGTTATCGTCGTCACTGTTGACTTTCAAGCGTCATTTGAAAACGTATTTGTACCGAGGGTCAAAAAAAAAAATAATAATAATAATAATAATAAGAAGAAGAAGACGAAGAAGAAGAAGAAGAACAGAGAATTAGGTACCTTTCTGGCAACGACAGAGAGGCCCAGTTTTTATTGCAGTGTATCTTTGTGACGATCCAAGGTTTTAGTTCAGTGCTTTTGCATGACTCCTCTTCCACGGATCTGCCAGACCAATAGCCATTCAAGCTTTGTTTTTAACGTTTTTAACTCCTGGGAACCTTTACTACCGGAAGTGTGAACTAAAATATAATAAGAATAATAACGACAATACCTGATACTTGTCCTTGGCGAACTCGACTTCTCCACGCAACAGTTGCTGTTCGGTGACGCACGCCTGGTCGTGGCCAGTGTTCATCATAAAGTACTGTGTCCGGATGTTGATGTAGCGCAGCTTGTAAATGAGAAATGGCAACAACGACTCCTGGACCTGCTGCACCAGCTGCATTGTTATCAGCAGCGAGCCCAGGAACTATACGCAATGACATACATTACAGGCGACACAAAACTAAATAAAACATTTAACTGAACATGTCATTTTTGTTTCTTTTAGATAAGGCTAAAAAGTTCACAAATAACTAATTGATAATTCGTTAAACGAGCTTTATAATTAGAAACTGTTTCATCTATAACATTTGATTAGAATTTTGAACTTCATAATAGCAGTAATGTCACTACTTATTTGCATATTTCATTTT
>Ga0209367_1011302_pt1 | contig 11861 bp, 3 predicted proteins | sample WorMetLIZISLAND2_FD_187412 | JGI IMG/M metagenome (GOLD analysis project Ga0209367, IMG submission 187412) | Marine gutless worms symbiont microbial communities from Max Planck institute for Marine Microbiology, Germany - Olavius geniculatus... ... | reverse complement strand
CTTCATGCACCTCTGCCATGCACGACATTACTCGCAAGAGGATATGTGCATTATTGGAAAAGAAGAAGAAGAACTGTCTTGAGTCTTGACTTAGTGAAGTAAATATTCGTTGTTCTGAAATTGTTTCGTTTGCATTAGCGCAGCACCTCGAAATAACGTCTGTGGGGCCCGTGAATTTCCGAAACTCTTTCCGTGAATTTTCTGTGAAATTTGACACATTTTAAAAATTCTGCGGTGAAATCATGCATTTTTTCCCGTGAATTTGGTTGGTCCCTAGACATGTTACATAACGTCTATCTTGTCATTGGAGTAAAAATCATTATACACAACAGTATTGTCTGCTTTTGAAAATTAGAAAATTGCGTCATTTTTGAAAATCTAAATTTTACGAGGTAGTGTAGTGATGCAGCTAAGGGATGGTGGGATAGCTTATTGGTTTTGTTTTTCATATACCACGTTATATAAAATAAATGTACAAAACATTAGTTTATACACTTGTTAACGGCAACATTTAAGGACTTGCACATCGAAAACAGCAAAAATTACAAAAGGTGATATTATTCAGCAGCACGTTGACACACAGTCAGTGTGATGCGGGCAATATCGCCTTTTGTAATTTTTGCTGTTTTCGATGTGCAAGTCCTTAAATGTTGCCGTTAACAAGTGTATAAACTAATGTTTTGTACATTTATAAGACCTATCGCCTAAAATCAACGTGTTCCAAACCTGTAACGAATTAGACGCTCTCTCGTTGATACCTGAATAATAGCTAGGCTGCTTCAGCGATGTTCACATAACAGCCATAAGACTTACTTTGACATAGACTCACAACTCACATGTTATCTTTAATATTTAATATTTCGTCTTCAGGTCATAATATTCGTAACTTACTGCCAAGCTGTCGTATTTTGGCTACCAGCGACAAAACATGACTCGACTGACTGACTGACAAAACGTAGGCCTAATACAGAGTAGGCCTATAGCCTGTACACAGCTGCAGTACGATTGATGCGTTCTATGGACGGGACAGCCACGACACCATGCACGACGATTGCACGTCACTCGGCCATCTCCTCGTGTTATTTTCGTCCCCTCTTTCAAAACATTCTCGAAAATGCTTTTCAAATGTTTAGCGATCAGTGCGCCCACTGCATATACGTAGGCCTACCATAGAGCCTAGCCATGATTAGGCCTTGGTCGCCAGACATAGACTGACGTCCGCATATATGTCGGCACCGGGTGTGACATCTTTAATTGCTTGTTGTTTGGTAGCAGTTAATAATTGTCAAGTCAAAGTTGGCAGAGCCTACGTGTATTCTTACAGATAAACACTCTGGCCGCAAATTACAAACAATGTGTGCTCAGTTTGCAGCACGTGAAAACCTCGTAGGCCTAATAGTGTCAGTTTTGGTCGTAGCGTTGTGCGGTAATGTCGCTGCGTCGCCAAAAAGCTCACGATAATGACGAGCAGGCCCGTCGCCATGTCGCCAATAGCAGCTATAGCATGCCTGCCACACAGCAGCACTAGGACAGTAGGCCTAGATGCATTTGCCTGCCGAAGATTCCAGCTCCACAATAATGTAACTTGCACAATTAAACAACCAGCGACGTATGGGGCACTGGGGTACGTACTCCCCCAGAAGCCTACTCAGTTACTCAAAATAGTGCATAAAATGCACCCAAACACCTTATTTTCACACCAAAAATCCTATTTTTGGGAGGGGGAGGAGGGCATCTGAGCAGTGGCACAGTCCACTTCCCTGCTGAGGAAAGGACACTCCTCCCTATAACTCACCCCAAGTTCCCTCTTACATACAGATCCTATTCCTAGCTACGCCACTGTGTGATTGCATTAGAGCGGCCTGATAAAAAGATATTTAGGTCCTTGTCACTCATCAATATATTGACCTACTTTCAAAATCCTTTCACGGACATGTTCTGCAGTAAATTTGCAATCGAGTGAGATATCACAACATTATAGGCCTAGAATTGTAATTTTCAGTACGCAACATTCAAAAAAGCTGATTGCACAGGGCAACTCCAAGGTACACGTGCAGGCAAGCGTGACCATCCAGACGACAACGACCACTGACTTGCACCCGTTGACTGGAAGGTTATACCACTGCAAACAGCAGGCATATATATATATATACGGTGGTTCGAATTAAAACGTACTTTTGAACATCGCTATTAACCGCAACCAATAGAACTTTTTTCTACCGCAATTACACGATTGCAGTGCAAATGTGTGATCGATTTCTAAAAAAAACTTTGCTGAGATATATTTAAAATTATTGCTGACAAATTACAGCTTTTACATCACTTTATTCCTTATTTCAAAATAATGCCGAATAAAATAGAAGTCAAATGCTAACAGTGGTGATTATTCAACAAAGCAAACCACACTTTTTTCTGTGCCTGACATGTGGTTATCTTCAAGACGTCCTCAACCCTTCCAAAAATATTTGCAAGATTTCTGCAAATGTTCAGAGGTGGTTATACCTACGCAAAAAACACTAAGCAGTTGCAAATGTTTCATCTTACATTAAACCACGACCTTAGTCGTCTATCCACCTACGGAATCAATGGCAAAGGAGAGAAATGGGGAGTACGGACCTCACTCGAAAGCCAAAAAGTTTGAGCTCTGTTCTGTCGGCAGGCGTGAATGAAGCAAGCAGATAATAATGATAACATGAACACATGAGTCACGTTGACAAAATATATGACAAATGACAGCAGAGCATTATGTGCAAGAGACCTCAACTCTACTGATTCTCTATGCGCACTTCAACGTCACAAATGCCAAGACAACACAATTCGCATCTTCAACAAAATACGACGCAAGTTGTTTTCGACAACACTGACCGACTGTTAAAATGCTATTGTTGATGAAAAGTAAGCTCAAGTAGACGACACTGAAATGACTCCAGTAAAATTTGCAGCACTGCATAACCGCAATGCACAGAAAAAACAGCCTTATTATTATGCCATATCACAATATACCAGTATGGCTAACACAAACGTACCAGAAATGCAAATTACAGTCTCGTAATGCCGGCCGACGGTTTTGCCGGTAACACGCAATACGACGCAATTACATTATTGTAGGCCTAGATGCAAATAACAGGTGACTGCTTTAGCAAATATTAAGCACAGCCAGTCGCATAATGCATGATATTGCGTGTGAAGTTGAATTTTACATGGAATTTCGAAGTCGTGTACAGTTTTTTTTACAACATAACTGTACATGTACGCCGTACGATAGTCGCATTAAACGCATGGTACGGTAGTGTATAATTATATAGAAGCAATCGACAACGACATTGCAAGAACCCGAAACTGGCTATATACTCAACCAGACGTGTAATTAGTAGCATAAATACAGAAGCAATCACCAGCTATAACTGCATGCCAATAGCAAACATCAGCTGATAATCACTTGTTCCCTGTGTCGCATCTAACTTACTTGTTTTTCTCACTTTCCAGCCCTGCATTTCTTGCACTGCATATTCCAGTCTCGCATTTTCAGCTTACCCCGGTTCAACAATCAACATGATAGTTACTGTAGTTCCATAATGAAGCAAGTGGCCGTTGGTTGTCTACTATTTGGACAGCTAAACAAAAGCCATCTCGGCATATAACCAACGGCCAAGGTTAACTCAGCCTACAGGATAGGTAAGCTGATCACCAGCTGGCCTGGCTGGGTTCAAGACAAAGGCAAGACACGTTCACCTGTGTCGAGTGGCAGGTGATCTCATATGGCAGGTGGCACTCCATATAGCTCTGGGGTGGGTTGCTAGGGGAAAGCTGTTTTTTAATATATCAACATTAGACACTTCTATCAAACATAGCATAACAACATGAAAACTGTCCTCATATCTTTTCTAAATTTAGAAGCGTCTACACCATATGAACTTTGGAGCAAATACTCAAAGAAGAAAAACAAGAAAAAAGTTTTTTTGGAGGAAAATTAGGAGAGAAGTTTAATATTACAACTCTGCATTTATGAAATATTTACGGTATCTTGTAAGGAGAAGTATTCTGTGATGCTTAGAATGCACAAAATTCGTTTTTTGCTGGGGCTCCGCCCCAGACCACACTGGAGCTCACGACCCAGACCCCTTAGTCGGCTGGGGAGGAGTATACCCCTTCCCCATTTTCCACCCTCCTCCCATTCACCACCCCTTTGACGCCTGGTTCTCACGGCGCCTGCGACGCCTCATTTTGAGTTAGGAGTGGGGAACTTGCCCCAAGGACTTAAGAGCGGAGAGGAATAGACGACCCTGTCTAGAATTCCAACATTTCTGTGGTGAGGGTACGGTTACCAATTCCCAAACGACAGAAACTGCACATGCAAACAGCGTTTGACGTGTAAATGTGGGTCCAGGAGCGTTTACACGGTCAGACGCCATTAAGTTCAACAGTAATACACGATGAAAGACAACTAAAGCCGCATGACTGATACAATGAAGCGCACAAATAATGTTATCACACCAAAGCAAATAAGCTTTAAAATAGGCTGGAATTTTTATCTGCCCCATTGCTATAGCATAGCATGAGACAGATTATAAAATCACTTGTCATTCTGTCTATCCGTCTGTAAACACTCCTACGGCCGCAATTTTGATTCGATCTTGATGAAATTCTGCACAGTGATTCGGGGCCTGAAAAGTAAGATCGAGTTTGCTTGGGATAAAAATCGGATAACTCCTTCCCCTATTTTACCCCCAATTTAAAAAAAATTGCATTACGGCCTATGGGGACTTCAAAGCGGTATAACTCAGTCCCTGTAAAAGATAATTGCGCGCTGTTTGCACCTACCCGCTATTTTTGGGCCCAGGCTATCCGACGGTGTCATTTAAATTTCTCCCCAGCCGACCCCTGTTGCCATGGCAACGAATTTTGGGACAAAATTGACTACAACTCGGCCCCCGTGAAAGACAATTGCGCCCTGTTTGCACCTACCCCCCTTACACGTAGCTGCTAGGCTATATAGCGTGGCAATGGGACAGATACCTCGTTCCACAGAAAGTATTTCTAGTTAGAAAGAATTTCATTAGAGCAATATATGACACGTATAATGGACCCTCCCTGTTATACACTATGCGTGCATCTAAGCTGGGGAAAGCGCGGTGATTTATGATATGCTAAATGCACATTCTTCGGCCGAGTGGCAAGCAAACAAAGAAAACTTCACTTGATGGCATCACAACGTGCTACATGCATACAAAGTAAGGAACAGGTCCGTCGAGAGGGTGGGGTAAGGAGTAAGCTACCCCGGGCCCTGCGACGTTTGGGGGGACCCCGCCGTCGCTCAGAAATATAAAATACACCAGAATGCACCATTTTAAACAGAAAATTCAAAAATTTTCTCCCCAGAGGAGCTACGCGAAAATGTTTGGGAGGGGGCGAGAATGCTTCCCCGGGCCTCACTGTGGCTCTCGACGAGCCTGATAAGAAAGCAAGCAAACAGTGTTTGCCCCACTATTATCGTCACATATAGAAATTTTCTAGATATCATTCACTCACTCACTCATTCACCATCAACTAGTATTTTTAGGTATATAGAAGTCTACCGTTGACTACAGGGTAGGCCAAAAAAGTAAGCTATTGCCATATCTTCCATATCTTCGCTAAATATTGATCAATTTTCACAATTTTGTCACCAATGGACTCTTTAAGAAATTTGCTACTCAGTGGCATACACATTCTTGACACTACACTTATTATGTCACTAAATTACCTTGTAAAATATAAATATCCAAAAACGAACAATATCTACAGATGGACAGAAGGTCTAACGGTAAATTTTTGAAGTATTTAACTAAAATATTAAAATACGAGTTACAGTAAGTGCCAAAAACATTAGAGAACATATTAAACATTTTTTTCAAATAATTTGAATGATTTTACTGTGCACTAATTTACAATGTACACTAATGCTTGTTGATGGCTGGAATCTTGCTCAGTTAACTGCATGAGAATACAGAGCAATTTTTTTTCAATTGTGCGGCCCTACAAGCTGTGCACTATTTTTTGAAAGATGAAAACTTACTCTGTAGCTATACGTAAACCTTTTTGACACTTATTATAGCTTATATTTAACATTTTACTTAAATAATGTAAAAAATTTACCACTCGACCTTATTACATCTATAGATATTGTACGTTTTTAAATATTTATATTTTACAAGGTAGTGTAGCAACATAATGGCGTGATGTGCATGCCACCGAGTAGGATATTTCTTCCAGAGTCTACTGGTAAAAAATTGTGAAAATTGGTCAATATTTAGCGAAAATATGGAAAAAACAGTACCATAGCTTACTTTTTTGGCCCACTCTGTAAACAGTACAGTCTGACAATAGAGTGTGGCACCAAACAAAGCAGAACATTTCATTTTCACTGTGTATACAGTGTACATCACACACATGTGGAAAGAATAACTTATCAACAGTACTTGATTAGCGTTTAAAATAACGGCTCTTCACTGCAGTTATTGAAGCTAATTTTTTTCCAAAACCAAGAAATACTGAACAACATAATGCTCAAGACGTTGCACAGGCATGCTACAAGAAATGCCGAGACATCGTTTCATTCTGAGACATCTTTTCAAAGATCACAGCAAGTAGACCCCTAAGCCAGCTAGCTGTCGATTTCATGGCCAGCTTAGCATTTTTACGGCTTAAGTCTTAGCTAACCCGAAACTTTCATCGCAGAGGCAGCGGCTTAGCATTTTTGCAGCTTAAATCCCAGCTTAGCCGGACAAACGTTGACATTTTTATTTGTATGCCTTCGCATGATATTTCTCTTACCATACTGGAAGCAGGAAGCAACATAAGAACGACATCATGTTGAGAGCAAAATGTGGCCAAAACCGTACAATGAATAGTCAGTAGTCAATGACTGAGTGTATGTTTTCGATAAATCAAAACTACCAGAAAATATAATTTATACTGCAGATGTAACTTCTATGTCTCTGTGGTTTTTCAGTGTTTACAGTTAGACAGAACAACAGTAACAAATTTTTAATGACTAGCTGTTATTTTTTCAGTGGCTTAGTGCAATTTTTTCGCATCTTATTCATGGCTAAACCGCGATATTTGTGGCAGTGATGGCTTAGCAAAACAAACGCGGCTGGCAGCTGGCTGAGTCGGGGGCTTAGAGGTCTAATCATCATCATCATCAAGCGCATGCCCCAAGCTGGAGCGTAGCGGTTTCCACAAGGTGCTTCCAGTGTTCTCGATCATGGGCGCATCTCCAAGCCGAGTTGAGACCAAGATTATGAGGCTGGAGATCTGCTCCCAGGGTATGTAGCCACGTGTGGCGAGGGCGTCCGGGAGGGCGCTTCCATTAGAGGTCTAATGGTAAGCAATAACCTTCTGTAAATTCAAAGCTTCTTCAACAGAGTATCTTAAATTTAACCTACTAATAAGATGACACATTTACTTATGACATAATGTTAGTACATTTTACTTTTCAAACACACAACGAAACAAATCAGTAAGCAAAGCAATGAAAAACACAATATCATATGACACAATGAATACTGACAACTGTCAATTACTTACTTCATTACTGCTTTGAAGCATTCACAGTTGTATTAAGATTACTTCTAGGAACAACTGGCTCGAGTCAACACGAGCTGGCTGCTTTCTTTTCCCAACCGAAAACTGAAAAAACTTTAACAACTTTTACGCAAGTAAAATTATATCCCTATGCACTGCTGCAAGCTCCGAGTAAAACAAAAAGTCACAATGGATGAACATCTGTGTGAGTGCTTGGTTGGATCTAAAAAAAATCCAATCCACCATGATCATTCAATTAATGCACTTCTGCACAAACTTTTAGCAAAAATGAAAAATTACCCCCAAAAATCTAATTTACTAAATAATCAAAAAGAGGATTGATATTTAACAAGTAAACAACAGCAATGTTGCTAAATTTATTTTCCACTAAATAGAGATGAAGAACAGAACACATAATGATGATGATGCACAACTAGCTCTGAGAGATGTTATGTGTTGCAAGCCAAGCGCACAATGGACCAAGTCAAGTTTCACTAAAACATAAGTCTTAGACCACAGTTAGACTAAAATTAGGACAGAATTCTAACTCTTGATGATGACTAAACCGACGTAAGACCAAACTTTGTTTCTAAATTACCAGACCCGACTGACTTGACTTTAAAAAGAACAAAAGTCAAGACCATATTTTATGCCAGACTTGGCAGCAGTGTGCTACTTGTAAAATAACACAATCCTAAGTTCTACGATCATATAACCTTAGTCTTACAGTCAGCTCATACTTAAAATCACATTTATGACTTACTTTTGCATTACACTAAAGCCTTAGCAAGACTTGAAGTCAGCCAATGAGTGGACTGTGAATAAACTGCCAACAATTCAATCAGTCACTGAGAATCACACCTGCATTTACACATGGTTCCTACGATCAGGGGAAGTTAGGAAAAGTCAGGGAATTTAAAAATACCACGGTGCAAAAATTAACAAAGATGCAGAAAAAAATTTGGACTGTTGTATGCAGACTGCATACAACTAAATTTTTTCTGCTTGCAGATTATTTATACCTCCATGTTTAAATTTGTTTTGCCACCCTTGTTTCTAGTGCGACTGCATATGATTGCCAACTGACACTGGTATTTCGCGTGAACAAATAAGTCAGAGAAAACGATTCATTTTGTTCTGGGAAGTCAGGAAAAAGTCAGGGAAAATAAATTCTTCAGAGTAGTAGAAACTACGATTTACACCAAATACATAACACAGACTATCTTGTTTCTGCCAGGCAAAGTCATAACTGTAGTAACCAAGCAAAGTGTTCAAAACTTAAAAACTAGCACAGAAACTACACAATAAAAATATCCTCAACACACTTTCAACATATGTATAAAAATATACGATGACATCATTTAAATGATCCGAATACTACACACTTAGTTACTGCAAGATTTAGAATCCACCATTTCATCCATTCAGTGCGGCTAACTATCTCAGAGTAAATTAACAAACTTCCATCAATGTGTACTGAGTATGCAAAATATACAACACCGTAGCAGTCTGCGAACAGCATGCTCAGCAACAACATCCATGACCAGTCTGCTCAAAGCCAGCATATGTTATGTTTAAATGTGTCGTTCATGCATAAAAATAGCACATCGTCAATCACAAAAGCACTTGGCAACGAGCATCGAGACGTCTGTGATAGAGATGCACCGACTATCAGTTTACTAATTGGTACCAGTTGGTTATCAGTCAATCTGCCTATAATCAGCATCAGTCAATTTACATAATCGGCACTGGTCAATTATCGACCAATCTTGCACTGCTCTACTGAGTCTATGGTATGAGCCCAGCACTGATGAACAGACAATCACTCAGCACACTGGTTGGTGGTGATAAAACAAGAAATTTGAGCTAATGCTCACGAGATGCGCAAAAGGTCATTCAAGGTCATTGAATTCGGCGCCAATCGAGAACCAGTGTACGACTTCCTATTAGTGATTAATTGTAACCTAGGCCCTATCTCACACAGTTACTGAGATACAGTGACTTATTGGCCAAAAATCACAAATTTCGCCCACCCCCTCTCATTTAGCACCCTCGTTCGGGGTGACCCCCTTCGAATTTATGGATAAGCTTTACGGTTCCTGAAACTAGAGTCTTCCACGCAGCAGACGGTGAAGATTTGATGATCCTAGCTTGCACCATTTTTGACTGATCCACCCGTGTGAGAGACGTACGGACAGACAGACAGAATTGTGATGGCTAAGACGTGATGAAAGCAGTAGCTGCTTTTGCGCATAAAAAGTCTTAGCAACAACTGTCAACTTCTTGATCCCATTCCCTACCCACCCATTTCAGTACAACTAACATGAGATCAAATGTCGCCTTGGTGACATAGACATGGATCAACTACATAACCAAGGCACAGTTTGTAACTTTGTACAACAACACCGACAATTGGCCAATGCCTCATCGGTGCATCTCTAGTCTGTAAGGCCATGTGTTTAGTTGGCTAGAGAAACACGGAGTCGCTGTCCTCTGTGTTGTTATCTGTCTTGCTGTCATCAGTGCAGCCAGAAGCTGCTTCTGTTTGACCGACAGTAGCAGCAGCAGCCTCAGCAGCACTTGCACAATAACCTTCAGCACCCTGCAGCATCGACTCCAAAATATCCGAGCTGATGACCAGCTCCAGACTGTCGGCCAGGGTCTGATGTGTCAGATCACGACTCCGACCACGTTCCGTTGAGCCAGTAGTCACCGGGCTGACCGTGCGATCACTCAGATAGCCCACGGCTACGTCGGATGGTGGGTTGCTGCGATGTGGAAGGTGGTTACCGCAGGACCGTCGTCGTCGACTGCCGGACTTGGATTTCTTGGCAAGGCAGCCATCGGTTGGACGTGTGCAGTGGTGAGATCGGTGTCGGCCGTGGTCAAGCGACGAAGGTCGACGTCGCCACGGGTCAAGAACGGTCACTGTCTCATCGTGAGCTAGTGCACAGCGTTGCTTCGGACCGGTGCCACGTGTGGACAGCAACGGCGACGACAGTCCGGGATGTGGCGGTCTCGGCTCAAACACGCTCTCTATGTTTGCTGCAGCGTCGTGCGACGAACGCGGAAACTCATAACTACTGCATGGAGCAGCTGACAGTTTGTGAGATGATGAATTCAACGAAGACAACATCTCCACCCTGTCCACTGTCTCCTGCTCAGCCGATAGATATGGTGTGCATGAACAGGAATCGGCAGCATTACTAGTGCCAGGCCTGACTGCTGATGCTGACACAGCGGCTGTATCTTGTATTGACAATGCTATTGCCAGGCACATCGCTTGCTCCTCATCTGCAATCACACCATAATACGATACCCATCAGCAAACGCACATCATGGCTGATACCATACAAAACTATAGGCCTTTTACTTGGTTACTCTAACGTGAGCCATCAATGGTCCGCTAGCAGCCACACTCTGGATCTTGCCCATCCATTTGTCTGTCCCATACAGATTCCCAATCCAAAAGCAAAAGACACAAAAAAGCAAAACTGGTGCAAACGTTCCCTAGGCAAGAGTAACTGATGCACCGATTTTCAGTTCAAAATATCAAAGATGAAAATTAGTTTTGCACAGTGCAGTAAGTCACACCTGACTTAACATTCTTGCATTTTATCAGTCAGAATCAAAAAAATAACAACAAAATGTCAAAAGTATGACAGTGACTCAAGAACAGAGTTCTGATGACAACACTGATAATATCGTTAACAATATGATAATGTGACAGTAAAGATGTAACATAAATGTGCCAATTTTAAAGCAGTAAAAAAAGCTTAACAGATACTACAACAACACCTCATAAGGTGCTCTGTATATGACAGTGCTTTAGAGCACTGACAGTAGAAACAAAACAAGGACCGAAGTAATTTGGCAAAAATTGGGATCGCTCCACGTGACTGAATGCTACATGAACACCTGTCAATACATAAAAAAAATCAAATAGTTGAACCAAGGTGCACAAATGTGACTGATGAGAGACCGTGCTATACGGAGAAATGTGTAGGAATAGGCAAAATTGCTTACGCTGCCAGAGCAATTCCACCTAGAAAGTCTGTAGATATTTTCTAAAAAAAAATACTAAATGATACAGATTCAGTTATTAGTTTACCACGCAGCTGGAGCTGTGATATCTCAAGAGCATGGTCCAAGTGCTGGTTGTTAGAATGCTGGCCAGCAGCAGGCGGCAGTGAGAGCACGGGGTCACTGTCAGCCGACACAGAGGTGCTGGGGCGAGGGCTTGTGGCAAGAGATCGGCTGCCGGCCGAGACGACATGGCGGGGGTGGTCAGACGC
>Ga0209367_1011301_pt1 | contig 11861 bp, 6 predicted proteins | sample WorMetLIZISLAND2_FD_187412 | JGI IMG/M metagenome (GOLD analysis project Ga0209367, IMG submission 187412) | Marine gutless worms symbiont microbial communities from Max Planck institute for Marine Microbiology, Germany - Olavius geniculatus... ... | reverse complement strand
TGATCGACTGGTCGAACTGCGCCCACTCGTTGACGAGACGCGTTTTGAGTTCATCGATGTTCATCTGACAATTTTGAACACAGGTGTTATAGGAACTTATAATTTTGCTAAATAAAGCACCTTTTGCTTATTGTGCGCTAATTAAGTCTTTAAAAGTTTATTGCAGATAACAAATTTGCGATTTTTAGACAATAAGTTGCTGTATTTCAATAACGGTGCGAGATAGGGTCTAGGTTGCTATTAATTACTAATAGGAAGTCGTACACTGGCTCTCAGTTGCCACCGAATTGAATTACCTTAGATGACCTTGAATGCTAAAGTAGGGGGTTTTATGGATTTTTGGTGATTTCGGGCTGCTAGACACATTTCAAGAGCGAATTGCGCCGAAACCAATTGAGCTTGACATAGAAAAGACATGTACACCCATACATTTTCAGCATTGAATGTAGATTTTAATGGTCCAAGTCTCGTTGTTTTAGGTTCAAGGAAACCTACGCATAAGGGCATCAAAGAGCGGTACCCCTGTAAAAGTTGTTATTTTACCGTTGTTGGCCAGTCTTTCGTGAAAATGGTTGCAGATAGGCATGGGCATGCTACCTATCACAACAGCACTAGTGATGAGCTTTTCAGTCATATCAACAGTGATGACTTTGAAAGACTCTAAACTTCCAAAATAAGGGGCTTTTATTGATTTTTGCGATCTATAGCTGCAGCACACACTCCAAGAATGACCTGCGACGAAATGGCTGAAGATAGACTGACAGTTTGCGAACAGGAACTGCTATAGGCTTTTGCGCGTCTCGTAAGCATTAATTAGCTTAAATTTCTTGTTATGTTAAATCTGGGAAAAATAAGGCAGCTAAGCAGATGTTAAAGTTTGACCGAGTGTCTGAACAATGATAAAATCTTAGATGTCCTATGGAATCAGTAAAAAGTAATAGTAGCTCTAAGTAGTAGTAATGGTGTGTTGTGTTGTCCATCACATTTTAGCATTAATTATGTTGCAAATTTTGACCTAATATGGTTCATTTTTATAGTTATTCGTTGTATTTGAAAATCACCATTTCCACACTGTTGCATCTAAAAATTTGCACTGGTTAGTTCATATTCAGCTGTAACAGTCTTTTGATAGTGTGTGATTTTTTCTGAGTGGTTGGAAGATTTGCTTTGCTTTGTATTGCTATGCCACTGTCAAGTGTAATGCTATTATTTTGGTATTAGTTGGGCATCAGGAAGGGCACCTCCTTTTCTCTGTAAAAATTTCAGTCCTTATCTGTTTCCATATGGTTTTGGCGAAAGGCCGAAAATTATTAAGTAAGTAAGTAAGTATGTGCATATTTAAAGTGCACAATGTCAGCCAGTGGCTGAATCTGAGGCACTTGGCTGAGCCGCTAGGGGGAGCAGTAGGCCTGCTGGAAGCAGTGAGTTTTAAGGAGGCGACGAAAAGTGTCTGCAGAGGTAGAACTACGGATGCTAGAGGGTAGTGAGTTCCAAACTGTGGGGGCTGCAATGCTAAAACTGCGGGAGGCAAAGGTTGTGCGGACAAGTGGAACCGACAAAAGATTGGTGTTAAAATGCTAATTTGGCATTTGTTTAACATGGTGCTGCAGATTATTAAGTTTAGTTGAGTGACTACGTAAGGATAAAATTTTGCATGTCATATGGATTAAATTTGTAGAAAGCATGTTGCTGGTGTGTACTGTTTGGGCTCACCCCGTATTTTGGACTGACTTTGTAATGCAGCATTTTCAAGGGTTTCCTGGGATCTGTCAGTAGCTAATTTGGTGAATATAGGGTCCACAGTTTTAGGCAGGTCAGTTTGATTTTTTCCATGATATTATGTTATCAAGCCCACGATTGTAATTAAGTAAGTAAGTAAGTAAGTAGTCTGCATTTGCAACGCGCCGTATGTCAAAACAGAAGTTCGAATCGTAGGCGCGATTATCATCGGGCATTTTTCAACTTATGTCAAATTGCACAAAATTTTGCGAAATAAATTAAAATTCTGCAGCAAAGAGCAAATTCCATGGTTTGGCTCAAAAATATTCGGCCCACGGAAAACTGTGATCTCTACTAATAACTTTCACAGAATTGTTACGCTGTTTTTTATAACTAGAAGTACCCTTTCTTTTTTGTTCTGTGCAAATTGCAGAAGTGGTAAATGCAGGTTAATTGTTTCCAAAAAAGGTTGTTTATTTATTTATTTCTGCTAATAATGGAGGCATGAATGTGTTGTTTCAGCGATGCTGGTAGATGCTAATCTGCATCCGTTTGCCATTTCACCGCCCGTCATGTCAACACTGATCAGAAACTTGTACTTCTTGAAGCCAGGTGAGACTTATAGTTAAATGTTTAAAAAGTTAAAGGTGGTATTTTAGCTCTTAATAGAGGCCCATTTCAGAGCTATGGAGCATCACCTGCCACATGGGATCACACCACCTGCCAGGTAAATGTGCCCCGCCTTAACCCCAGCCAGATAGGCTGGTACTTGATTTACCTACCCCAGAGGGATGGAAGACTGAGTTGACCTAGGCATCTGGTTACATACTCAGATGGTTCACCTGCTCGCAGGCAGTCACCCATCCAAGTACTTACCCAGCTCATTGTAGAGAAACTTTGTTGATCAGACACAACACATTACCACTACGCCACGTCAACAACCCAAAAAAGCAAGCGTTAGTATTGCTTGTAGTTACCTGCTAGCTGTGTCTGTGCCCATCTGCCTGACATTTGTGTGCCTCTTATTACATTTTGTGAACAAAATGTGTTAAAATGCATCATACAAGATAGTTAGACTTCGGGGGTGATCTACACTGTGTCCCAAAAAACATCCCAATTTGTCATTTTCCATATCTTCGCCAAATATTGCCGATTTTTAAAATTCTTTCACTGGCTCATACAGTCGACAATTAGCAAAAAGTAGTTTTAAAAAATATCTCACCACATATTGACTGTGTTGTTACACTACCGTGTGAAACATAAATTTTCAAAAATCACTAAAATCACTATAATATATATGCAAAAAAGTCATCTTCTGAAACAGTTTTTACTCATTTACATACAAAAATTAAATTATGTTTAGTGTTACATACATTTCTGATGTTTGTAAACAAAAGCAGATGATATTGTCGTAAATAATAATCTTTAATGCACTGACAATATACTGGTGATATAATGTGACATTTAGCATTAGAGACAAGGCTCTGATAAAGAACTTGTACTGGTTAAAAAAATACAGTTTACGGAGAATACTGGCAAAATTTTTGAAAATAAACTGTGACAGGGAAAAAGTGGGAATGTTAGACACAAAGATTTGGAAAACATGCTGCCGCGACCAAAAGCATGAAATCAACAGACTGAAGCATACACGTACTGAAGAGAACGTGATTACTGGATGAAATGATAGGCTTGCTAAACCACAAAGGCCAGAAACAAACACACCGTTTAATACGTCACATATCCAAAGAAACAGATTTAACAAAGTCTAGCATCATACAGATAATTCGCTGCATTTTTGATCGGAAGTGTATTTTGTTACCAACACGCTTGCTGTCTATGATTGCTAGTTTGTTTACAATTTATACTTTACAAGGTAGTGTAACGACACAGTTAACGTGTTGTGGGTTATCCAATAATCTCTTTATTGCTAATTGTCCACCGAATGTACCAGTGAAAAAATTTTGAAAATCGGTTAATATTTGGCGAAGATATAGACAATCACAAAGTGGGACATTTTTTGGAGACACAGTGTAGAATTATGATTTCACTAGTTTTACTGTGATGTATGCTTTCTTTCTCGGGGTAACTCCACGAGTTGGCACAGTGAGTGCCAGCTATAGCTGGCATATGCACACCATGCAGTGCATTATCCTCGTAGCTGTGGTCTCGCTGTGTAAAGCCAAAATTCCATTACGCCGACTTTGCGTCAAAGTCTGGGACAAGTTCACGGACTTTGTCGCAAACATCTTGACATGTCGAGATGGTTTGTGTCTGCGACTTTCGTGATTTTTGTTCACGAATTTCCCCACGGGGAAGTTTCGGTGAAAGTCGGCCTAATGGAATTTGGGCATAACTGGCTGATTGCTGAGGAAACAGAGATCAGCGCTGCTTTATGGGCTTTGTGGCTCTAGTAGGACTTCACTTCGAGCAGAAGATGACTACGCATAGGCAGCTAGGTGCATTGCATGGAGCTCGGCCCATTTTTTGGCACTTTGAACTGGGAAGGTTAAACCCAAATATGCTAGCATACAACCCACATCAGCCGGATTGCTGGCTCTATCAAACAGCCTTTGACTGACTGGGCCAGTATGCCAGCAGTCTGGTTAACAAGGCCTACTGTAATGCAGAATTTGCCGAACGTTTCTTCCTTAGCAATAGCCGTAGCCATCGCTAGTGCTCATCTTGCCTACCCATGGAGGGATGGCCAGGCTGAGTTGGCCTGGGTGGCTTGCAAGCAGTCACCCATCTCAGTACTAACCCTACGTTGTCTAGGTCTGGTGTGCTTGTAATCGGCCTGTAGGCTAACTGTGTCTGGAGGGTTAGATCGGATGTGATGTCTGTCTGTTTGTGTGTCCATGGCAGACTACAGCCAGTTGAGGCCACAGCTGTTTGCCAAGTACATCCCGAACGTTCTGCCCCCGTGCTCACTGTCCGAGCTTGATCACTATGTCCAGGAGGTCCATCAGCTGCAGCGAGACCTTCTCACACATCCGGACTTCATCAGGTGATTAAATTAATGCTCTCCTGATCATTGTTGACTTAAGTTACTAGACTAACTGCTTGTTTGTTAGATGCACTTCTCGATAGCTTTCGTCTATTGGACAAGTAGAATTGTCTTTAAGCACATTTGCTAACTGGCTCTAGGCAGTAATGGCTAAATCTATCTATTCTTTCTGTATGATTATGGCTTCAGGTTGCTTAGCTTTGTTTCAGCTGTATAACTACTTGAAAATGAGCTTAATCATTCATATTTTTTTTAATAATGAGAGTGCTGAGCATGCTAACTTTCACTCAGGTGATTTTAGGTTTTTATTTTTAACAACGTTGCAATCTGGGAACTGTTCTAGCGGGAGTTGTTACAGGCGGGATGCCGTTTGTGTCAGTTGGCCAGTAACTGGCAGGATTTAATTATCATTGAGATCATAATTACTTACTGTGAGTACACGTTTTTTGCTGTAGTGTATTGTTTTGCTGTAGCGGTGATCAGAGTCGCAAACGACCCAGTGATGAGGACATCTTAAGTAAGTAGAGCTGTCAAAGCATTAATTTTTTAACACATTAATTAATGCGTTATTAATGCACCTAGGCCCCCGCGCTGGTGGTACTACGGCGCGTCCTCTGGCTGGCTGATGGAGGAAGCCCTACGTGAGGCAACTCTGAAGGGTTGTGCCGAATAATATGGAATAAGGCACCGTGGACCAACAGTACCCAGTAGCTACTTCTATGAAGTAGCATAAGAAGGTTGTTGATCCCTCAGACAGCTTAAAGTGCTGATTTGAGGTTATACCGTGGAACAGTCGTAGTTCAAGGAAGGTTGATCTCTCAGCCAGCTAAGGGTGCTGATTTGAGATCATGCCTTGATGGGGTTCATTGGGATCTTAAAGATACCTATGGGTGATTGTTTGGTTGGTGCCTGCCTGGTCTGTGGTCTGGTCATGTGCACTGGGTGGCTTCGCTGTTGCTGTCGTGTCTCGGAGTTGGGTGAAGCATTGGAGAGGCTATTGCGGGGATGATGGGTCAGACTGGGACTCCAGTAGATACCAAACGCACTGTAGTACAGTTTTCCTGTCTGGCTTGGAAACACTGCGATGGTTCTCGTTTGCCCCATTTGACTCGGAGCATGGCAGGGGTGGGTGGCTGCACTGCTCATGTGGCTGTTCTGCTGATGGGTTGGGTTGCTTGCTGGGTGGTTTCTTGTGGGGGCTGTGAAATCCTTTGGTGACCCCCATAATATAGAGAGTGGGTGGGGTAGTTGTGCTCTTTGCTATTCCTGCCATGACTTTCAGTACCCAGTATAATTGCTGGGAACTTTCTGGGGATGGCTAATGGGCCCACATGGTGGCCTAAACCTACGGGGCGGCACTGGCTGCCCTGCCCCGCATTGGAATGATGGAACGAATGCACCCAGGCCCATCGAAAGGGAGAGTAGGGGGGAAGTTACCCCGGGCCCTGCAACGTTTGGGGGGCCCACCTGTGGAGTGTGGAATATAGAAAGTTAGAAAGCAAATAGAAACACATTTTTCAAGAATAACTGACGTCACCGCTAGCATAGAAATCTATTAGCCTGGCATCTAAATAATACTTATTTACAGTAGTGATGGAATGGCAACTACGTTTTAGTTACTTGAATTCATTCAGTTGTCAAAAAACCGCAGTTTAATGGAATATTGGAACTTTTGCTTCACAGAATTTAATGAATTAAATAAATTTACACATGTGCATTAATTTTTAATGCACATTAATTTATTTGTGCATTAATGCGTCAATTTGACAGCTGTATAAGTAAGTGTTGTTCTGTTGCTTTTCCAACAAACTTCTGGGTACTCAGGTCAACTCAAACTCTTGTCCTTAGTAGGACAGGAGATGAGTAGTAGTTAGGGTTATGGGGTGATGGCCTAGTATTGCTCTCTGCACCACGGATCAAATTGTTTACCGGTGTGTGCAAGGGATGGCCGCATAGTGCGCTGCGGTATCATTAGCTCATGCCAATCAGGTGCCAGTGCTTGAAGATTGTAAAATGCTGTTGATCAAAAGTTGTGTAAGCAGTACTAGAGCAATTGCCTGACTTCTACTTCTTTGCATTTGAGATTTATTTTTTGGTATTTTTCTGTCATCATCACACCAGGTGGTACGATTTCATATCTAACAACGAAGTCTTACGCCGGACCGGTCTCCTGGCAGCCTCCTCCATTGTTCGCAATCGAAGACTCGGACTGTTTGGTCATGTTGCCAGACTCACAGAGGACGTTCCAGCAAACCAGATCCTTCGGACTTGCTGCGAAGCCCAAGACGGTGCCCGACCATCTCCTGATTGGAAACGCACTCGTGGTCGACCTCCCATTACCTGGATCCATCAGATCTGCCGGGACGCAGGAATATCAGTGACCGACGCTCTGCAGCTGGCAGAAGACCGCTTGTTTTGGCGACAAATCGCAACGGCGGAATGCTACGGCTGAACGCTTCGCGTCGTGATGATGATGATCTTTATTATAATCTTAAATGTTATTGTGCTCTCTCTGCAACGGAGAGCTCGATAGTGCATTACTATGATTAGATCAGGTGAGTCTTAAGGGCCTTGCGAAAAGCACATTGTTTTGCGAAAAGCATGTTGTTTTATGCCTCTGCCAACGTAGCGGCCGGAGGCATTATGTTTCCAGTGTGTTTTAGCGTCTGTTCATCCATACGCGAGTCCCGAACAAACATTGATAGCAAGATATCTTGGGTATTTGTTGATGGAATGTGACCAAACTTTCATCACTAAGAGACTTGAACGCGTCATATTTTGGCGTCAAAAGGTGAAGGTTTAAGATCACTGTTGTGTCTAATATGCTCCAAAATGCAGTTTTTGGTCTTGTTAGCATGATACTTCAAGTGTTGGTGGGCGAAATTTCACCAAACTTTCGGGATTGATGGATTTCAGGGCAAGGACAAACACATTAAATGTCAGAGGTCAAAAGGTCAAGGGTCAAGGTCACAGTGGGGTCAGATATGCCCAAAATGCAGTTTTTGGTCTTGTCATCATGATACTTCAAGTGTTAGTTGTCACGTGTTGGCAGAGGCATAATAGTCGATGGAGTCGTAATCACCATCTAGTTTGGACTTTGTTTGCTGACACTGTTGTTTGCATTTTGTTGTATTACAGATGCTCCACCAGTCAACTTGCAGCCGCCAACTTCCAGTTCCTGATCCCGTTATCATTATTCATTCATTATCGGCCGTACTGTTGTATATTGCGAAATCTATTATTGTGACATGTACAATGTACATTGCTTTGCTTATATGTCATCGTACTGTGTTTTTGTCTTGGGTTTTCTTTGGCGTAATCTCCCAAACACTTCTGGTTTTTGGCGGTAATTTTGTCATTAAATCTGGCATTGTATAAATGTGTGTGCTTCTGGTAAACAAATAAGCGTTTTTGTTTCTCCTGTGACTGAACTGTGGCGCTGAAAATAATTTAATAATTTATTCTATGCAAGATCTTGCGTGAATTGGTGGCTTGTTGTGACACATCATGCGTACACTCTAAGCATATGGTTGTCCTAGAGACTGCACTCTCGGGGATCAGGATCTGGACCACCTTTATCTGTCCAAAATCTTCAGATTGTTTATGTCCACATCTGAAGTTGAAATTTTTGGATCCAAGTGTAAAGTTTTTCCCAAGCTTTAAGACCCATTGCGCAGCACTGATCTTCGTTTCCTTAGCCCTCAGCCAGACACTAGTTTACACTGTGGGGTGACCATGGTCAAGGTCATAGTGCATTGTGCAGTGTGCCTGTTTACATCCCAGTTTTCTTGGGTACTCATTGCACTTACCATGGAGGGATGGCCAGGCTGAGTTGTCCTTGGTTTGAATCCAGAAATAATGTTTATTAGATCAATTATGTTTCAACAGTTTTATGACAGAATAGCAGTTTTAGCTGTTCAGAAAATGTTCCATTTACCGAAAGTCCTTGCTGTACACTGCATAGGGTACCATTTGAGTTAGTATTGACTGTATTGTCACTGGTGCTGTGTTACATAAGTGTCATGGTTATCGTCATTAGACGTCAACCTGTATTCTCTCGCATGTCTTTCTTCCTTCAACTACTGCATATAATTACTCATTCGCCACTCAGCAGCATTTTTTCTTTCCGCCTTAGTTCTTGTATTTTTTGTGCTTCGGTTAAAATAGCCCCTGACCAGTGTTGCCAGGAAGTCTTGGTGCCATACCCCCATATGCACTGTAGTGTATGAGATTGGGTATCATATATCGTAAAAGATAGCATTCGTTTATTTAGATGGTATGCTACATACATTATAGTGGTGAAAAATAATCAGGAATAAAACCGTTGGTATATATGCCGGTGCTGAAATCTGTATGGCATTTTATGCCCAAAATATGTCCTGTAATGTAATGCTACTGTATAACGCCTTGTGTGTAATCCCACTGGGGTCCTGACATTTCTCAATTTTTTGTCTTTAGATTGAAAAAAAACAATCCCAGGATTCCAATCCCTAGTGTAGCATTGGCGTGTTATTTACTTTACAGTACTTGTTTTTGAACAGTTAACAGCTAAAGCACAAGATATTGTGTCGATTTTCTGAACAGTTCACATAGGAAAAAAATACAGCGAGTGGATATGATAATGATAATCTGGTGATTAGAAGTGATCAAAACAACATGCATGGTCAGAGCTTGCCATTTGAAAATGAGAGGCAATTGAAAAGTCGATCGCATCACACGGGCTAGGCGATCATCGCCGCAAATGGCAAGCTCTGTACAGTGTGGTACCGTTTGCTAACACTATGCATCCAGTAGTTTGGTCATTATTCGTGATCCAGTTTGGTCCCCATTATAGCCATTACAACCATCAGTAAGCGTTCTCTACTGGAGTTGTTAACCTAACCTAATCGGACACTGCCATCACCTAGCTCATATTGCGCAAATACTTTAGCAGTGGCGTTATTTAAGTAAATCATTGGGGGATGGGGTCTCAGTCTGCACAACGTATTGTTCTTGCAGCAGTAACACTGTTTCAAAGGTGGAATTTACAGGGGAAAAATAAAATCAAATTCTTGGGGGTGGTTCGATCATAGATCCCTCAGCCAATCTAAATGACAACCCTGTATTTTACGTTCACCTGTTAGCGCGAGATATTTAATTGGAAAACGTCAACGCTGTACTGCAAGCCCCTCGCCATAGGCACCTCGAAGATGACTGACAACTGAAATACCAATATTGCCATCTAAACTAGAAGCACTTACATCATTATATGTTTGAAGATATGACATAGGTTTATCGTCAGAGTTCCGAATCTAGTCTGGGTAGACAGTCAGGAAAATAGGAGAACTCTCTAAAGAAATTCGAGAAAGGATAGTCACATGGCCAACAAGTGGTAATAGCGACGTAGACGCTGAAGCAATTGCTAGAAAAGGGTTTTGGGTTTTAAAGTTTTTTTTGTTTTAGTGCCCAATGAACAGCATACACAAAATTATGACTCAGGAAAAGCATCGCTTATGAGTGAACAACTGCAGTAATGGCGTGATTGACGCAATGACTCAAAAGTCACGATTACATTAATAATTTAAATATGATGTGTAATTAATTTCACAACAAATAAATGATTTAAAATTTGACTTTTGAGGTTTTTTACAGAAAAAAACTGTTTTTGGTGCAATTTTTGCAGCCGTGGCCCAAACGGCAAGTCCGGGATTGTAGGGCAGTTGGCGATCTGCAGATTTTTCACAGAGTAGTATAATTTTTTAATCGGTCAATATTTGTCGAGGACATGGACAAAAGTTCGCAGCTCATTTTTTGGCCAACCATGTAGTTTTTATGGAATAGATTTACTTACCGACTTGTGAAGTGATTAGTGCGTCATAAATATTCTATGTAACGGTAACCATGGTTTCGAAGACGCTATTCCAGTATGGCGGAAAAACGTCAGGATGAAAATGAAATGCAAGATGTTCTTTATACAGGTACTGTATGGTAATAGTTGTTATTTAAGATGCAGTTAAAACATTTTAGCAACAGTAACTTTAACTGAAAAATATGGTTATAGGTTCTCAATGACGACCTCAGATTGATCATCGCGGAGCTAGTAGGCCCACTTGTATTGGTAAACTTATCACACATGTGCCTTCGTTCACAAGCATTATAATTTTAGTTCATGATTTTTCTTTACGCACTCAGCACTGCCGGCATGTCCACAACCACTACTGGTCAGGAGTCTTCAACTTGTTGAAGTTTGACCATACGCAGAAGAAGAAGAGGGGCCTACTGGCAAAAGGGTGGTGACGCTCTGCCTCTGGGAAGGTAACCGTAGGTCTGGCGTCGCACTGGCCATGCGTCACGGACTCGGTGGTCTGTCCACCTACGGGCTCAACGGCCAACGTCTGGGAGATAAGGAGCCCATCTAAGCTCCTTAGGGTATGGCTCCTTTATCTTGTGCAGTAGCGGAATATATTCTTATGTTGTTGTTACTCATTAGATTTGCAACGCCTTCAAAACTTAGTTTATGATTGGGCAAATCTTGTGCCAATGACCTGACATAAACGTTAGATGCATTTATCAGTTTTAATGTACACTTTATTATCCACTGATGTTGTAGACTGAGTGCCACATTTGTTGTCTTTCTTTATTCTGCAGTTAACTTTTTTCATACAATTCTACGTATTGCAGTGATTGGATGTTTTTAGAATGTAAACCTGTCGATATTTCTCTGGAACTTATCGTTCGACGGCATTTTTCATCGGATGCTAGCAGTTGGTCAGCTGAGAAAATGTGAGTTGGTAACAGTTATTTAATCTTTAGGCACTTAGTGGATTTTTTCTTGTTGGTTTCTTATAGACAGAGTGCTTAATTGCACAGGTATCAAACTTGTGAGAAGGCCTTTAGTATGCAGAACAAGTTTATTCTGCTTAGTAGATCAATAAAATAATCAAACACATATATGAGTATATATATACGAGTATAGAATATACGAGTAAACAAATTCACAGCCAGAACTAACGCGATTTGAGATTTTTCAGGTTTTTTCCCTGTAGGATATTCTTGTCTATATAGCTGTTTGCTCAACATGACAATTTTGCGAGTTTAACTCTATATTGTTGTTCTTTTTGTTTGTTTGTTTTTTTTTGTTTTTCTTGTCTACCAATGT
>Ga0209367_1011299_pt1 | contig 11863 bp, 6 predicted proteins | sample WorMetLIZISLAND2_FD_187412 | JGI IMG/M metagenome (GOLD analysis project Ga0209367, IMG submission 187412) | Marine gutless worms symbiont microbial communities from Max Planck institute for Marine Microbiology, Germany - Olavius geniculatus... ... | reverse complement strand
AGTTGTACTTGCGTTAACACCCCCACCTAGAGACACGTCAAGTGCCAAAGTTTCGTCGGGCTACACCCCCTAACTCCCAAGTTATAAGAGCTCATTTATTGCAATTTAAGCCAATTTTTGACCCCCTTTGAAAAAAGTTGTACGGGGGGCCCCCGTCCTCGGTGGGGGGTGCGCTAGTAAGACTTGGTCATTCTCTAACGCGTGTAAAAATTTGGGTGTGCAGCACCCCCTAGGGGCCGAAATATGGTCTTCCGAAAATTGCGCTTTAGGTGGGTACGATTTCACATCTAAATCTCCAAGGTCACTGGACCGAACTTCACCGGACTTCTTTCGCCTAACGCAGGATGAATCGCCATACACGGAATGACTATCCGATTTTGAATATCTTCATTCATTTCGGAGATATTCGTCGCCGAACTTCGAATTCGTCCGAAATCGGGCCAAATTTTGCATGTTTTTCGCCCCCGAAATTTTTTTGGGGTGCGCCCCCCCAAAATTTTGGACCGGCATTATAAAACTCGGCCTACTACTGACCATCGTGCAAAATTTCACGTCGGCCGGCCCACGCATCTCGGAGATCTCGCGAGTGAAGAAAAGAACATCATGCATAAAACAGAAGTCCTACTAATAAAGAACAGAGACAGACAGAACAATAAGAATAGGCCTAAATGTCTTTACAATCTTCTATCAGCCAACAACTTCACAATACTATTGCTAATGAGCGATTTATCATCTTTTTCCATAGGAGAATCTGCCATAACGTTGTTATCAATATTTTACCGCAATTCAGCTGCGTCGCCATTTCGTTTTGTGAAATTGTGTCGTTACACTACCCTGTGAAATATAAATGTTAAACATTGTACAGACGGAGACGTCAATATGCAGTAGCTGTGACTATGGTCGTTCGTACAAGTATCGTGTTGAGCGGGCGCCGCTCTGTGATTACCTTATCGACTTTATTCATAAACTGCGCAGTCTGCCAGAGAACTACATGATAAACAGCGTTTTAGAAAACTTCACCGTTCTACAGGTAGCTTCAGTTGTAGCTCGCTGGCCGCTTGCTTTTACATCTTTTCGCATTAAACGAGGAGGTTCCGCCTGCCCCTAGGCGTGCAGCCGAGACGCGTCATATCACCAATGGCGTGCCGTGCGATGGCGCTGCCAAACTCGAGTTGATTGACAACTGCAGTGTACGTAGCCCTGCCCTGTTTTTGTCGCATGCTAGGTTTTGTCGCTCATGTAGACAGCCTCTTAGTACGTGGATGAGTGATGAACATCGGCAAAGCGGTAAACCAGGCGCGATTGAGGTCAACTCAGCCTGGCCGTCCCTCCGTGGGTAGGCGCAATGACTACCAGCGAAAGATGAGACGTGAACAGGCACACCGCGCGATGCACTAGTTTCGTATGCGTGGTGGAGCAGTGTAAACGGGTTGATGGTAAAGGAACTCACCAAACTGAAATAAAACGAATAAAATAAAATGAACTCAAATAAAATGAACTCTAATTTAAGTCGCGCGCTGTGACTTTTAGTTGACTTTATTTCGTTCCGTTTTATTTCAGTTGAGATTAGTTCTATCGCTGTGTACGCTTTTTAAGAAAACGGAGATCAGCACTGGCATGATATTGGTTTATGGCTTGGGGGATCTCATGTTTACCTTTTTGATTAATTTGTAAGTATACTTAGTGTTTGCTTACTTTATTCACAAAATAATCTTAATGTGGTGTTTAGACAGTGCGAGAAGAGCAAACTGGGCAGTTGTTGCTGTGTGTGGCGTACATCTTCGAAGTTCTCATGAACGACCATGGGCCTCAACATCAAGTCTACCGTTTAGTCACCGCACAATGAAACCCCTGTCTAATGTATTTATTAAGCCTGTAATTTTCATGAAATTCTATTTAAAGACACGTACAGAGCGACGTAACTGAATTGACATGGTTTAGTTTTTGACGAACTAGCCAATAGGCGAGCAGTAATGCATTACAGTAGATACCGTCAAACGACGTCGATGTCTACGTGACTACGGGCACGTACGCGTCAAGCAATTATTAATGGGCTAGCGCTGATTGCTTATTGTTCAGTTTGTCAAAAACTAAACCGTGTCAGTTCAGTTTAGTTACGTTGCTATAAACGCGCCTTAACGCAACGCACGTAACCAGCGGCGTCGTTCGTTGAAAAGTAAGCGCGGCTGCAATTTTGCAACAAACACTTCAACCTTCCGATAGAATTCCGACAAATTGTTGACAGAGAATATTACGGGTGCTCAAATTTCCAATTTTGCCTCTAAATTTATTTAAACTTTAAAGTGGGGAATTTTGGTCCAAAATGTGGCATTTTGGTCGAAATTTTTTTTCTCACAAGAAGATTTTTCCAAAAATTTTCCGACAGCCAAAAATTTATGGTGGGCAATTGCCCCTTTTCTTTTGTCGCGACGCCACTGCAGGAAACTCAAAGGACATTGCGCACTTTTTGGAGAATGATGTTTGTGGCAAAGCGTACTAACTAGAAACTACAAAGTTCTCCGAAATGCTACTGTAATATTTATTTATTTACAATATGAAATACAGTAAGCAAATCTGCATGTTATTTATGAACGTACTTTATAAGAAAATTTTTAAAAAACACTGGGGAAAAGTCAAAGAAAATTAATCAAGTAGAAAGTTGTTTTTAATTTTTGTTTGTCCAGTGCAATGCATAGCACTGGGTAGAGTATAAAATCAGCTGAGCGTCCGTCCGTCCGTGCGTGAGTTCAACATTTGAGACGCCATATCTCCATAACGGTGCAAGATAAACGCATGGTCACAATGGACCACTCATAGGAAGTCGCCCACCGCGAGTCAAATGGTCACCTGACTAAGTCCTTAAATGCTGGCGTTAACAAGTGTATAAACTTTTGTTTTGTACATTTATCTTTATATTTTTTAATTATAATAATAGCAAAAGATGACAATAACATTGCTGCTGACGATTTGAAATTAAACATTTTGATTTTTTTCTAGTCTAAACAGCTCACTGATTAGCCTATACTGTATTTATACGGACACTGTAAACTATCGAAATGCATTGGACAGCCACCGTGCTTCTGTGGACATTATCTTGTCTTGAAATGTCATTGAAAACACATAGGACGTTTTGCCATTTTCCTTCGATATGCAACGAGCGCAATGAACGCAAGAAAATCTATGCAGCATACGCCACGAACGCAGCTCTGACGCAGGCGACGTAACAGCCAAAACGCAAGGATACAGAAACGATGTCATTGCGTTACGCTTGCGCCCGTTGCTTGCGTTGCATGAAAACTAGGGTTTAGCTAAAAAAAGTTCTAGCAGCATCGGAGGGCAAATGCCGACTGTAAAGCCACGTCTCAAAGGACTGAAAATCAAAGCAAGCGCCAAAAGGAGGGCGGAGTTTTTTTGGACCAGTGTGTACTTAGAAACACGTAGGTCTAACGGTGGGGGGCAGCAGATGCACTTACGGCACAATTTTTAGCGTCAGGTCTGCTTATTACTTCGTTTTTTTTTCTTACGATTATTTTTTAAGTCTGTTAAATCTTCTAGTCTCTGCGGGCACGAAGGGACCAAGGCACTCTAGCGGCGTAGTAAGCCCACACATCTTTTTTTATTTGTATTATTGACCGATTTTCGTGTCTGTCGTCGTGAGTATGAATGTATTGTTTCGCTGTCGTTTTGTGTTTTCGATTTTTACGAATTCAAAATCATCGACGTTTGTCGTTGTCACAGTTTTTACCTCAACTGTTCAAGAGATAGTACGTTTTTTATAAAGTTTTTCTAATATTTACTCACGTACGCCTAACCAGAAAATAAATTACCAGTGAAATCTACTAGTAATTTATAGGTAGCATAATTTGGCCTATACCGACAATTTTTCTCTGGTGATGTTTAGCATGTTAATTTTTGACCACCGTCATAGGAAGTCGCATAAGCCCTTTAAGATGACATAAAAATTGAATGACCTTGTAGGGTCACTGCTCACTCTGCTATGCCAGTCGTGCAGTATTGTGGCTTAACGGTTCGTTGTAATGGGTCACCGATGATACCGTTGGATAGGGGGACGAAGAGTTCTTATAGGCTGTCAATAGTAACCATGTCTCTATCTGCAGCGGTTTAGCCGCAATTTTGAATACAAAGTTTCCACCTGCAGCCGTCACCCATGTGCGCTGAATTACCGTATCTATTGTGGCGTTTATTATAGCGTTTGATATAGCAGTGTCACCATCAGTGATGTTAATCCTTGGCCTTGGCCTTGGCCTGACAGATTTAGCCTTGGCCAAAAAATCAAGGCCACCGCCAAAGTCTTGTGGGACTACAAAATTCACCATCGTGATAGTAGATTACATTTGTTATGTTATAATGTTAAAATCATGTTACTTAGAGCCATAGTCTCTGTCCGCTGTCGCTTTTGTCATATTTCAAGATATTTCAAGATCTACGTCTCCTGCTTACTTACAGTTACTGATGGAACTGTTTTAACTAGTTTATGTTGAGTACTGTAAAACAAGCTTTTTTGCTTCATCTTTTAAATGGGATTTATATTTGATAAAACTGTTTTTCGATACTTCATCTTTTACATGGAATTTGTAGCTGACAAAATGTCTTTAAGCTTTCAGTGACTGGGTAACTATAATAACTTTCGAACTACTAGCACTGTTTTGGCCTAACTGGATAGTAACTGGATAGTTCTACTCATTTCTGCATATTATGTTGTCATTGGTGAGAGATGCAGCTGATGCTATTAAATTCTATAAGTTGCGTGTGTAAGAGTACTTGAAAAACAGGATTTCATTACTTTGTTTTTTATCGTAAGCCTTTGCATTATGGAATGGTTTTGGCCTTGGCCTTGGCCTTGAGTGATCAGGCCTTGTTAACATCAGTGGTCAACATAGTGTGTATGTGATATCGCTTTCTTTTCTCGACCGGAAGTCGGACGCTGGCCTTCGGATATTAGCGGTATGATCGGCCCACCCTAGCGACAGCGGGGCTTTCTGTAAAAATGGCGACATTTTTTCTACAATTTTAGTCTTTCCAGAGCACGATCTAGCCAGTTGCCAAAAATTAGCATTAAATTCCTACGGAAAACTTCTGCTATTTTGAAAGGGCGAACAAAACTGCCTCTCTGCCGCCGTCAAAAAAGTGCGACGCATCGAAGTCAGTCGAATAATTTTGCCATCAGTCGTAAACTGTTCGCCGGGATCTACGAATGATCATAAAATGCTTGACTTTGAATCACCTTGATTATGCCGTTTTCATGCCAAAATTTGTTATCATCTTTGATTTGACTAGATGTTTTTGTGCCTTTAGGAATGCAACTATAAAACAAATAGTAATACTCCCTTAGCAAGTTAGCCATACTGTTAACCACAGAAGTGTTCGCCACGTACTCTACACCGTGTCTCAAAAACAGTCAAAATTGTTTTTTCATAACTTTGTCAAATTTTCACAAAATTTGATAACTTTTGGCAAAAAGGAGGGCAAGACGATAAAATTATGCAAAATTATGCACTAATTTTTCACCTCACCCAATTTATGTCCACGCACTACCGTGTGAAACACAGATGCTGCAGATTGTTGCATCACACGGTTGTTATTTGTATCAGATTGCTCACTTTTGCATCATAAATTTGACAGAGGGTGCCACGTGGTTTAATACTTTTGTGGTATTAAATATTCCACGGTTATAATAGCAAATAACGCAAGAAATATTTTAGATTGTGACCAGGAACGTAGCGCGCGAGGAGTAAAAATAGCTGACTGATGAGCTTAAAATACGTCTAATCAATAAGTAAATATCGTTTGATCAGTTGATCATTGATTCCACCATCATACAGTGACCTTGCATCTAAGCCATTGTGTCTTTATATGCAGAACACACTTTGAGCATAAATTCTGATAATTCACCAAGTGGGTGGTTATATAAGTTTATATTTCTGCTAAATAATTCACATTTAAGTGGTTTGTGCTGAATTAAGTTATTTCAACGTTTACAAGAGACAACAACTTAGCGTTATGCAACAATTTGAGCATCTTTGTTCTACAAGGTAGTGCATTGACAGAAATTAAATGAGGTGGAAAATGAGTACATCTTACATAACTCTATCGTTGTGGCTATATTTATGCCAAACATTGTCAAAGTTAGTTGAAATTTGACAAAGTTATGACAAAAACAATTTTAACTGTTTTTTTTCTGAGACACGGTGTACTTTCTGGCGACATACGGCTAACATATTCGCTAGCGTTTACGTGCAAGAAGGCCTCAATTACTGACAGTAATTTTCAACCCACTTAAGGCACGTACAGAGCGAAGAAGTTGAACTTGAACGAACTAAACTGGTTTAGTTTTTGACGACCTGGCCAATGGGCAAGCAATAATAAAGGTAAAAGGTTAAAGGTGGTGTTATAGCTCTTAATGAAAGCCTATTCCAGAGCTACGGAGCGTCACCTGCCGTATGGGATCACACAGTGTTACCTGCCACCCGACACAGGTGAACGCGCCCCGTTACCGCTACGCCAAGCCACCAATGCATGTACATTATAGTAGCCATCGTCTAACGGCGTTGGTGGCTTTAGTCACGTCAACCAATGACCAATGAGCTCGCCCTGTTTGCCCATTGGCCAGTTCGCGTTCTAAATTGAATACAGGTCTGCACGGAGGCGATTGAAATCAAGCAGTTCGGCTGTCGTTAAGATGGCCGACCATACTGCGGGGAACAGAGAATCTATGCGAAAGCTATGGGGCTTAACGGTTCGCATTAAGCTATACAAATAGTGACTGGCATCGAGGTTAACAGCGAGTTCCCGCAAGCTTCGATAATAGAGCCAAATATGCTTATAGGCCCTACAGACAATAAATGCTGTAAAGTCATTATTTTTGTTGACAATGACGCATCGTCAAAACTATGCAGTGTGCGTTGCTCGCTAATGATAATAATAGGCTAATTTATTATTATTATGAATAACAATTGTCATTATTACCACTCTATTAAGCCTACATGTTGACTTGAAATTTCATACAACTTCGTTTCTTTGCAATAAGGCTACCAACCGCCGCAGCACTGTACAATAGCGCGCCATTTAAGTCGGCTCAGTGCCGACATATTGTGCGGCTGTCCGCCTAACTTTTCAACTTTCACCTTTTGATCTGCATATTGGTTTAGGCCTATTCGGTACTCGAACCTGATCGGGAAAAACATTCGATTTTTAGACAAACAGACAGACAGACAGACAGGCAAGACCCGTAATAAGGCGCTTAGAGAGTGTCTACATGTTACAAATGTTGCACAACTGTAGACACCCTATTAAAAAGCACATGAGCCGACTGCAAGCGGTTCATAATGACAATCGTGTTACTATTGAGATGACGGACTTGCAGTAGCTATAGCCCTATAGACAGAGTTCAGTTTATAGGCCTACACTAGCACTGCCTCACACAATAGTGATAACGCCTCACTTGTCATGTGCCACTATTATACTCAGTGACTGTAGGCTGTATTATCACTCTCAATATGTAGTAGGACTACTAGGCCTACGATGTGTCTCGTATAGGCCTAAAATATGTCGCGACGCCAGTGGCATTTAAGTGTCGTGTCTAGGTTTATCGTAGTCATTTAGACTAGGTGTATTGTTATTGGTTAATAACATCGGTTGTAATAATGAGTATAAGGCTCTTGTTTTTCGTAGTCGGACTGCTGCTAGTCATGGGTAAGTAGGCCTATATTTACCAATCACTGTGTCCGTTTAAAGTCAAATTGCAGAGTGATAACTTAGGCCTAATTGGAGAGTTAATGCAACTTAACCTTAACAGAAGAATTATCTGTAGACTAAGCTGCGTTGCACAAGAGGTCATCTTTTTCTCTTTGCAGCGCGTTGAGGGTTAAAATCAACTAGGCCTACGCTCGTTAATCCGTGCGCTGACACCTCGACAGGCGCATTAATGAACGACGAACTTAAGTCGACGCAAAGATCACAAAAAAGATAAGAAATGTAAAAAAGTTAGTGAGTCCACTAATTACGCCTCATTCTATTCTGCAGTTGTCGCCAAGACAATCTGCGAAAGTGCGAAACAGCTAAGACTAACGACAAAATAGCTTTATTTCAAACAGAAATAAGAGTGAGTTGAATAAATAAATAGACAGTTCTAGCATAAAGTTGACAGCTCAAGAACGCCAAAAAAGCCTGAAAATGCACGACACGAAAATGTGGCACAAACGTGCAGGGAATGATAGCCTACATGCAGGAACGGAAAGGGGGAAAAGAAAGCGTCAAATAATTTTTAGCAAAAATAAACGGTCCACAAAAAGCGCGCAAAAAATTCGACACAACTCTTTTTAAAACTAAAAAGTTTTTGGATCCGGATGTGGATTCGGAAACTCCGGCCGCGAGATCCAGATCGTAACTGTGATGCGCAATTGCAGATTCAGCAGCTGAGCCTAATGATACAGTATGCGCTGATGCTGAGAGTACTGTCAGTTGTCATCCGAGGCATCATTGTCCGTGCATCAGCACCGGTCATAACTGTGTGCGCACCTGTCGAGGCAAGTAGGCTAATGAGCAACAGTTAACTAAAATGTTGTTAATTCAATCATTTTATTGTAGTTAAATCTGTAGTTAAATAATAGAATAATATACCATATTTCGAACAGTAGTTTAGTTATTTTTCCCTGGCAACTAAATAATTAATTTGAAAATAGGCACCGGATATCCTATAGGCTATAAGACCAGTCAAATTTTGTCACCCGTCAAACGCGCCTGGTCATGTCACCACGTTAAAAATATTATGTAAGTTACTTGTACTATTCGTGACTTTAAGATATCATTTAACTGACTGCAGTTAGCTGACTGCAGTTATACATAGGCATGTTTTTAAAGGCCAAAACGTTGACTGCGCATGCCCCGTGTCCCATGTGCAACTGTCCCAAAAGTGAATAGAAATGAAGTTATAAATTATGACAGTAACTTTTTTAGTCCGCCCGGAAACGATAGTTTTCGGGAGGACTTACGTTTTGGTGGCATTTATTATTTTTTTTCTTCGCGTAATCTCCGAGCTCCGTCGGCCGATCGGCGCAAAAATTTGCAGGATGCTCGGAGCTGCGTTCAGTTTTATAATTTCGGTCCAAAATTTTGATGGAACCTCTCCCCAAAAATTTTAGGGGCCAAAAACATGGAAAATTTGGCCCTATTTCAGTCGACTTCAAAGTTCGGCGGCGAATATCTCCGGAACGGATGAAGATATTCAAAATTGGTAAGTTACCCGATCGACCGCTATTCTTCCCGCGTTAGACGAAACAAGTCCGGTGAAATTTGGTCCAGTAACCTTGGAGATCTCGACGTGGAATTGTACCCACCCAAAGTGCATTTTTCGGAAGACCGTATTTCGGTCGAGTCCCTAGGGCGTGCTGCGCCCCCCCCAATTTTTACACGCGCTAGAGAATGACCAAGTCTTACTAACGCACCCTTCACCGGGAACTTTGCCAATTTTTTTTTCAAAGGAGGGGTCAAAAATTGGCCTTATGTAGCGAATTAGCCCAAACGGCCCAAACGGTGGCGCCCAAACGGCGGCGCCCAAACGTCCTGCTCCGGACTTTGCTACCGGGGGAATTTTACCCCCTAAATTTTCCCCTAATCGGACTTAGGGCGCCGGGAGGACTCGCGTTGGTCTTTGCCCCAAATTTCTAGTTATTCATGTATTTCACTTTCTAAGTGTTCACTGTTTACATTTTCTTAAACTGTCAGAATCTAATCTAAACATTTTCATCTTTGCAAATTAGTAGATGTCTAGTTGAAAATGTTTACTTTAGTCAACTATACTGCTGTAATAGTTGCTAACAATTAGTTTAGGTTATCAATTACTTTAGTTAGTTGCCTATCACTGGTCTAGGCATGGCGGACGGAGACTACCAGTCGTGTCGTTGTTGTCATGGCAACGAGGCTTACGTCAGCTGTAGCGGTGGTGTGTTCTACTATAGACCTTGTCCGGCTAATCTCGTCTGGACTGACGACTTCAAGATCTGCAATTACACCAGCCGCACGTGCACGGAATGTGTCAGACTCGTCAGTGGCTGACAGGCATTTCTACGCTGTCAAATTTATAATAGTTATACGCTGTGTCCCAAAAAAACATCCCCGATCTTTTCGACTGTAACTTGAAAACCAGTTATCAGATTTGAATAATTTTTTGGTACGAGTATTCCTGACACAACACGACATCAAAATGACAGTTTAGTTTTTCACGTCACCCAATGTATGCTTCTGCACTACCTAGGGAAAACAGATCAAGCGATATATGTGTTAAAATAAACAGGAAACCTGGAAAACATCCCCAACATTATTCATCGTACCTTGAATAATGATTAGCAGATTTAAATAATATTTGGCAGAAATATTTTTGACACAGCTGGATACTAAATAAGTGTTTTAGTTTTCACCTCACCCAACGTCTGTTTTTGCACTACCTGGGGAAAACAGAAAGCATAATACGTGTTTAAAATGAATGAAAAAAACGTCATTGAAGTCCGTCTGTCCTAATTTGTGAGCCCCAACAGCAGGTCTATTACAAGGTTTGACTGTCTCCTTGCCTGTGTTCGCATAGTGGGCCAACACTTCAAGCAGGCAGTTAAAAAATGGCCAACTGGATGAAATGTCAGCCAGTGTCAAAAATGTAACCAAAATATGTTTTACGCGTTATGTTAATCAAGCAATTGAATAAAAAGTGATATTTCGCTGGTTGTGCTTTCCCCAGGTAGTGCAGAAACAAACGTTCGGTGAGGTAGAAAACTAAATGGTCGTTTGATGGCAAGTTTCGTCAGAAATATTTCTACCAAAAATTATTAAAATCTGTTTATTGGTTTTCAAGTTACAGTCTAAAATGTCGAGGATGTTTTTTTGAGACACAGCGTAAAACAAATTTGTAGTCTATTTGGCTGGATCAATATGCACCATTCCTGTCATTCAGTGGCGTCATGGCAAGGGGAGAGGGGGACACGGGATAATTGCCCACCCTGAAGTTCCATGTTCAAAACTGCGACATTTTGAACTAAAAACCTACTTTGGGGACATTTAAGAACACAATTAATATTTTCAGCACCCATAATCTCTTGTGTCGGACGCCTGCAGCTGTTTGTCGGAATTCCGGCGGAAATTTCTAGGGCTTGTTGAAAAATTGCAAGTTTTTGATGCACTTACCGTTTTAACCCACAACGCCGCGCTAATACGTCGCTAAAACAATTTTGTAAGCTATTTAGCCGGCATCAAATTTTACCATCACTGGCATCTCACACTGATTTGAGGAATTATGCCATTATCGATGACTGGTGGATGAATTTAGTGTTCTTCGCATTGTTGTTCAATAGTGACTTCGTCAGTTAAATGTTAACAAATTGACAATGTCGTTGTAGAGTGGTACGGGTTTGATGTTATCTGGACATGTCGCGTGGTCAGTTCTTCTAACGTCGGCTCTAACAGTGTTCATCGTCAAAAATCAACAAGTATAAGCCCGAACTAATGTATTAGCTTAGACATTTAATCTGTTCTCAGTAGCCAGATATAAATGTCTAAGCTAATGCATAATGTTCGTGCTTATACTTTTTGATTTTTGCCGTTTTACGTCAGCGCTTATACAACATTAAATGAATTGCTTGCAGTTATTTTTATATATAATATTTGCGGTTTTATTATAGTTTGAAAGGTCACTGAACAGTTACTTTGTACACAACAACAACAAAAACTACTACTACTAACTCCAGCATCTTTGATTTTGTTATTTGTTTAATATAATGGCAAGGCAGTATGTGGGACAGCGAATTTAGTCTACATACCAAATTTCATGCAGATGGGTGAAAAAGCAGTTATAAGT
>Ga0209367_1011298_pt1 | contig 11863 bp, 13 predicted proteins | sample WorMetLIZISLAND2_FD_187412 | JGI IMG/M metagenome (GOLD analysis project Ga0209367, IMG submission 187412) | Marine gutless worms symbiont microbial communities from Max Planck institute for Marine Microbiology, Germany - Olavius geniculatus... ... | reverse complement strand
ATTTTTCAACTTTTTCGGAAAGCCATATTTCGGCCCCTAGGGGGTGCTGCGTTCCCAAATTTTTACACGCGCTAGAAAATGACCAAGTTTTATTAGCGCACTTCCCACCGGAAACGGCGGCCCCTTTACAATTTTTTTTCAAACCGGAGTCAAAAATTGGTTTAAAATGTAATAAATAAGCGCTTATAACTTCAAAGTTAAGGGGTGTAGCCCGACGAAACTTTGGTACTTAACGTGTCTCTAGGTGGGGGTGTTAATGCACGTACAAATGTTGGGGGCACCGCCTTTCTCAAAATTTGCGAGGGCAAAAAACGTTCAAAAATCGGTGCAATTTACGACAACTTTTGAGTTTGAGCGCAGATGTCTCTAGAAGCGATGAAGTTAGCGACAATGTCTAAACGGCGTTGACGAGAACGATTTTTTGCGCGTTGAACAAAAAAAATTTTGTGAAATTTGGTTTACTACGAACACTACGACAACTGCAACACGCTGCCATGTTTATTGTGCTACTACTACAATACTACTACGACAACTACAACACGCTACCGTGCCTACCGTGCTACTACTACACTACTACGACAACCAGAACAGGCTGCCGTTTTCGCCGTGCTACTACTACACTACTACTACGACAACTACAACACGCTGACGTGCCCGCCGTGCTACCACTACACTACTTCTACGACAACTACAACACGCTGCCGTGCCTGCCGTGCTACTACGACACTACTACTACGACAACTACAACACGCTGCCGTGTCCGCCCTGATAATACTACACTACTACTTCTAAAACTACAATGCACTGCGATGCCTGCCTTGATGCCCGCAGTGCTACTACTATACTACTACGACGACAACTACAACACGCTGCCGTGTTCGCCGTGCTACTACTACACTCCTGCTACGACATTTACAACACGGCGTGCCGTGCCTGCCGTGTTACTACAACACTACTATTACGAAATTTGGTTTACTACGAACAAAGTTATAAGCCCTCATGTTGACCTGCCCTAAGTCGACAATGCGCGTTCGGCGTTGGCAATGCATTTGAGTTCGGGCCACGTGACTTTGTTGCCGGGAAAATTCTTCGCCCCCTTTTAACCTTTCCTTTTTAATTTTCCCCTATCGGACTTAGGGCGCCGGGCGGACTCACGTTGGGCTTTGCCTCAACTTTTTAGTTGTGTTTGTTGTGATTATTGAGCTGTAGAGAGTTTGCCAGCTAAGTCGAAACGAGCAGTCGAGATATCTCACGTGTCAGAAACAGCATAAGACCGGTGGTGACGATCCCAGTCTTGTTGGTCAACGCCATTTGTATAACTTTCGTATTTATTGTACCCCTCTGACCAACTTGACTTTAGTATTAATTGTGTTATTATAGATCGTTTACTCCCGAAAACGCAGGAACAGCTCAAGAAAATGAGTACCGCGCGTTTAGATGCAAAACTAGGTAAAGCAGGGTTTGACCAGACCGTCTGGAGCAGTTAAAACGGGCGGAGCTGCTGGAAGCTCTGTCCGAAACCATGTTGGTAAAACTTGCACCAGAGTCGGAAACAGACCAGTTCCAACAGGCGCGGGAAGTGTCACAGATTTCTTTTCCCGCGGGTGATTCGAGCAGCGCCGCTTTGTAGGGCGGAAGCGCGACAGTCCGTTTCCGAGAGCTCGAGCTAGAGGAGAAACGGGCAGAGCGAGAGAAGCGTCAGGTTGCCCGAAAAGCAGAGGAACAGAAGGCGGCACGAGAGGCGGAAAAGAAAAAGCTGCACGGGAAATCCAAAGACTTGCTCTGGAGGCTAAAGAAAGGAGAGAGCAGCGGGCGATGGAGGCCGAGCAAAACCAGCGGGCGATGGAGAAGCGCAGAGTCGAGCGCGACGCCCGTTTTAAAGCTGAGAGCTCAAGTTAGAGCAAGAAATCCGCCTGGTAGAGCTGAAGGCCCGACAACCCAAGCCAGGTGACGGCAAAATAGTAGACGGTCAAACCCCGTCCGATCCTACCGGGGCGGGTAATTTGGCTTTGCAAACTAAGAGATTTGGAAAAAATGCCAAAAATGCCTCTAGAAAGTGGTGAGCTGCCCCAATTTTTTGAGACTGTAGAAAAACTCTACGCGATGTACGAGGTTTCTGCAGAGGTACAAGCTAAAATATTAATATCTTTCCTCACTGCTCAGGCCAAATCACTCGTTAACCAAATGTCAATCGATGGCATGAGTAAGTACGATGAGCTTAAGGATTTCTTACTCACCGAGTACAAACTCACTCCTAAGGAGTATAAGATTCGATTTGAAACTCACTCACTCACTCACTGGACCGCTTGACCGGCGACGGGTCGTTGCGCCCTCCAGACTTCACGATCACCGGCCATATCCCAGGCGGCAGCTGCAGTAAGCCCGACGTCGATCTCCAGCTAGCGAATCCACGTATGTCGAGGACGGCCACGCGGACGCTTTCAGTCCAGCCTGTCGTCAGATCGGACACCTGTACGGGTGTTGACTGCCAGACGAAGTGCCTCGTGCGCGGGAACAGACTCTTGTAGACGGCGTACATGTCCAAACATCGTGATACGCCTGTCGCGTATTCTGCTGCAAATAGGACGCTGTTTGACCTGGTCCATCACCGACGCATTTGACATGAAATCGAACCACCGAATGCCGAGGATTCTTCGCATGCATGACATCTGGAATGCTTCCAGTTTACGCTCATCAGATTTAGTAAGTGTCCAGGTCTCTGCGCCGTACAAAAGAACAGAGACGACAAGGGCGTTGTACAGGCGCAATTTAGTGTGCAGGCTCAGTCTTGACTGCCGCCATACAGATGTTAACTGGCCCATGACGCTTGAAGCGAACCCGATGCGTTTGAGCGTCTCTGGTGTAGAGCGGCCGCATGAACTGATGTCACTACCTAGGTATGTGAAACGGTCGGTGACGTCGACTGTGTGTCCCTGGATGGTTACAGCACATGGTTGGGTTCCGTATCCAGCGTTTTGAAGATGAGTCTTCGGCCATGACGTGTTCAGACCCATTGTCATCGAAGCCTGTCAGAATCTCTGTCCATTTGCTTGGGTCGTCAGTGAACAAGACAGCCAAGACAGACGGACAAGACAGATTTGAAACGGCTCTTAAAAATGCCGGTAAGACGTATACTTTGTTTGCCGCTAGGCTACGTAATTTGCTGTCATATTATCTCAAAAGCCGTCTTGTTGAGGATTATGACACTCTCACTGAGTTGTTGATCAGCAATCGCTTAAAGGAATCTCTCCCTCACGGGCTGTTAAATTATATTCTGACCCAAGAAGAAAAGGGCTGGTATGTTGCCAGTAAGGTGGCTTCGCTCGCCGACGTGTATGTCAACAACCGAGCCACGGTGATCGGTCAGAAGGCGCCGGAGAGCAAGTCTGCAAAGGTGGCTACCGCAGCGATGTCTGAATGAGCGACGACTGGCCAGAATGATAGAGGCGGTCGCGGTGGACGTCATCAGGCAGGACGAGGTGGATTTAGCGGTCCTTAGTCGCCGACTCAGATGCAGAAGATCAAGTGCTATCGTTGTGGTGAGTTCGGGCACGTTTCTCGGGACTGCCTGCAAGACGGAAAAGACGAGTATGACAGATCGCCGTCATTCATCTCGTACCAGCAGATACGGTGTTATGCATGCAGTGCGTATAGCCATATCGCCAGAGACTGCCCCAACGAGCCGAGCAACGGTCGTGGCGGAGGCAGAAGCCGTTTTCACCGAGGACGCGGAGGCGATCATCAAGCGGATCATGGACGTCGCATACAAAACGAGGAAGTCCGCGTCAACTTAGTTTCGACGGGCGGAAGACCCGCGAAATGGGCGTGCAGTATGGAGACGGCGGCGAGCAAGCTAATTCCAGTAGCATTAATAGTTGAGAATTTGGTGCTCACCCGATCGTTGGCACTGTATATGCATATGATACAAGTTCTGATTTATGTGCGTACCCTCTCAAGTATGTCAATGTGACTGTGTCGTGGTGTGATTGTGTCGCCCTAGAGGATAGTGGGTGTCAGATACCCCTAGTTAGTAATTGATTATTCTCCGAGTTGTGTAACAAGACAGTGGGTAATGTCACTTTCCACGGTTTTGGGAGAGACCAAAAAGTTCAGGCTCCGTTGGCGAATGTAACTGTGTGCTTGAGTGCTGTTGATTGTGCGAATGTGTGTAAATTACCCATAATGTGTGCTGCGACTGATTTCTGTTCACAAGATTACGATGTCATTTTACCAGCTGCCGTACTATGTAATCTGCAGGCTAAGGTTGTAGTAAGCAAGGAGCAATGTAATGAGCCCACAGTACAAGCGTGTCGCAAAGGACAGCCGCGTGTTAATTTGACCACTGCAGACCGACTGTCTAGTGGGACCAAAAAGGAAACGGCCGTTGGATCGAAACCAAGGTCGGGCCATACAGATGGTCAACCTAAGCGTAACTTAGGGTGTGATATGTCACATTAGGCATACGCTGTGGCAATGTTGTGTATATTATGTGTTGCACTGATTGTTTGCTTTGCACTATGTTCTAGGATTGATAATCGTGATGTTATGTTTGCTAGGGTATTAACACCTGCACTTGTTATGTTGAGTTGTTTGTCGCCTAGTCAACAAGTCGAGGACGATAAGATCGAGGATCTTCAGCCTGATCAACGACAACAACTCCGCCAGCTACTCGACGAGTTCGCGGAACAGTTCGACGAAAGACCAGAGAGGTGCGACGCGGTGGCGCATCACATCCAGACCACCAACGGGCTCGTGCAACGACAGATGCAACTTTGCCGTGCGCCAGACAAGTGCCCTGTGTCGACACCGATGCGACCTTTGAACAGTCTGATGGCGAGTCCGATCGTGTGTGTTGCCAAGAAGGACGATGGTGCTTGCGTCGCGAGTGACTGGCTACCTGAACTCAGATACTGTCGGTGACATTTTTCTGATGCCAACCATCGACCAAGTGTTGCGCAATATCGACAAAAAACATATAATGTGATTAGCAACTACATTAATTTGATCTGTTGTCACGTCAGTAAGATGAAATATGTGTATTAATCGTATTGTGTTATTATGATGCACATAATGTATGCATATATGTAGTGCACTGCATATTTCTTATTTGATTATTTGTGTATAACTAGTGAATGTCATGGACGTTTATTCAACTAGTTACATCGTAAATGTTGTGATAATTGTATGCGATTATTACCTTGGTCGTATTATGATGTACGTACGATATTGTATGTATTGATGTACCGTGACACCTTGATATTCTGACATGTTTATTTTTGTACGTGATTTGTGTGTGTTATACGTGTAAGCAAGAAAGAAGTAAAATGAATTTAGTTTGTTCCCGCATTTTATTTTTTTCCCAAAGGGGGAGGTGTCAGGCCGAGTAGTGTGTTGGCCGGCGTATGTGTATGACACTTGCGAGAAAAACGGCGTCGATTTTATTTTTGCCTCAGAATATTGAATAAGCTCGCTGTCTGTAATTTTCGCTGCTTGTTTGACAATGTATTGTATTAATCGTCGACGTGGACCGACGGCGACGGTCGAACTCATGTGTGGAGTGTGTCTGTCAGTGTGCTTGCCTGTCACTGTTGTTTTATGGCTGGCTGTGTTTGTGTTTGTGCGTGTAGGCGAGCGTAAGTAACTAGTTGTGTTACTGCGGCTTACGTTATGTGACTGTGTTTACATACCTGTTTGTGACTGGCATTAGGTGCCGCAGCGCCATTTTAAGCAGATCATAAATTGAATGTTGTGATTGCTATTGGGTAACCCAAACGACAATTATTTCATTATTTAATGTCGGCGCGTAATTGAGCTGTTTGGACTTCACTTATTGTTCTGAGATAGACCGGAGCGGTCGATGTGTGGTCGATGAGTGTGGCATGCGAAAAATGCCGAGGTTGTATAGCTTTTGATTTGGCTTGTGTGATAGTATAGGGTGCTTATGTAGCCTTTAGATGTAGATTTTGATTACTTTTGGAGGCCTGTGTAGATCCCGGAAGTTGGGATAGTAAACAGGGTGTTTGTGTAGGCCCTATAGTGGTATAACGCGAGAAAGAGACTTTTATGAGTAAAACTCACTATTGAACTAGCTGTATAGTCTGTATTGAAGCCCTTTTTGTCTGGCTTAGTTGTGTGTCGATAATATATGATTTTTTATATGATATTTGATAATATTGATTGTTCGACACTGTTTATATTATTGTAATTTTATTTCTTGATGTGAAAGCTGAGATATCACTTGTTGAGTAGTGAAACTAAACAATTCGTCGATTGATTGAACTATTTGATTTGCAGCTGTGACTGCTTGGATATTTAAACTGTATATTTGTATATTTGTGTTTCTTTTGCTATTGACTTTGCACGGTTTATTAATTTGCACGTTGTATAAATATTTGCTAATTAAATTAAATTATCGTTTTATTTTCAATTCTGTGTCTGTTTACTTGAGCATTAGGCCTAAGTTAACTCTAAGCTAAGTTTAGCGTAAACCTAAAATCAGATCCTGCAAGACAGTCTTACACAGCTCAAGAAAATGAGATCCATCCGTTTAGCTGTAAAGCTGGGTAAGGCGGAATTCGACCCAGACCGTCTGGAGCAGTTAGAACAGGCGGATCTGTTGGAAGCTATAGCCGAGACCACACTGGCAGAACCCACCGCAGATTCGAAGTCAGATTTGTTTCCAGAGGTCCGGGAGGCGTCACACTATTTCTCTTTTCGCGAGTGATTCTAATAGTGCCGCTTCGGATGGTGGGAGCGCGGCGGTACGTCTCCGAGAGCTAGAGCTCGAGGAAAAACGAGCAGAAAGGGAAGAACGAAAGGCTGCCCGAAAGGCAGAAAAAAGCTGCTCGAATGGTCCAAAAACTGGCTCTAGAGGTTGAACAGAGACGGCTGGAAATTGAAGAAAGGAGAGAGCAACGGGCGATAAAGGCTGAGCGGGAGCAGCGGGCGATGAAGGAGCGTAGACCCGATCGCGAGGCCGAGCAACTCGTTAGAGCACGAAATCCGCCTGCTAGAGCTAAAGGCCCAACAACCCAAGCCAGGTGACGGCGAGGGAGTAAACGGTCAAACCCCGTCCGATCCTGCCGGGGCGGGTAATTTGGCCCTGCAAACTAAGAGATTTGGGAAAATGATAAGGCACGTTTTGCCAAAAATGCCTTTAGAAAGTGCTGAGCTGCCTTAATTTTTTGAGACCGTAGAAAAACTCTACGCGTTGTACGAGGTTTCTGCAGAGGTACAAGCTAAAATATTAATACTTCTTCTCACTGCTCGGGTTAAATCACTCGTTAACCAAATGTCAGTTAACCAAATGTCAAACGATGACATGAGTAAGTACGATGAGCTTAAGGATTTCTTACTCACCGAGTACAAACTCACTCCTAGGAAGTAAAAAAATTGATTTGAAACGGCTGTTAAAATGCCGGTGAGACGTATACTTTGTTTGCCGCTAAACTACGTAACTTGCTGTCGTATTACCTCAAAAGTGGTCTTGTTGAGGATTATGACACCTTTATTGAGTTGTTGAAATTTTTTCCTCAGAAGCTGTTAAATTATTTTTGGCCCAAGAAGGGGAGGGCTGCTATGTTGCCAGTAAGGTGGCTTTGCTCGCCGACGTGTAGATTAACAACCGAGCCTCGGTGATCGGTCCGAAGGCGCCGGAGGGCAAATCCGCAAAGGTAGCAACTGCAGCGACGTCAGGAGGAGCAACGGCTGGTCAGAGCTTTAGAGGCGGTGGAGGAGGACATTACTAGGCCAGTCGAGTTGGATTTGGTGGACCTCGGTCACCGACCCAGACGCACAAAATCAAGTGCTACAACTGCGGCGAGCTTGGCCACATTTTCAGGATATGTCCCCAGAAACAAGCCGATGCTCATGATGGTCCACCATCGCCTTCAAGGTCCGGGCGAATCAAGTGCCACAACTGCGCAGGATGGAGATATATGGCCAAAGACTGTGCGTCAGAGCCGTGTCGTAGGCCTGGTGGTCTCAGTGGAAGTTGGCGCCGCAGGTATCAAAGTGGTCCCCGAGGTGATAGACAGAACAGAGGAGTCCGCGTCAACTTGGAGTCGACGGACGAGACAACCCAGTTGAAGACCCGTGAAAGGGGCGTTTAGTACGAGGACGGCGGCGAGCAAGCTAACCACAATAATTTTAATAGCTGGGAATTTGGTGCTTCTCCGATTGTTAGCACTGTATGTGCATATAATGCAAGTTCTGATTTATGTGTGTACCCTCTCAAGTATGTCAATGTGACTGTATCAGGCTGTGACTGTGTTGCACAAGAGAATAGTGGGTGTCAGATACCCCTAGTTAGTAACCGATTGTTTTCAGAGTTGTGTAACGAGACAGTGGGTAATGTCATTTTCCACGGTTTTGGGAGTGGCCAAACGGTTCATGCTCCGTTGGCATGTGTACTTGAGTGATGTCGATTGTAGGGATGTGCGTGAATTACCCATTATGTGTTCTGAGTCTGATTTCTGTTTACAGGATTACGATGTCATTTTGCCAGCAGCCGCACTAGGTAATCTGCAGGCTAAGGCCGTAATAAGCAAGGGGCTATGTAATGGGCCCACAGTACGTAAAAGACAGCCGTGTGTTAATTTGACCACTCCAGACCGACTGTCTAGTGGGACCAAAATGGCTGTTGGGTCGAAAACAAGGTCGAGCCATACAGATCGTCAACCTAAGCGTAACTTAGGGTGTGGTATGATCCGTGATCATCCTGTTGTAAAGATTTGTATTTTATGTGTTGCACTGATTGTTTGCATTGCACTATGTTTTGTGACTGATAATTATGATGTTATATTTGCGAGAGTATTAACCCCTGCACCTGTTATGTTGAGTTGTCTGTCGCTTAGTCAGCGGTTCGAAGACGACAATATTGCACACCTTCAGCCAGATCAACGACAAGAACTTCGCCAGCTGCTTGACGAGTTCGCCGACCAGTTCGACGACCGATCGGGGAGGTGCGACGCGGTGGTGCATCAAATCCAGGATACCGACGGTCTCGTGCGATGGCAGATGCAACCCTGCCGTGAGCCAGACGTGTGTTCTGTAACGAGGCCGATACGACCGTCGAACAGTCCGATGGTGCGTTTGATCATACACGTCTTCGCCACACGGACGTACCCATATGGGGAGACGAAGAAAGACGGTGGTGTTTGCGTCGCGAGTGACTATGGCTACCTAAACTCAGACACTGTCGGTGACGTTTTTTTGATGCCAACCACCGACGAAGTGTTGCGCAATATCGACAAGAGACATATAATGTGATCAACAACTACGTTAATTTGATCTGTTGTCACGTCAGTAAGATGAAATATGTGTATTAATCGTATTGTGTTGTTATGATGCACATAATGTATGCATATATGTATTGCACTGTAATATTGCTCATTTGGTTATTTGAGTATAACTAATGGATGTCAGGGACGTTTATTCAACTAAATACATCGTCAGTGTTGTGACAATTATATGTGATTATTATGTTAGTCGTCTTATGATGTATGTACGATATTTATATATTGATGTACCATGACACCTTGGTATACTGGCATGTTTATTTTTTTGTACGTGATTTGTGCGTGCTATACGTGCAATTAAGGAAGAAGTAAAATGTAATTTGTCCCCCATTTTATTTTTTTCCCAAGGGGAAGGTGTCAAGCCGAGTTGGTTTGTTGGCCGGCGTATGTGTGTGACACTTGCGAGAAAGTCTGCGTCGATTTTATTTTCGCGACAGAATAAGCTCGCTGGCTGTATTTTCGCTGCTTGTTTGTCAATGTATTGTATTAGTTGTCGAGGTAGACCGACTACGACGGACAGACTCATGTGTATAGCAACTCTGCCTTGGCGTGGCTGGAGTGTGTCTGTCAGTGTGCTTGCCTGCCACTGTCGTTGTATGGCTGGTTGTGCCTGTGTTTGTGCGACTAGGCTAGTGCGTAAGTAACTAGATATGTTATTGCGGTTTACGTTATGCGAGTGTGTTTACATACCTGTTCGTGATTAGCACTAGATGCCGACCTATCAGAGAGTGTGTTTTCAACTCAGCGCCACGTTGAGCAGGTCATAAATTAAATGTCGTGATTGCTATTGGCTAGACCAAGTAACAATTAGGTCATTGTCCAATATAGGCACGTAATTAAGCTGTTTGAGACAGTTGTTGTTCTGTCGTGGACATGAATGGTCCATGTGTGTGGCATGCGATAATGCCAAGGTTGTATAGCCTTCGATTTGGCTTGTGTGATATTATAGGGTGATTGTGTAGCCCCTAGCTGTAGAATTTGGTTAGCGGGAGGCCTGTGTGGATTTCGGGAAAAGCGTTAGTAAATAGGATACTTGTGTAGGCCCTATAGTGGTATAACGCGGGAAGGAGACTTTTATGAGTAAAACTCAGAGTCTAAGAGCTATTGAACTAGCTGTATAGTCTGTGCTGAGGCCCTTTTTGTGTGGCTTAATTGTGTGTCGATAATATATGATGTTTTAACATGATATTTGATAATATTGATTGTTCGACACTGCTTATATCACTGCAATTTAATTTCTTAATGTGAAAGCTAAGATATTGATTGGTGAATAGTGAAACTAAAATAAAAGCTGAGATATCACTTGTTAAATAGTGAAACTGAACAATTCATGATTGATTGAACTACTGATTTGCAGCTGTGACTGTTTGGATATTTAAACTGTATATTTGTATAACTGTGTTAATTTTTGTTATTGACTTTGCACTGACTTATTAATTTGCACGCTGTACACATTTGCTATTAAAAACATATGTTTTATGTTTAATTTTGTGTCTGTTTACTTAAGCATTAGGCCTAAGTTGACTCTAAGTTAAGTTTCGCGTAGGCCTAAGATCAGATCCTGCAAGGAAGCCTTACAGTACCTATTCCTTGTGAACTATCAGAGTCCAATAGCACTGGCACAGACTCGCCATTGTAGGAACCCGCTCGATCCACTACTGGACGGATAGGAGTCAAAGTCGATGCCGAGCTAGTCGCTGTTCTGGCTAAACTATCCGCCATAGAAACCGTTCTAAAAATGAAAAACAAGCGTTGCCTAAGGTTGTAGCCACTGTTTTCTATACCGTGGGTTTGCGTGAATTATCAGAAAAGTTTTCCGAAATCGGCCAGCAAAGTGCCGGGCTCTTATTGATCTCGATCCGCTTCCGATAGGGAGTGGGCGCTGAGTTATCGAAGAAAGCTGATAGGCCCGAGGCATGGACCCACAAATTGGATGGATGAACTGAAAGTAAACAAAAGCTACGGGAACTTTCGGTACAGAAAAAATTTGGCAATACAGTCGAAAGCAGTAAGAGTCTTATGTACGGACAACTAAACCAAAACCGAAATTGGAAAGCTGATCGCACCTTATTTCTTAGTCCGGAAAGAAAAAGTCAACATCGACGACAAGCAACAATAACAGGCAAACAGTTTCTTCCGACGACGATATCAGATAGCAGTCGTGTTACAAACAGTTCAACGCATCAACGTATGACTTCCGGTCCAGGCCCGACAAGATGGCCGACCGCGACAACGTTCGATTAACTTCGACGATGTTCGCTAACTTCACTGACCATCAACGACCAAACAAGATAGCCGACGACTGTTTACTATAACTTCACAACTGCTGTCGACTCTATACCACTATCCACGCTTCACTACTATAACAAAGCATACGTCGGTTTACTACGGCTGCTAGACGTCAACTGAACTGAGTCGTGCGTGCATTCACTGAAGTACTATTACAGCTCTGTGCCGAGTTTGCATTTTGAAACGTGCCGAAAGTATCGAAAATGTGCCGAATGTGCTGTAAAGTGTGCCGGGTAAATGTACCGACTTTCGCCGGCGGCCGTCCATATGACGAC
>Ga0209367_1011297_pt1 | contig 11863 bp, 11 predicted proteins | sample WorMetLIZISLAND2_FD_187412 | JGI IMG/M metagenome (GOLD analysis project Ga0209367, IMG submission 187412) | Marine gutless worms symbiont microbial communities from Max Planck institute for Marine Microbiology, Germany - Olavius geniculatus... ... | reverse complement strand
ACTGTATTTGATAACGCCGTTTACCGCTTGTCAATATCCCTATGCAGTTCAGAGATATTTGCGCTCAAAGTCGAAAGTTGTCGTTAAACGTACTAAATTTTGCGCGTTTTTTGCACTCCAAAATTTTAAGGGGGCGGTGCCTCCTAAAAGTTGTACCCGCGTTATCACCCCCATCTAGCAGCACGTCACATGGCAAAGTCTCATGAAGTAAGACTTGGTGATTCTCTAGCGCGTGTAAAAATTTGGAAGCGCAGCACCCCCTAGAGGCCGAAATATGGTCTTCCGAATAATGCACTTTGGGTGGGTACGATTCAACATCTAAATCTCCAAGGTCACTGGACCAAACTTCACCGTACTTGTTTCGCCTAACGCAGGAGGAATCGCGATAGACGGAATGACAATCCAATTTTGAATATCTTTGAGATATTCGCCGCCGAACTTCCAAGTCGTCCGAAATCGGGCCAAATTTTGCATGTTTTTGGCCCCTGAAATTTTTTGGGGGTGTGCCCCCCAAAATTTTGGACCGGCATTATAAAATAGGGCCTAGTACTGACCATCGTGCAAAATTTCACGCCGGTCGGCCCACGCATCTCGGAAATCTCGCGTCGGGAGAAAAAAAATAAAAAACATCTGGGCTAAAACTTAAGTCCGCTCCGCAAGCTATCGCTTTCGGGCGGACTAAAAATGGCACTTTACTCTTGCCCTAAAGAACATTCACGCCAATTAATCACCAACTAGCATTCTGCGACCAGTATCTGGTGGCACCGCTTGCCCGCCATGGCTATCGACCTACTGTAAAGCCAACTACTGCTATTCCTGCTTCTCTGGTGTCCCCAACATGGTCGGCTAAGCCTATGGTGCTCATTTAACTATTTCGCTTACTCAACTTTCAAACAAAAACAAAGTAAGAACAAGAACAAAAATTTGAAGTCATGGCATAAACATAAGCATAAACTTCCTGAAGTTTTATTTACACATACAGAGCAGCTTTTCCCATTCTCCTTCCATCCTGGTAGAAAAGACTGGCAGGGGCGGCACCAGGTTTTCAGAGCTAGAGGGTCCCGGTCAATTGTTTGTTGATTTACCGCCGCTACCACCTATCCCCCCCTTTCATCCATCCAAAAATCTTGGATTTGCTCGAATTTCATGGGTCGTCCTGTTGGAGGCTAAGGGGTCCAAACCCCCCGCCCGCCGCCGCCATTGGAGACTGCAAAGGCGACGCAGTGGCGTAGACAAAAATCTGACTTGGGGCCTCACCTCTCTACCCCTCCCCTTCTATTCCATTCCTTTTCTCCTCTCTTTACCATATTTTTTCCTTTTCTCCTCTTCCCTTTCCCCCTCCCTTAGAAGCATGACCCCTAACATCCAGCTAAAAAGTCTGGAGAGCACTGTAAGCTTCGCCAGCAGGATATGGGGTGAAGCCCCAGACGAAATCGAAAATATGAGATCTGGTGACAACAATTTTAATTATTTTCCTGAGAATCAACTGACCGAATTGGCACATTTAGTGCAGTTTAAACGCGTGCTTATGTCGTGTCTGGGGATAGAAGGGCTGAGCCCCTTGGGCCCTCTTGGCTACGCAACTGGGGCAAGGCTTCAAAGGTGCGAAAACGAGACGTAGAGACACGGGAAATGCTGATGGAATGACCCTCTCCCAGGCTGACCATAGAGCTCCAAAGTGGGGGACTGTCTTTTAAGTCCCCTAGCAGTTTGGGCACATACAGTGACAAAATCTTCTCTCCATTGCCTTTCCCCTTTCAAAATCGATTTCATGCTTTATTCTGCATCTGGTGGCAATAATTTTAATGATTTTCCTGCGAATCGACTGAGCAAATTTCGTACAGTTTACACTGGTCAGATAAAATTTTGCATGGATGAAGTCTACGTAAGCTAAGTTGCTGCTATTACTCCTCTAACACTGGGGGACATTTCTGACAGTCCCCTATCCAAATATTGGGGGACATCATGCACGTCAAAATGGGAAAGAAGTAAAAGCAAGAAAGTTTCCCTGGGCCCTGCAACGTTTGGGGGCCCACCATCGCTGAAAAATATTTTTGCTATTATGTTAGACAGCAAAACTGATCGATGAATTGGGCTTAGGCCTACGTCGTTATCCCCGGAAAGCGTTTTTGCATATCTAGAATACCTACCTTTACCCATTTACCGAACAATTTCATACAATTTCTCATAAATGAACACTGGCACAAACCCTAACCACTGACCCTATCCCTAACCCTAACCCTAACTGACACTAGGCATGCGAAAAAGCTCTCAGGGGAAAAATGTGATTGTGCCAATTTCTTAATCTTGGACTATGAGAGTGAGAAATCGATCCCGCAATTGCAATCGCTAGACGCCAGTGAGAAGTGTATGGAATGGGCGATGTTGAAGGCATAGGCCTATAGGCCCCTAGCCTAATTCCGTGCGCCAAGTTGGCCTCTTTATAAATGCATCCACACTCGGGGCAGAACACTTGCTCTTTTCAGCAACAGACTCAAGACCCATCTCTTTGAACAGTAGCTGCGGCGTCTGTGATTTTGAATAGACGCCTTCAAATGTCATAACTAACTAACTAATAGAACAGTGCAGACTGCGCAGTAGATAGGGCCTAGCGTACCGAACTGCTACGCATACACCGCCTGTCCAGACAATCACATAATATCAACGAACACACTTACTGCGTCCAACAACTCGGAAACAATCGGGCCTCCAATTCGAGCTCTTCTTTTTCATCTGGTCGGACCGTACAAATTACTGCCAGACGTTCGCGAACTTGGCCGATGCTGGCGCTCTACGACATGCTGCTAGCCGATAAAGAGGCCGGGCAGCTGCTGCAACAGGCATCTGTCTTACTACATCATCGCCATCACTCACTCAAGGCATCTGGCAAGCAGTACCGGCGCGGTGTTGTTTACCTGAGCTCGCGCCGCCAATGTCGTCACTTCCGGTTGACGGGCACCTGTCTGTATCAATAAGTATGTAACATACCTAGAATACCTACTTTTACCCAAAGATTATAGAGCGAGCAAATACGAGTATGGTTGCTCAAAATGTTAGTATTGCAGGTAAGTCTTCATAAATAGGGGACTTGTTCTCCAAATTTGTGATTTTTAGAAGATAGTATTTTGACAAAAAAAGTTTTTCCATAAACTAAAATTGTAGGGGCATTTTGGATTTAAGCCATGTTAAGCCAGTTATCTAACCGTAAAGAGCTATAAGCCAGCCGCAAAAGTTTTAAGCCACGGCTTTGGGGTATAAGCCAAAATTGAATTTGATGTAGGCCTATTGTAGCCATAACGTCTGGCTAGGTGACAATTTGTTTTACGAAAATAATGACAGAAAATAGTGACAGAAAGGTTCAAACCACAATGTTAGAAGGTGTTACTGGCACAGTGACACGTCAGCCTACATCAAACTTTCCCTTTTAGATCGCCTAGAAGTCTGGAAACACCAATTATCCCTAGAAAAAATTGGGGAACGCTCCACATTTCCCCTAAATTTAAGCACTGCATATGTCGCATTAAAATTTTTAGCCTTAATGGTCATCATAAGGTACATTTACATGATTACGAAGATGTAAAACCAGGGCAGCTGTACAAAAAAGACTGACACTGTATCAGGTATCTGTTGAGAGGTTCTTTGTAAATGCTGTCCTACATGACCAAAAATAGTGAATCTACTTTGCCTCCTCAATAACAACCATTATAGTGCAGGTTCATCTTGCGGAAATTTATGCAACATCGAAATGCCTAAGACTATTTTCGTATGATGAAATAAGAGAAGCAAATGAGTATGATATACCCATGATATATGATAAACAATTAAACATCATAGAGGATAATAAGCTCTAAATATTAGCAAGGAACAAGCTCTAATATAAAACAATTCTTAAGACTGATATGCATATTCAGGGTAGCAGCATCGTGGGTTAAAAAAGTAGTGAAACAGGAAGATGCAATTGTCGAAAGTACAGCTGCAAATTTATGACAGGGGATTATGGGAACTCAAAAATTCAATTTTGCCCCTCATTTTTCCAAAATGGGGGCTTCTTCCCCAAAATTTTGCGTTTTGGAATAAAACTTTTTGACAATAAATTTTTCTGACAAATTTCTGAGAACCAAAAATCTATGGAGCAAGGGGCCTTTGCCCCCAGCCATGAAGTCACTGATTCAAGGCATACAAAGCAAATATATTTCAAGCCAGTCACTTCTTCTATGGAAAGTCATATAATATTGGTCTATGTTTAATCTGCCTATTTCTCCACTCACATCCACAATAGGTTTCAACAGGGAAAATGTCAAATAGACTGGAGTGGAGCAAATTTTTACAAGTTGGATGCCCTTCCTCACTCCAATTTATTTGAATCCAAGCAAAACTTTAATGACGCAAAAATAACTAATGTGATATAACATGCTAAATACAGCACTGCATGCCAAACACATTCTCCTGACAAGTAAATATACAAAACAATTCAAGGAGATAAACCAATAAACCCAAACAACAATAAGATCACGAGAATAAATGCATGCAATCTGTATCTATCAAACAATAACAAACAACTGGATTGCAATTACACACACAATATATATAATATAGTAGCTGTAAAATACTCATTTTGTCAACGTTTTTTTTGTATCTGCTTGTCTAAATAAATGATTTGATTTGATTTAGTTATAAAGAATAAATGAACATCTGATTCAACAACGGTCACGGTGAAACTGATGCAACCGAGTGTGGCCTATGAATATTCCTTACAGACTGGATGTCCTTCCCGTCACTCATAGAGCAGTAGCAGTCAAAATAGTAGAGGCTCAGTGTATCAATAATGCTATACCAAAAAACATACCCAATACCGGTACATGCATTAGTATAAATAACCATTCCTATAATGTCTTGTCTAATAAACATACATAATTAAGCATGATGCACTAAAAAGGATGGCCTCACTAACTGGATAGATAACGATATCAAATAGGGTTAGGCAAGTCTTCAAGAACATATGCTAATGGACAGGAACAAATAGTCCGACTAGTTACAGTAGAGCCTGAGGCATCAGCCTTACACCGTGGGCCATGATAAAACATGCCACTTTACTTTTGTCCATATCTTCGCCCAGGGCCTATTTTAACGTACCTACAGGCACGAATATGCTTCAAGATCCAAAATCCATGCTTGAACATTTGGTGACCTGTGCTTGTAAGTAGCAAGCATGGATTGCTAAATTCCTCTCACGAAAATGAGAAATATAGCCCAGTTTTTGAAAATAATTATAGTGTTTAAAAACTTGGATGACCAGAAGCTGTCATCTTGCACTCTGCAATCTTGCAACGCGTGTTTTGGTGCTGAACACAGAAACGTGAAAAAGATAGACCAATACGCTGAGTGGCAAAACCTACTCAATAGCTTACTCTACTTTTGAGCAGTATAATGTTCAAGTAGTGATTTGCTGGGATTGTGTCAAAAGTCCCCAAGTCAGCAAACGAAAGTGGAATTTTAGAGTGGTCAAAAACGGTGATTTTTAGTAACTTTGCTTGCCAATCGTCACACGTTGAGGACCTTTATACAGGTAAAGAATCATTAAGTGTTTTGTGAGCTTCTCAATGACCGTAAACTGCGTGACCGTGAAACAACTTGAGATGCCATTCTTTGGGAAAGTTTGCTTTTCAGCACGTCTGACAACATGACCTAACGGCGAAATTTATAAGTTTTTTAGGCCTACTAATTTTGCGGAGGTTTGGTTAAATTTTTAGGCACGACAGGCTGACAGCTATGTTGAGCGCATCTTGGCTAGGCCTATCACAAAAGCGACCGTCCGCCTGAATGTCCGCCTATTTGTCACACCCTGCTCGCTAAGAAGGCCGATCGTGCCCGAGTAGCTTTATAGGGTATTTACAAACGTCCAGCATTAGCATGTGTATTTTGAATACAGCTGGAAGTTTGCTGGACGTCCGCTGGATCATGTAAACACCCCATTACTTTCTGGAGGAGAGGCCTACTCCCACTACTGCTGGTTCTCCTCTTCCTGGCTTTTCATTGTCATAATCGCAGTTTATTTTAGGCTAAGTTTTTACTACACTCTCTTGAATTCATCGCCATGGGGTGCTCACTTAGCTGCTATTTAATTCACCCATTTTTCAGTCTTGAGAAGAAAAGTATTTGGAATCATGTTCAACCTATCACAGACATCACAAAAACTCAGTGTTCCAGATACAGTTAATGGGGCAAATTTTGCCTGTTTCATTAGACGCTGAAAAGCTAAAAAGCTTTCAGCTTTAAGGCGGCTTTGCCCCCCTGACCCCCTGACCAGGGACTCTGCCCTGGACCTCGCTGGGGGCTCCACCCCCAGATCCCTGTTATAGCCTCGCACTCCAGGTGCTCGTCATGGTCTGTGCTTAATACTTTGAACTTTAAAATAGGTCCTGTCTTCGCCAATTATTGACCAATTTTTGAAATTCTTTCCTGGCACACTCTGCAGACAATTTGCAATAATGCACTTATTACATATCCCACCACACGGTAAATGCGTTTCTACGCTACCTTGTGAAATACAAATGTAAGCAAAAACTAATGATAATAACAAAAATTTAGGTAAATGAAAACAAGTAATTTGAGCAAAGCTCATTAGATGCGCGACAGCCTTAGCAGTTTCTATTCGCAGGTTGTCTTGATTTAACTCTATTCTTTTTGACGCAATTCACTCTTGAAATCTATGCTGCAGCCACAAATTGCAAAAAAACACTAAAACCCCTATTTCAGAAATTCAAGGTCATCGATGTTTACACCAGTAAAAAGCTTGTCACTATATTGCTTGTTATGATAAGCAGCATGTCTCTGCCGATCTGCAACCGTTTTCAAGCTACACGAGCCAATAGCGGTAAAACAACTACTTGTAGATTCTTAAAAATGTACATTCTATGCTAAAAAATGTCATGCGCAAAATGTCTAGGTCTATCTCCAGCCATTTCGGCGCAATTCACTCTTAAAATGTGTGTCGCAGCCAAAAATTGCAGAAAAATTCACTATAAACCCCTATTTTGAGGGTTCAAGGTCATCGACGTTGACAGCAATAAAAAGCTTGTCACCAGTGCTTGTTATGATAAGCAGCATGTCTGTGCCTATCTGCAACCGTGTTCACGCTGCACGAGATAATTCCAGTAAAATGACCACTTTTTAGGGGGTAGCTGTCTTTGACGCCTGCCTGTGCCGGCCTCCTTGAACTTAGGGGGTCAGGACTTGAACTGCTAAAATCTACGTTGAATGCTGAAAATTTCATATGCAGGTTGTCTTGGTCTATCTCCAGCCATTTAGTCGCAATTCCGTGTTGAAATGTGCGCTGCATCAAAAAATTGCGAAAAATTCACTAAAAACCTCTCTTTGAAGGGTTCAAGGTCATCGATGTTGATAAATCCAAAAAGCTTGTCACCAGTGCTTGTTATGATAAGCAGCATGTATGTACCTATTTGCAACCGTTTTCACATTATTCGAGCGAATAACGGCAAAATGACAACTTTTTAGGGGGTACCCCTCTTTGACACCCTCGTTTGAGGGAAATCCCTGCACCCAGTGGCACGAAATTTTGTCACAATAAACTAGAGACCTTGGGGCAGCCCACAGTGAAGATTTCGTGATCCTAGCTTGCACCGTTTTGATACAGTTCACGAGTGTTTCAGACAGACAGACAGACGGACAGACAGACACCCAGACGATGGCTAAGACGCGCGAAGCATTCTGCTGTCGCGCGTAAAAACGCTTCAGGCCAACATTGCTAGACTGTGTTATACCCACACAGTCTAGTGTCATACAGACAATTCATTGCAATGTTGGTCTGAAGTGTTTTTTTTTCAATTTTACCAGAATGTTTGTTTGTTAATATCGCTATGTATGCATATTTCATTGATATTTCACAAGGTAGTGTAGAGACGCATTTAAAGCGTGGTGGGATCTATAATAATCACATTATCGCAAATTGGCTGCAGAGTGTGCTAGTGAAAGAATTTTGAAAATCGGTCAATTATTGGTGAAGATATGGACAAAAGTAAAGTGGCACATTTTTTCTGGCCCACCCTGTATAGGCACTCAGCCCAGGATCACCGATAATGATAACGACGTACAATACACTATGTGTTTACATCATTTACTGTATATTATGTACTACACAATATTCATAATCATAACCATGCATAACTCGAGTCAAAAGCAGCCACCAGAGATTGAAGTGAGACAGAAAGAAATGTCAACAAGAACCAAACATTTGATGATGGAATCTTGATACAGAACAGCCGAACGTAGCAGTGTGTGCAGAGTTAGGAGCAGACTGTCTGAGTTGTTACGGTGTTTCCCCGTCTGATTGTTGTCGTCTGGCACTGTACACCGCCTGACCGCTGACCTAAACATCCGATTACTACTACTACTAACTCTATCAATGCTGCCAATGCTGCCTAACCATCTACACTAAACTGATAGCTTGCCCAGCAGCTTGCCTGACAGTTTTGCAGTGCGAATCATTTGTTGACATATTGTTGAGTGTGGTGATATCTAGCGGTGAACAAAAATCATTCGGAAGTAGGCAATACTGTAGCAGTTCCCAAAATGCCAGCCAAAAAAATTAGGAGCAGATCAAAACTTACAAATAAATGAATACATGTAGCTTGCTAACAGCATCAAAGCACTAAAATATGTCAAATATAAAGGACACCTTTAAAAAGCGCTCTGAAGACATTTTTGTTCCACAGACTACTTGCACAAAAGAGACATGCTGCACCATTACAATGATCTGCCACGTTACAGTGCATTAGAAAATGTCCGTGTTATTGCTATTATTATTGTTGTCATTAAAGAATGCTATTCCAAAAATCCAGCTGATGCTGACTACCTGAGGATCGCTGCTGGTGAAACGTGGCCTGCTGCTGGCGTGCTGCATTGTGAGCAGCACGACGCATCTGTTGATGATGCTGATGCATCTGCTCATGATGCTGCTGCTGCTCATGAAACTGCCTCTGTGCATTCCTGTGAGCACTCTCGTGATGCTGGCGGTGAAAACTGTCAAAGTCAGGGCCAAAGTCGAACTGCGGCATGTCGAAGCCCTCAAATGCACTGTCGAAACTGAACGCCGAACCCCTCGGGAAGTGTCTGCTTCCTTCGAATGCAGAACGTTGTGGTTTACTTCGTCTGCTCCTGAAGAAGAACGAGTCATCGTCATCGTCGGTGAAGAAGTGATGAGTGCGGAAGATGTCGTGGAAGTTTTCGGAGCGAGCCGAGCCGCCATCAAACGAGCGTTCGCCGAATCGATCGTATTGCTTGCGTTTCTCCTTATCACCTAGCACCTCATATGCTGGTCACACCAGCCAAGCAGCACAAGTTCAATCAATCAAGTTTATTATTAAATAAGCGCAGTAGTATCGTTAGCTAATATTGACTGGCTGCCACTTCAGACACTCACGTAATCCTGAACAGTTTACAATTTACAATCTCGACACGCACTGTTGTTTTCAACTATGTTACAATACTATCTGCACTCAAAAACTGGGGCCAATTTTTGAAACTTCTTAGGAAGATCTTTGAAAGACTTCTTTTCCAAAGAAAGTATGTGGACTTTCGAAACTTCTTTGGAAACTTCTAAGGAAGAATTTAGGCAAATATATAGGAAAGCACTAACTTTGTCCTACACGGAGAAAGCTGTGTAATGAAATAAAATTTGCAAAAAAGTATGCAATGTTGACACTTAGCTTAGACGTCATATGTGACATCATAGGTTATTTGCGTAATGCTGTGGTAAAATCAGCAATGAGTAAGTAAAGGAAATTGACGTTTGGTCAACTTAAAGAACGAAGTGGTGTGTAAAATGCGTTTCTCGTGGACGTGCTAAGATAAGAAGTTTTCCAAAGAAGTTTTGATTACGTCACATGGTCAGTATAAACACATCTGATTGGTTGAACTAGTTTGGAAAGATAAGAAAAGAAGAATTTCTTTGGAAACGCAAAGAAAGCTGTTGAAAATTCCGATAAGAAAACTTCTTTGGAATTCCTAAATCATCTGATATAGAAAGATCTTTGGAAAATGTCTTAGGAAAGTTTTGAAAATTTGGCCCCTGATGGCTAATGATGTTAACCTATTAAATAACAAGAAATTTGAGCTAATGCTCACAAAACGTGCAAAAGCCTATCAGTTCCGGTTCACGCAAAGTTAATATACAAATACCAAATTCTCTATCTGGATCGCATAACAATAATAGTGTGGCGCCACCTTGTGACTGATATAGACTTGTGTCACAGCCCGAAATCACCAAAAAATCCATAAAACCCTTATTTTGGCATTCAAGATCATTGAATTTGGCACCAATCGAGAGCCAGTGTATGACTTCCTATTAGTGATTAATAGTAACCTAGGCCTTATCTCGCACCGTTACTGAGATACTGCGACTTATTGGCCAAAAATCGTAAATTTTGTCCACCCCCTCTCATTTAGCGCCCTCATTCTGGGTGACCTCCTTCGAATTTATGGAAAAGCTTTGTGGTTCTTAAAACTAGAGTCTTCCAGGCACCCGACGGTGATTTGTGAGTGAGTGAGTGACCCGTGTGACGAACGAAAAGACAGACAGACAGAGAGACGGACGGATGGATGGACAGAAATGCAATGGCTAAGACGCGCTGAAAGCAGTAGCTGCTTTCGCACGTAAAAACAAACTAAAATATAAAAATGTAAAAAAAGCAGAAAGAGAAATTGAAGACAAAACTTTATGTGGCAAAAGCCAGACTTTAATCCAACTCGTACTGATACAAATTTTATTTCTCAATGCTCTTGACACTTATGCTAGCTGATAAAAAAAAAATATGGATTATAAAAAACCACTCTAAACAATTTCTACGAAGATAGCGTTTGCAAAATTCACACAAATTAAACAAAAAGCAGCAGCAAATGTAGTGACAGTGCTATACCTTTTGAGATTTCCATGAACTTCTGCTCTGCCTGTGGGTCATCTTTGTTCTTGTCTGGATGGTACTTCAGCGCAAGTTTGCGAAAAGCTTTTTTGATGTCGCGCTCTGTGGCAGAACGCTCGACACCAAGCACCTTGTAGTAATCATCTGCAGCACTTGCGTAGATGACTGAGCCGAGCCAACAGACCAGCAACAGCCACAGATCCACTGGCAATCGCATTCCTGTGTGCAAACAGAACATTAATTTCCATCACACATACTGGCATGTACTACTGCGACACCAGCAGTCTGCTGAACGTACACAGCTATAGGTTCCATGGATCAGAATTCAGAAAGACAATGTATGCTGGTCCGTCTTCCTAAAACACTCTTCCAGTCTATCTTAGAACTAGCACAAACACCCTGTCTATTGGACGCTATCTGAAATATTCTTACTTTTCTTTGTAAAAATTTTACTAGCAGACCTAGCGGTTTCACTGGCATATCCGGCGGTTGAGGTTTTTTTACAGTTACCGCGTTATATAAATTAGGTACATATCCTGGGTCCTGGGAGACAAAATTGTGGTCAGGCGAATATACTACAACGATCAGGGAGCGCACACTTCACTACAACCAACGACAAGTGCAGTGGCAGTACAGATGGCAGTCGCCGAAGCAACCGTGACAGTATAAATACTGATTCAATTACCTGTTTCTACACGAATGCTGATAGTCTGTTAAATAAACGATCTGAACTGTTGCTGCATGTTCACAATATGGAGCCACAGATTATTGCGATAACGGAAGTATATCCGAAAAACATTTCAACAGCAGCTTTAGAAACTGAATTTCATATTGACAATTATCAGTGTTATCTATCAGCTCCAGGTGGCAGAGGAGCATTACTCTATATACACAATACACTTGAATCTATGGACGTGGTAGTAGGA
>Ga0209367_1011296_pt1 | contig 11864 bp, 7 predicted proteins | sample WorMetLIZISLAND2_FD_187412 | JGI IMG/M metagenome (GOLD analysis project Ga0209367, IMG submission 187412) | Marine gutless worms symbiont microbial communities from Max Planck institute for Marine Microbiology, Germany - Olavius geniculatus... ... | reverse complement strand
ATCAACTTGATATTTGGCAGGTGGCGTAAGGATCCCTTGCCGCCTTGCCCCGGGTGCCCTCGTTGCCATGGCAACGGCCGTTCCCTCCGTCTGTCCGTACTCAGCTGCAAGGACGGCCCCATAGCGGTTTTACGCACGTCGCACGCTACTCGCGATGCGCGTTGTCGAGGTATTTTTACGTCTTCTAGCACCCAACATTACGCTGACGGCATGTTTACGTGGAACTAGTGGAAAACCGACTCATGCTGCTGTACAAAGCACATTGTGCAGCACTCTGTAGCGAATGCATCAGTTGCAAGGGAGATTTGGCTGTCTATGGGTCCACCGTGTAGAACAGTCGCCAGTGTGGGAATGTGCGGACTGTCACTTAACGCGTTCGAGCGGAAGTTAAAAACGCGTCTCATCGGATAGTGCGAAAGACGAACACCACATCCGGCGGCGCCACTGCAGCTTTTACGTGATTGTGGCGCCATCTACAGGTGCCATCACGACCTTCTTACTTACTTATTTACAGCGCTACATGGAACACCGCTTGTACGCGTACGTCGCTGCTGTCGAGTGTCACCGTCATCTCCAAAGTGTTAATACCGATACAATACAGTAACCATAATAAAATAATTATGATACAGTAATTATGATAATAAACTTTAGTGTGAGTTGTCATGTTGTTGCCGATGTTTGGATTTCAATGGGCGAAGATTCTAAGCTTATTATTCATGTAATTGCTTTACAACTAACGCAATCTGTGTGACTATGATGCACTATTACGGACAAACAGACGAGCGGACGGACACACAACTTATGGTAGCAATAGCGCATCGCGTGATGACAGAAATAATATGACAGGACAGAGCAATATAGGTGACAAACTAAGATAATAGGAGCAGAACGATAATTTGAAATACTGTGTCGGCCATTTAGTTAAACTTATTTTGGAGCTAAAATCAATACATCCGCAGCCTGCGGTAGTCCAATTAAGCGGGACTTCGTTGTGGCAAACAGCAGTGAGTCAGTTTTTGCTGTGATTGAGTGATTGATGAGGTGGCCCCGGAGATATTTATCATTTATCAGGGGGCACTTCTGATTGGTGATTGGCAAGACGATCTATCTCAGGCTACGTGACTACGACGACGACCACAAGTTTTCCTTGCAGTGTTGGTTTTCTTAATTGCTGCGTGACGGACCAAAGAGAATGCCAAGGTAAATAATTGGATATAACACTATACAGGTTCCAAACTCTTAAAATGAGTGCCTGAGTAACAAACGTTTTGGTTGGCGCTGTCTTACTTTGTGTGTTTGGGCTGCTGTGATTACATTACATTACATTACAGATCGGTGCGGTACAGATTGGTCATTCGCAGTTTTGCGGTTCTTTTCTCAGACAGACAGACGGGGTCAGTAACCGCTGGGTCGCTGCGGTACGTGAACAGTACCGACCGGTCACTCGTCGATAGGACCGCCCGCATTCAGACAGCGGCGTTGCTGTATTGGTCAAGACTGGTCAGTTGGTGATCAATCAATCGAGCCCATAGCGACAGCAGCTGATTAACCACAGCGCTCAGCTGAGCCGTTGCTTAGCTGCCGGGTGAGTAGGAACCCGCGTAAACCCGGGTCTTGAGGCGTGTACCCGGTCAGGAGCAAGTCTGTGACACGGCTCTGACCAAGGTATGGCGTGGCCGCGATTGACCACTCACTGACCACTGACCACTGACCAGTGTGTATCCGGCGCCAACTGCGACGTCGTCCAGAGAAATATCTTTAGGACTCTATGCTTTACGCATACACCGGATAGAATACGAGTACAGTAGCCTATATTCCGAAGGCCCTACCTCATGTAAGCGTGCTTTCCATTTAACGCAACGACCGTTTCTGTTCTTGAGTTTTGGTCGTTATGTCGGCTGCTCCGTCCATTGCCTTTCTTGCCTTCGCTGTGTGCGTGCATTTTGTTGGATGGGAACCACGCTTGAAGCCGATGTCAGACGAGACAGTTTCTCTAACAGCATTCGCAAATGTACGAAATAGAATTAAATGAACAAAGCTGAATAGCTGCAGATCAACATGTATCTGGTTTTATTGCAAGGCGCACATCTCGTCTTAGCTGTGTGTGTTTTTCTGCGTGTCCGTCACATTCTGACTCTGCGTCAAAACAAGTATCGCGAAATCTCCACTGTGAGTTCGGCCAAAGCCGACCGTTTATGTGGAACGCGCAAGTGCCAGGCAATTGTTTTACGCCTATTTCTGTTTTTATCTCACGTGTGCACGGATCTGGTAAAGTATATATTACGTTTTTACAGGGATATAACTTTAATTTTTTGTTCTGATTTTTTACCAAATAAAAATCAAGCTGCAAATCGTGGCAAGCACACATCTTTCTTGCGTTTGTCCACGCCGTTGCTGTACCGGATTGCTGCATCATAAAGATGTGTGTATTTCTGTTTCTGTGATAGGACCGCGTCGTTCCTGGAAAAGCTGTTGCACTTCTACGACAGGCAGGAACCTCCGGCGAAAGGTGAGTCTAGGACGTATGTTTTATGACATTCGATCAACGGACCGCATGATATAGGCTGCACAATCGGGAATGATCGTTGCTCAACCCGCCCCTGTCGCTCAGCTGTGGGTCGTAAAACCTCAAATCGATCTCAACTGTATTCAGCAGCAGCGGAGTCTTGGGCTTATAAAGTAGCGTACGTGGGTAGAAAGTTGGAATTTATCGACGGACAGCTGCAAATTTCCGACAGAAATTGTTCAGTAGTTTAACATACGTAATTGCGTGCACGTTTTTTAATTTTTAGAATAGTATTTTTGTGTTTTAATCCAAACATCGGCTGCAACTGAAAATGAATATGGTTCATTCATTTTTTCATTTATTCAGTGATGCAAACAAACCATTTTTAAGATCAAAAACAAGTCCAAGACCAAGACTAAGACCAATACTTTTTTTGTTTTCGAAGCACTTCCTGTGTAAAACTTTGGTCTTAAAAAACTGTATCTCTACATTTAGTACAAATGGCATCTATCGTTCTATCGTCTGAGGAGTGAGGATTTCATGCAGTTCCCACCGCATTGCATACGATTCTCAACTCGTCGGATCAACGCAAATATCACGATCAAGTCTTGAAATGGCTTGGAGCAAGTGCCCTTAGTTGTCCGCCACTCCGTGGCGACGCTAATGCTGTGACTGGATGACGGTCAATCTAGGCCTATCGCAATGCCGCGTGTGAGGATTGGTTTACCGTGATCCGCAGTTAGCAAGTCGCGGCATGTGCGCTGAGAATCAGCAGCACTCCACACTATGCAGGCGTTAATCAGTCTTACGCAGCTAACTACGGGTAGAAAAAGCACCAGGACAGCGCAAACCTTTGCCGACGAATGGACAACCGTGCATGCTGTCTACTATACGTATGTTAAACCACTGTTTGAAGTGGGATAAGTGATATGATATGATATGGCGAATGATTTGTAGTGGAAAACTGGCAGCAATTTGCCAGTTTAATTTAGCACACAAACTATAAAAGCTCAAATGCTATTAAACTGAGCAGAAATGAGAGAAATGGAACAAGTACATTCCAGACAGTCGTTTAACCTACACTTGTTCTACGTTTACCAATGGTCGGTCGTGTAAGCGTACACTTCTTTCGTTTGGACACGCTTCAGTGCACCCGTGGATAAATCAAGCCGTTTTACCACTGCAAACACTGTGCTGGAGATATAGGCTAGACAGCACGACGAGACTGTGGGATTTTGGCGTTTTATAGGCCTACACTGGTAGTAGAAAGCGAAAATAATCTTATAAAAATTGTTTCCGTTTAAGGCGTTCGACTTTCCAAAATTTCCAGAAAATTAATTTGGCACTTATATGAGTAACTTACTTGAAGTCCATGTACACAGCGTTATACAATGTGCAATTGTATAAATAGGCTAGTATCTCCTGCGTGTGGTGCATATTATTTTTTCTCGACCAAACTATTCCGGGAACTGTGGAGTGATTATCGGGACTGGTCCGCTGTGACCACTGTGCGCAAGTGGGCCTGCTATCATTGGCAATGCGGGAGGTCGAAGCTTCGACGTGTGCGGTCCATCCGATCGATCACGACCGATCGTGGCACTATCCACCGGGTCGGACCGGGACCGGCAGACCGTGATTTCGGCCGTGACAGTAGCGTATATACGGATGAAGAGGTCCGAAATTAGACTGAACCGAACCCAGTTGCCCGCCCTCCAGTCGGTCCCATCTGGTCGGAGGATCCCGGGAGCATTCCGCTGTTGATATTAATCCTGAGGCGTGTCGCTCGCTCGCAAGACGTTCAGTGAAATCGAACAGACGTCGTGCACTAGTCGTAGTGCAGTCCTAGTCACGTCGTGGTCTTGCTGAGTATTAACGACGTCGTCATAGGCTAGCGTGCGCACTACGCAGTGACCCTCCCTATGTAACCGTGACGTCGCAACGCCGGCAAATGCCTCCTAACAACAATATCGGCTAGTAGCGTATTCACAGGCGCTTAGTTGGGGGTTAAAACCTCCACTGGCAATAATTTCTAGAACATAAATTTCGGGGTTATTTTTTCGCATCGCAGTTTTTACAGGGCGTCAGCATAGAAGCAAGTAGAAGTCGAAAGCGACCAAGATGCCTTTTGGTACACATAATATGCGAGCTTCTTTAGACAGCACACTTTAAACTGCCGCGTGTGCTTTTTCTGTAGATAGATTATCATGTGTTTGTTCACGTATTTTTATCGCATGCACACGTAACGTATGAATAAAATAATAAAAAGCTAAATGTCGAGATAAATGTAGCAAGCTGATGCCCTGTTCAGTAAACGGTAGCTGAGTTTCTTGTTTTAATGAGCCACATATTTCCAGTTTTTTTTAAAAATGCATCCAAATTTTTTAACGACAAAGTACTGGTTTCACCTGAATAATAATGCGTTCGATATAACGCATTAAACATGTTAATGCAAAGCTTGGTAATTGAGCTTAACTGCATAGCAGGCTTACATTTCTTTTCGGAACCAGAATGCAACGTCGTTATCATGAGCGGATCGCGTGTGTCGTTAGTTGGACATAAATTTCAATCAGCGAAATCCGCAATTCTAATCACTGCGATCCGCAGGACGCATCCAACACAATAAAAACAAACGTTGCTCTTGAGTTTACGATTAACCTCGAACGAAACGCTCGTTATTGCCGCAGTATCACGATTTACGCGAATTTTCTGAAAAGCGGACGTCCGATTTCGCCGTTTTTTGCTTTTATATCTTTCCTCAATCAAGCGACCGTGTTACGGCCATGTTTTTTAATGTCAATTGCCTTGGATTTTGTCGACTACATATTATAACTGATTTTTTGTATTTTTTAATATCACTGTCACAAATTAATGTGTCAAAATTACTGCATTGAAATTCATTTAGACGTAGCGTTTCTTCTACGGCGTAAAAATAGCAAGTTAAGGAACTTGAAAAATTCACAAAAATTAAACTTGTACAATCTACAGGTATAAACTTGCTATTTTGTTAAATAAATTGAAGTAATTGAGTTTGGAGTTTTACTCTTATGCAGTTTATACTGCGGAGCGACTGAAATCGCGAGACCTGATAACGCGGCACCAAATAGCAGGGGTGGACATCGCGAGACAACGTGAAGTAACGCTAAAGGACGCATAAAATTAACTTTTATTTCACGTAACCCGTAGTCAGTTAAACATTAAGTGAACTTTGACTAAATAACACAACACAGTAGTATTATATAAAAACATTTCATAAACTTTGACACGCGTTTAGTTACGAAAATAACGGCACAAATAACAGCAAAATCAGTCAGTTCAACATTGAATAAACTGCGACGCGCGTTCAGTTCGGAAAATATTAGCAAAAGTAGCACAATACATCATAATTATATAAAACAAATCTTTTAGCAGTAAAAAAACGTCTTCATCGACGCTGTCTAAGAGAAATTGCGCATAACTATGGTAGTTTTCGCACGACAAACAGGGCATTCAGCACAATACATCAATACTATGTAACAACATTTCATAAACTTACTTTGCCACAAAAAATATCAGTATTATATAAAAACATTTCAGCAATAAAACGCTAAATGTTTGTACTGTCTATGCTCGCTGATGAAGGGACCCTTTTTGCTCAACTTCTGATCTAATGCTGTGTGGTCAAGTCTCGCGATTTCATCGCCGCCAGATACCGCATCGCACCGTGTGTGGCAAACATGCAGTAGCGTCGTGACAGGCTCAGGGCAGGAAAAACTGCCCCCCCTTCTCTTAAATTTCAAGCTGTCGAAAAATTTTCATTTCGTGAAAAATGTTCTTGTCGGAAAACGTGTCTGTCGAAAAATTGATCATATTTGTTTTACAGTGTTTCATTTATCTCGGTATCTGCTTGCTTTTTGAAGTGTAATTTTGAAGCAGACAAAATGTGCCGTCTGAGCAAATCTCAGTTTATTTATTTTTTACACGTGCAGTACGAAAATTCAGAGGGAAAGGCCTTGATACTTTCAGTAGTAATGCAGGATATTTGTAGTGTTGTTAAATTACCGGTAACAAACGTTGCTGGTAATTTACCGGTAATTAACGCATGTTTTACGCGTAAATTACCGGTGAGTTACCCGTAATTTACGGGTAACTTACGTAAGTTCGAGTAACTTAGCGGTAATTTACCGATAATATTGTTCTGTTAACTTACCGGTAAGTTGACCACGATCTACAACACTAGATAATTGCAGCTGTCTGCCGGAAGACTGCAAATTCTTACTTTTTGTTCCAACTGGTTTTGAACCCCCGACGCCGCTGCGAAGAAGCATAGATACTTGGCAAAAAAGTGCACGTATTATTAATTACATACACAGAATATTAATTGTATGGCGATTCACTTCATGGTATGCACCGTATATTGTGTGCCGTTTGTCCGGTTGTTCAGAGAAACCGACTGAAGTTCGACTCGGCATCTACGTCAACAGTTTCTATTCAATTAGCGAACAGACAATGGTCAGTTTTTTTACTCACGGTGTACGTGTATGTCATTCTCCTGGAAGATTTTTTGCGTAACATCACACCTAACACGATAGTGTGAGTGTTGTAAAAACGACCTTTAAAGTCAATGGGAAAAGGCGAACTTTGACCCGCAGCCAACCCAAAACCCCTGAACCGATCGTCATCAAATTTGAATGGCGTGATTACGTCGTGGACGCCTACCACCAAAAAATTGTTTTAATCCGCCCAGGGGGTTTTTTGCTCTCCATATAGGTGAAATATACACTTCTCTTGTTCGAAATTTACTACACTTTTTTGGTTCTTCAACTCGCCTACAGGCGAGTCCGTTAGACCGATTTTTAAGCTTAATACGTCAAATGACGCGGTTCTGCGCAAGGAAGTGCCTTTTTTATTGTTATAAAATAAAAATTTTATTTTTTGCTTATTTATAACAAATAGCATTAAATGAAGAAGGCTTTAGACTATGTTAGTGATTACCAACTAAAGTCAGCTTGTAAGGACGCCATATGCATAGCCCCATCTAAGGTTACACAAATGATTTTTGCTGTTTTAGAGTACTGATATCATCACATCGTCCTTACACACAGGTGTAAGCTGGTAAGTTTTTTTTACATATATTTTAGTAAATGTCTAGCGACGCTTTTAAAACACTACTAACTTCGCCGAATCGTGCAGTTACGTCTTTTGCAGACTGTTCTCGGGAAACGTTTTTTTAAACTGCAAATCATCGGCAGAGTGGCAAAATGTCTTATCTGACAAAAAAGCCCAGCTAACGCAAAGGGGAACGCGCAACAGCAGTGCATGTTTGAAAGCTCGGTGCGAACAAAATTTAAGTTCACCAATCCCAGCAATTGACATTAAATATCTATAGCGCTTTATTTACACTCGCCAGAATGCGTGACCGGTCTCGCGCAGCCGTATTGGCCAAAAATCGCAAATTTTTCCTACCCCCCTCTCATTTAGCGCTCTTGCTCGATGTGACGCGTTTTGAATTTATGGAAAAGCTTTACGGATCTTGAAACTAGAGTCTTCCAGGCAGCCGAAAATAAAGACTTGGTGATTCTAGCTTGCACCGTTTTTGACTGATCTACCCGTGTGACGGACAGACGGACTGACAAACAGAATGAATTGCAATGGCTAAGACGCGCTACAGCAGTAGCTGCTGTCGCGCGTAAAAATTGAAACAAGCTTTTCACACGATGCCTTTTCCCTAGCGTCGTAAAATCTTTTGTTACAATTTGTTAATAAATAACATACGTATTTGCCTGCAATATTCCATTTTGTAATAATGTGCATATTTAACATTTTGGGGATTTTGCATTAAATTAACTTTTGAAGAACTTTGTAGTTGAGTCGGTTTGACAGAATACTTACAGATACGATGTTTGACATTATGCTGTCAAAGTAATTACTAGAACAGTTTTCTGTGCTTAGTGAGCTTGAGCACATGACGCTTTGGTTCGGAACCGTACGGCTTACATCGTCTTTATAGAATAAAGTATCGGCGTGAAAAGTATGATTTACACAAGCTGTAAAATTACGTATTTAAAAAATAAATCAATCCAGCTGTTTGTCGAAATAGGTATGCCAGGCAAAAACAGTTTTTGCGGTCTATGGCGCTAAATTAGCCTACTTTTCTTTGGAGTCGTAAATAAAATGAAACATTAATGTATTATTACTCCCGCGCGCTACGTTGCTGAGGTAGCGAAGACGCGAGCGACATCAGTACGACTATGATGAATATTTAAGACCGACGACCAACGACCAACATCCGATCTCGCATCCTGGAAAATTTCAAATGGCCATACCTTAGCAAGTAGTCACCCCGGCTCATCCGATCCACTTCATTTTGGTTTTGAAATAGACCTAAGGTTTTTGGGGTCAGTGGATCGAATGGTTCTGGTTAGGGTATTCGGTTAAAGTTATTTTTTTGAATGTATAAAATATAATACGTTGCAATTAACGGTATTCGTCTGTTTGGTTTTATCTGCGCTTTTTATTACACAGATGTTCGTGTTTTTGTTTTTGTCTGTTTGTCCCGGCCTTTCTTTTTGTATTATATAGGATTTTAATCTGAAACAATATTATTGATTGATTTGTTGATTCACTGATTAATGATGGGACAACTGCAGGACTACTCGGTGAGCATGTACCTTCGTCAGAACTGGCGCGATCAGCGACTAGCGTACAGGTACACAAACGACAAGTCGAAAGAGATACGACTGGGTGAGGGCAGTTGGGATCGCATCTGGGTCCCGGATACATTTCTACGCAACGAAAAGCGCGCCAACTTCCACGAGGTGACCGTCAACAATCGGTTACTGCGACTCAACAGCACCGGTTACCTGTGGTACGTCATCAAGTACGTATCTACGGCACATATTTTATCTACGGTATAGCCGTGCTGCTGCTGCTGCTGTTATGTTGCCGTGCCATCATTGACGACGTTGGCGACCTTGCGATGCCAGAGCACTCTGTCGTTTAAAGCCCTGATGAGCTGTGTTGAAATCACGCTATTTTTCCACGTCACACTTAAATCCATATATATCAGTCTCCGTCTAGCTTTTCGCCCAAATTTTTAAGACCGTTTTTTCTCAGGACGTCCCAGGAAAACAAGCTGCCGTTGACGGATGTTTTTCATTAGCGTACGCTGTGCCCTTGCCTCTTTTACTAGGCATAATTTATTCCTACTTTTTACATTACTTTACTTATTTTGGGCATGTATTTATTTTAGCTGCTTCACTTTAAAAAAATTTTGAACGGAACTTCATCAAATTTTGAAATGTTTTCCTCAAGTTCGGCGGGCTTATTGCCGGCATTTTGCGCTTAATAAATTTACTTACTTACAAAAGGGTTGGTCGTGGCGCAATAATGAAGTATTTAGATAAATTCTGGTGGATGGTATTGTTAACATTGGATGATAGGGCGTAAACACTTTACAGTGTATTTTAACGACTTATGGAGCGGTTTTGACGACATTTCACAGAGGGGTTGAAAGTGGCCCAAGGACCAACCATTCAAAGTTTGGTTCAAAGTTCAAAGTTCGATATAAGCATGAACTAAAACGAATGCTCTTTAAATGAATAAAAACTGAATAAAAACGAAGGTGACTATATTAATTATCCTTAGTTTGTTCTACATTTTTGTTTCGCAAGGTAGTGTAGCGACGCAATTAAGATGTGGTGGGTGACGACTTTGTCGCAGATTTGTCGCGGATAAAATTTGGGCTTTACTCAATCACCGTGTAGAACTGAAAGAGTGTTGAAACTGAAATAACGCTGCGGTCGTGTGTGTGTGTTTTGTGGAGGGTGTCGGCGACGCTGTCTTGTCCGATGACGCTTCACAAGTTTCCACTCGACACGCAGACTTGCCCAATGATGTTCGAGAGCTGTGAGTATTTGTCACTGACATCATGCGTGATGATGTAAGCTCAAACTCCATCACTTCCATATTTTGCTGTGGACTTGTTGTACAACTACATGTGCAACAATTACTAATCTACACCAAATCAAAATAATGGAGCTTTGTTGTGATTACATTACTTCTATTTGCTGTAATTGTACAAGAAATCCACAAGTTCTACGACATTTCCTCAATGAAAACCGATGAACAGACCCACAAAATTTTTGATGCCCAGACGTGCTTGCTGTACGTACCATTTTGGGAAATCCGCTCCAAATCAAAGTAGTGGAGTTTGAGCGTTAACGGCTTTTTGTTTGTCGTGCCCTACTGTCTCGTTTAATCATTGTTCTGTGTTTAATTGACAACTAATTACACACGGTTGTCTGAACTGCGACTGATTATTTGGCCCTGTAACACTACTTTCTCTGCCCATGACGCTGCCGTAGCCAGCCGGACTGGCTGAAGACAGATCAGTTCATCAATCTCTTCTCACTGGTGCCATGTCGACCGTAAGTATCACTATCAGTATTGGTCACCTGGAGGAAACAAGTAAGTAAATTAGGTGACAGTTTGACCAACGTCGCCGGGACGACAGCGCAACACCCGATAGGCTATGCGCAGCGGCGTCATGGCGTCATGAGTGACTTTGAATGTAGAAAGTTTCTGTTTTCCGACAGATAGATGTTTACAGATGCTCAAAAATTCCAATTTGCACGAAAAGACGAAAAGTCGTATAGTTTTGAAAGAAAATCGCATTTTCATCATTGCATTTATTGCTACCACAACTAGCCGCACACCGTAGATAATCTGCTATTCTGCCTGTAGATAATAATTAACTGAATTTATATAGTGATTGAAAGTGCGACAATGGCGACGCTGTATTGTAGTCGGTTACACAATGGACACAATGTACTTCTCGTGGCAGGAGTCGCCAGTGGAGATTGACCCTGGTGTCCAACTGCCGCAGTTTATGCTGGAAGGAAAGATTCTTTACGACTGCTCTCAGAACTATACCGCAGGTCAACTCTGCTCAGTTCATTTGTGTTAGTTCCTTGGTTATCTTCATAATAACATGTCTGTCTGTCTGTGTTTTTGTATTATAATTATTATTGTTGTTGTTGTTGTTGTACAATAACATCACAGGCTGAACGGTAGTTCAAGCCCTGTGTTAACGGCGACTTCTCTTTCTTATGGGAAAACCAAAAATTCGACCCCCACAAAATCAAAACCCCTGATCTGATTGAGATATAATTTGGCACGGTTGATCACGTCGGCGAGTTGACCCCTCACGCAAAATTTCATGTAAATCCCTCCAAGGGGGGCTTCCCGGCAAATGCGTGAAATATACACAAAAATTTTTATAGCTATCCATATACATGTACCTTTTTTAGTCAACTCACCTACAGGTCAGACCCTTCGGCGGATTTTTGCGTGCGATGGCTCAAACAACGCGGTCTCGCGC
>Ga0209367_1011295_pt1 | contig 11864 bp, 6 predicted proteins | sample WorMetLIZISLAND2_FD_187412 | JGI IMG/M metagenome (GOLD analysis project Ga0209367, IMG submission 187412) | Marine gutless worms symbiont microbial communities from Max Planck institute for Marine Microbiology, Germany - Olavius geniculatus... ... | reverse complement strand
GTCTAAATACTTGCGGCATCATACCAGTATCTTGATAACAGTGCAAGATGGACCACCTATGGAGAATTCCACATGGCGAGTACAGTGGTCACGTGACCGTGCCGATGACGTCACGTGATGGCCGTCGGTACACATCTGGTTATATCTTAACAGTCAGCGTCCTGTTGTCAAATTTAATCAACTTTATTCATTGAAAAAAATTCGATAGCATCACAAACAAAAAAATTACTGTTTTCCTTTTAGGCTAGGTTTTTGGGGTCAGCGGATCCGTTGGCGCTGCTTTCTGCGGCCATGTTACAGAATCTTAAATCTTAAATGCACTTTGGCATCGTGTTATCGGGTCCAGTTTGTATAGCAGTGGCATACTCTGATTGTAGGTCAGTTCTTCGTCAGGTGAATTGTCGCTATGCTACGGCTCTAAGAGCATGCGGTCGTCAAGCAGCTGAGTGGCAGAAAGCGTTCTCACAGCAACTGTCCGGGGTGTTTCCAAACCTGCTGAAACAAATTGTTCACCCCGACGGCCAGAGCGTCACTTTACTCAAGGACTGCAGCACTTTGAAATCTGGTATGCAAATGCAGTATTGGCACAACTAAATTATTGTTCAATGAATTGGCTAATTGTATTATGTGGGTCACTTGACAAACGAGAAGGCGCTCGTGAGACTGCATTATCTCCACCAAATGACATTTTGCAAAATAGTGCTTTAAACGCATTTTTGTGAGTTTAATAATATAACGAATATAAAATAAAAAATAAAAGACATAAAAAATAAAAAATGGAATAATATTAGATATCAATAAAATAAAAAATGAGATTACTACAAATAACACAATAAATAAAATACAGCAAGTACATTTAAATAACATTTTAAAATCTGGTATGCAAATGTAATATTGGCACAACTAAATTATTGTTCAGCAAGCGGACAGGTTGCTACGCTCTCTGTCCACTTGATCTTTGCCATAGTATCGGCTTGCGGCCTCAATTTTCGGTCCTTCGGGCCTCAATTCGGCATGCGGCCTCAATTTTCGGCACTTCGGGCCTCAACTCGATCCAGGTTGCTTAGCAGCATTGTGGGCGCTCCAGTATACGCTGCAACGCTGATGACGCGTCACCATGGTGACGACGTTTATATGATGTCACAGCCAATCGCTGCGCACAGCTCTGCTGCGGCTTAAGAGGTGTGGCTGCAACATTTTAGAAAAAGTGAAATTTTTCAAACGGATGACCCTTCGGCGATATCTGACCTAGCTTATAGCAGGGCCACGTACGATATGGGTCTGCATGCAAAATTTCACCGCCGTTCGTAGTGGCGTTTGGGAGTCAACTCCGCCAGTAACTCTCAATTATTAATTGTACGCTATATATGGGGGTCACTTGACAAACGAGAAGGCGCTTGTGATTTTGCATATCTCCGCCAAGTGACAGTTTGCAAAATAGTACTTTAAACTTTAAAAAATGAAAAATTGAATATAAAACTATTATAATAAAAAATTAATTAAATTAAAAAATAATAAATAAAACTAACAAAAAAATAAAAATAAAACGCAAAAAAATAAAATAAAATAAAATTTGAAATTTCGTATGCAAATGTAATATTGGCGTTGGCGCCTAGTGACTTCTGCTTTTAGGCGCCGTGTATAGGCCTAAATCCACTTTATTATTATTATTATTATTATTATATTGGTAATATTGGTGGGCCGCAGGAGACAGTTGCTAAAGACATCAAGCTGATAATGAGCGCTGGTCAGGATATCGGTCTCAACCTCAACACTGCCACGTGTGAGCTTGTCTGTAATCCAGGTTGTCATATCACCGACCCCATTCTTTCGGGTTTACATCAAGTGCCGGCGTCAGAGACTGAACTTCTCGGTGCGCCATTGTTTCCTGGTACAGCTCTGGACTCGGCGTGGTCAAAGAGGTGTGACGAGTTGGCCCCAGCAGTGGACAGGCTGGCCCTGATCATGATGCTCTCATCCTTCTCAGAGCTTCATTCAGTGCCCCCAGGGTGCAGCATTTGTTGCGCTGTTCACCATCGGTCAACAATTCTTCCCTGCAGACTTTTGATGACCTTCTGAGGTCGGCAGTAAGTCGTATCACGAATTTCGCTCTGTCAGATACCCAGTGGCTACAGGCTTCTTTACCGATTAAACAGGGCGGCCTTTTCTAGCGTCAGCGGCAAGCACTCTTTCCATCCAGGAACAAATCCTATCGTCATGCACCTGTTTGAGCGACTCATTTCTCGACTCTTACCTCACAGATTGGTCTACATCATTTGGTATGCCTCAGATCCATTGCCAAGCAAACAGTTTTTATGGGACCGACCAAGCCTACAAGCCGACCGTTCAGTCATCGAAGCATCCATGGTCGAGCCGTCGCAGATGGCACGGTATTTAACTTCAGTCAAGTTCAGTGGCGCCACATAGTGGTGACTGGTTGCTAGCTTTGCCCATCGCTAACTGCGGACTGAAGCTAGAGGACGAGGCTGTGCGGGTGGCCGTTAGCATGCGACTGGGACTCGACTTGTGCGTTCCCCACAGATGCCAGTGTGGGTCTGACGTAGACGCCCAAGGTTGTCACGCCATGGTCTGCAAGAAAGCTACTGGTAAGATTGCTAGACACCAGGTGCTTAACGACGTTATCTGGCAGGCCCTCAACGCGGCAGGAATACCTGCAACCAAGGAGCCATCAGGCTTAAACAGGCAGGACGGCAAGCGTCCAGATGGGCTGACTGTAATCCTGTGGCAAGTTGGAAAATTTCTTTTATGGGATGTCACAGTTGCCAGTACGTTGGCTGCATCATATGCAGATATTGCTGCCACGGGCGCAGGACTGGTGGCTGACGAGGCAGCTGAAAGAAAGGCTGATAAGTATGCTGACTTCACGGCGTCCTACGTCTTCGAGCCTATTGCGGTGGAAAACCTGGGGCCCCTGAATGCTTCAGCGCTAGAATTCATCGGCAATCTGGGTCAGAGACTTAGTAACCTTTTTGGCGACGACAGAGAGACTTTTTTTTATTTCAGCGTATCTCTGTGACGATTCAACGTTTTAACTCGGTGCTTTTGCACGACTCGTTTTCCAATTTCCATGGATCCACCGGGCCAATAGCCATTCCAGCAGTCCAGCTTTGTTTTTAACTTTTGTTTCTAACCCCCGGGAACCTTTACTACCGGGGGTTTAATTTTTTTAAAAATTTAAAAATTAATATAACAAAATAAACATTTAGGTGTCACATGAACTAGGAAACGCCAAGAAACTTCGACCAGACCGACCGGAGGGTATGGAGAGCTCTCTTCCGCCAGCTCTGGATCGACTGATTGATTGATGGATTGATTGTTTAGCAGACTGGAGACTGCAGAGTCTGTGCGTGAGTATAGAGAAATGCGTCAAGGCGTTTGACACGCTGGCAGCTAGAACAGTTTTCACCATCCCATCACTGAACGAACAACATTTGCAGCTGGCTTGTAGGTATGTGTCTCTGTTCATCACACGGTTAGTAGTCCTAGGCTGCAGTAACTCTGAACATACATGTATACTCGCGAACTGAAAACATTTCTGTTCACACAGTCCTAACCATGTTGTGTTGCTTTTTGTGTTTTTATTGTCGTTTCTTTTCTTTTTTTCTGTACCTCGTGTACGATGAAATAATAAATATATATGTACTTTTGTCCTGACTTGCGCTTTTATCTGTGGTCCTGACAGTTTTTACTTAAGCCACGTTAACAATAATTTGTAATGTAATGTAATGTAAATACAGCACCTACACTACAATGATAAATAATAATTTTAGTGGTCAATGCGACATGCTGGGTCGAGCAAAACGTATAGTTAAAGAAAGCAACAAAAGCTGGGTGTGTATAGACGAGCTGTTGCATTTTGTAAATTAGTCGATGTCAATCACTGTAACACAACTAGCTGCAGTTTGATATCGGAGATTTCAGGTAGGATATTTGCCGCTCGGTACGGTAGTAGGTGTAGATTACCTGGCGGTCGTATGTTTTACAGCCACTGATAAGAAGTCCGATATGTCCTTATGATTGCTGCCGAAATCAACGACTTGAATCAAATTGAACGGCCGTATTCGCACTTGACTATAGAAGCAATGCGCGTCTTTCGGAGCTCATAACGTAAATTTGAAAAAAAAGATATACCCATATCATCCGCGGCAAAAATGAAGCCCACGGACTCTACGTGCAGGCGGTATGATTTTTTCGAATTTCTGGAAATGTTTTACGGATCCCTAAGCTAGAGTTTTTTCTCGCAGCTGACAGTAAGCTAAAGATTTCGCTATCTTACATCGCGTCGTTTTTACCCGTACACAATTGCAGACTGTGACAGACAAACGCCTTTGCGATAGCTGACGCCTTGTTAAAGCAAAGGACAAAATGTAGGCCTACGCCGAAATTCGCAGACTTACCTTTCTGTCGGTCGTTCATCCTACCTGACTGCAGATCTGCGACGTTTGTTCGAACCTCCGTCGAGACGACGTTTGCGGTCGTCACTGACACACCAACTTGGTCCTGTTGTAGTGTATCTGCCGAGACATACGAGTACACGTGTCTAGCTCCTATCGAGCATGTTGGATCATTGACTGACCGAGCTGTCTACGGCGCGTTGCAGCAGCTTCACGGCCGTGTCTGCCCACCACACAGCTCCGGTGAGGTGCTCTGTCTGCTGTCGTTGTGTGTGCGGACAAGTGTAAATTCGGTTTATTAGGCCGCCCGCACGGCCTTATGTTTTACTGCAGTTTTATTACACGCAACAGCAGCTACTGCTGTAGCGCGTCTTAGCCGTCACAATTCTGTCCGTCTTTTCGTTCGTCTATCACACGGGTGGATCAGTCCAAAACGGTGCAAGCTAGGTTCACCAAATCTTCACCGTCGGCTGCCTGGAAGACTCTAGTTTCACGATCCGAAAAGCTTCTCTACAAATTCGAAACCTGGGGTCACCCCGAACGAGGGCGCTAAATGAGAGGGATGAGGAAAAATTTGTGATTTCTAGCCGATACGTCGTTGGCAGAGCGAGACAGGTCACACCCTCTGGCGAGTACACGTAAAACACTATAGATAATTAGCCGCCGGTCGTCTGGCGCTCTTTGGCGACTGTAATAGAAACAGATTTTGTTTTACTGGGCTTTCAAACATGCACCGCTGTTGCGCGTTGCTCTTTGCGTTATCTGGGCTTTTCTTGTTTTTAACGCTAGATCTCCGAGGTTCTTCGGCCGATTGCTGTAAAATTCTGCCACATGTAGGAAGCGTGTTTAATTTTATGGGCCTAGGGGACCTAATTCCTGTCCAAAAATTTGGAAGCTTGCTTCCCCGTAAAATTTTAGGGGCATGCTAAATTTGGCGCGATTTTAGACGACTTCGTAATTTGACCGCAAATATCTTTGGAACGGATGGAGATATTCAAAATTGGAAAACTAATTTGTCGACTGCGATTTCTCCCGCGTTCCTCGAAAAAATTATAAGCTTTAATCCACTAACTACAGCGTTCACGCGGCTAACGTTCATCCACCAAATCGTCCCGAAATTTTTACACGTGCTAGAGAATAACCAAGGTCTACTATTGCACACCCCACGGAAGGTTTTCCCAACAATTTTTTCACAAAGGAGGGATCAAAATTTGACTTTAAATTTAGCGTATCCGCTCCTTTAACTTTAGGGGTAGAAGAAGTAGCCTAACAAAACTTTGCCATTTGACGTGGCGCTATGTACGGGTGATAATGTGGGTACAAAGGGGCACCGCTTTCTTCAAATTTGGGAGGGCAAAAAACGTGCACAAATCGGCGCGATTTTGGTCAGTTTTGGACTTTGACCGTGAATATCCTGGAAAGGCGGTAAACGGCCTTATCAAGCCTGCTGTCTCTCTCGCGTCGGACAAAAAATTGTTAAACTTTGGTCCACTAAAAACGACGGTTATGGTGCGGATGTTGACCCACTCTAAGTCAACAATGCGCGTTCTCTGTACGAGGGGCGTTTAATAAATTCCAGGACTGTTCTTCTCAGTAAGCACACACTGACAGTTGAAAACCAAAACTATTACGAAGTTGTAGGGCCACTGTTGTACATCACTTACCGTGGCTTCATTTATGATGTCACGCTATGACGTCATTATTATTAAAGCGTAAATGATGGGCGTTGTTGACATTTGGCTGTCGCTGAGAATAATCACGAAATTTTGTAGTCGCAGAAGGGGTAGCAAGTGCTGAAATTTATTGTAGATTATCTGTAGTAAATTAGCAGCGACACACTTAGCACGTTTGAGAGTATTTGAATAGTTCGCTCGCTTTTGCATTGGTCATCAGTCAGTTAGTGATGATGTCCATGTTGGACCACTGCCTACGCCAATAATTATCAGCTGCAGGCAAAGCATTTTTTGGTTCACTCATAAGAGTTGTTATTGCAGACTTTCTGCTTGAAGGACATACTTTGAATCTAGAATATTACGAGGGATGGTCAAAAAGTTTTGAGCCTTGATATATTACTTTGCTTTTGCTTTTATTGCTTTTATTGCTTTTATTATTTTACCTGTGTGCTATGGACGTTTCTGTCTGAAATAAACTTGACTGATTGATTGATTGATTAGATCAAAAATTTTGTTACTATCAGTGCAGCACACTTTTCTTGTGTACTCGTGTGGGAGTGTTGGAAATTTGACACCATATTTCGGTCGCTAGGGGATGCTGCGTCTCTAAATTTTTACACGCGCTAGAGAATGACCAAATCTTACTAGCGCACCCCACCGGGGACAGGGATCTCCCTTGCAATTGTCTCCAAAGAGGGGTCAAAATTGGCTTAAAATTCAACGTATTAGCCGCAAGAACTTTGGAGCCCGGGGGAGTAGCCTCTTGAAACTTTTCCACGTGACGTGCTGCTAGGTAGGAGTGATAATGCGGTACATTTTTTGTGGAGCACTGCCCCCTCAAAATTTGGGAGGACAAGAAAACGTCCAAAATTCGGTGCGATTTACGACAGCTTTCGACTTTGACCGCGAATATCTCTGAATCGGTCGGTTAGAGATGTCAACAAGCGGTAAACGGCGTTATTAACTACGATCACTTTCGCGCTGAGCAAAAAAATAGATGTTTGGTCCACTGACACCAGAGATTACGCGTCTAATGTCTACCCACTCTAAGTCGACTGCGCGTTCTGTGTATGTTAATGCACTGGAGTTCGGGCCACGTGACTTTGCTACCGGGGGAATTTCAACCCTCCTTAATTTCCCCCCGATCGGACGGGCGGACTAACGTTTGGCTTTGCCCCAAATTTCTAATTTTTCTTCCTCGCGAGATCTCAGAGTTCCGTCAGCCGATAGCCGCGAAATTTTGCACGGTGATCAGAAGTGTGTTCGATTCTATAATCCCGGTCCCACATTTTAAGGGGGGTTCTCTCGAAAACAATTTTAGGGGCCAAAACATGCAAAATTTGGCCTGATTTTGGACGACTTCAAAATTCGGCGGCGAATATCTCCGGAACGGATAAAGATATTCAAAATCGGACAAGTAGGCCTACGTCATCGACCGCGATTCCTCACGCATTCGCGCAGAAAAGTCCGGTGAGCTTCGGTTCACCAATTACGGAGATCTCGATGTGGAATCATACCCATCCAAATCGACTTATTCGGGAGACCATATTTCGGCCCGTAGGCGGTGCTGCGCCTCCAAATTTTACACGCGTTAGAGAATGACCAAGTCTTGCTTGCGCACCCTCCACCTGGGATTGGGGTCCCTCTTACATTTGTTTCAAAGGGGGGGGCAGAATTGGCTTAATTTCAGCAAGTGCGCGCCTATAACTCAGGGTGCAGTGGGAGTAGCTCCAAGAGACTGCCATGTGGCGTGCCTTTAGGTGGGGGTGATAACACGGGTACAACTTTTGGGGGCACTACCCCGTTAAAAATTTGGAGGGTAAAAAACGTCCAAAATTCGGTGCGAACTAGGACAACTTTCAACTTTGACCGCGAATATCTCTGGAACGTATTGAGATATCGTCAAACGGTAAACGGCGTTATTAACAGCGATCATTTTCGCGTTGACGAAAATTTAGTGAACGTTGGTCCACTAACAAAAAAGTTATAGGCGCGCATGTTGACCCACCCTAAGTCGACATTGCGCGTTCTGCGTATGCTAATGCATTTGAGTTCGGGCCCACGTGACTTTGCTACCGGGGGAATTTTACCCACCTCCCGTTTAATCCACCCAATCGGACTTACGGCGCCGGGCGGACTCACGTGGGGCTTTGCCCCAAATTTCTAGTTTTCTGGGTCTTGGGGACTTTGGGGTGCTAGAATAATCACGTGTCAGTACATCAAAGTCGAAAACACTGTGTGTAGATTATAAAAATCATATGAGCTGTTTGTCCAATGCTTCTGCTTCCAAAGACGTATTTGACTGTGCCGCTGAATTATCTCACAGTTTCTCGGACGTGCGCAACCACCGCCATCTAGTTTTTGACGACGTCAACAATGCTCTCTGCACGTAAGTGTTGGCCGTAGCGGCAACAGTCATTCGGTGTAAAATCGTTTGGCGCTATCGCCAAAAGAATCCCACCCAAGTCCAAAAACTATGTAAACTCAACGGCTTCCTCCTAGCTCCACGAGTCCGCCGCCTTCGTTCACATCTCGTTTACACAATTCAAACCAGACAAAGCCCCACTGGTCCCGAGCTCATCTCCACGCGCGGTGAACAGTCTGTTACCTATGTTGAGAAAGGGTCCTTGCCTGTAAAGGTATTTAGCAGATGCACATTTCGTCTAGAAAAGGATATTTCAGGTGGCAACTCTGGCAATGACGACATAAGAATGACGAGCGTGATTGATCTCGGTCTTCCGCGTGGAATTTGCTTCCACCGTACTGACCGCAACACAACCCAAAGATCTATCTATATACGACAAATATACGTCAAGCGGTGGACATGGACAGATCTCCTATTCCGTACGGCTTAGCTGGGATACATGCTGCGACGCCGCTGCGTAGCCGAGTGGACAGCGAGAGCATCCGCTGAACCGATGCTCGTGGGTTGCAGGCCCCGTGCAGTCAACTTTTTGCAAGTTTTTTTCTTCCGTGTCGTAATTAATATTAACTCCTTGTGTGATATTACGGTGAGTTTTTTAAAATCGTTGTTGCTGCTTATTCAGTATATTAGCGTAGGGAACTTTTTTTTATTCGGGGCTAATTCAGCCTCCAATTTCGGCCGATTTCGTGCAGTGCTATCCTGAGGCGCTTGTCGTGCATGGAACACTATTTATATCGCTTGGCGAAATGACCTCGTCCGATGTCTGTTACACTAGCGTTCAGTGTAGCTTTCGAGACAGCGTTCCGTTAACATAGCGTGCATGGAACTGTCTCACCTGTGACAAATTGTTTTCTATCCGTGACTAGAAATCGGAGGCTGGGCTTCGGACGTAGGCGGTACGGTCGGCTTTTCCTAGTGACAGCTGGGCTTCTTGTATGAGTTTATTGCATTCAGTTGGTAATTGACTGAATATACAACGGACATGATGATTGAAGTTATTTGACTTTGTTATTTAACTAGGGACTATTATAATAATGCAGAAATTTATAAGGCGCGCAGTCAGCGAACTGAATCTGAGGCGCCGATAGTTAGGCCTGAATAGCCTCCTTGAAACAAAATTCAAACTAGGCCTAAAGGCAGTGCACACTTCAAGAGTGAGTTGCGACGAAATGGCTGGAGATAGACCAAGACAACCTGCATATGAAACTTTCAGCATCGAACATAGATTTTAGTAGACCTAGTCTAAGTCCCAACCCCCTAAGTTGAAGCAGGCTTGCGCACCCCCCACCTGGGTGGGATTGGGATCTCTCTTACAACTGTTTTCAAAGAGGTGCGTGAAAACAGTTGCAGATACGCATAGACATGCTGCTTATCATAACAAGCACTGGTGATGAGCTTTTTGGGGGTATCTACCTCGATGACCTTAAACGACCTTGAACCCCAAAAATAAAGGGTGTTGCTGGGTGTATTTTTTGTGATTTTCGGCTACAGTGCACACTTCAAGGGAAACTGCGACGAAATGACTGAAGACAGACCAAGACAAGCCGCGAACAGGAACTGCTAAGGCTCTCACTCCTCTCATGAGCTTTGCTCAAATTACCTGTTTACTGTTGTTTTGCTGTTATTAGCTTATTACACTCACTGCAGGGTGTTTTTATAGGCCTAATATTTTTAACTTTATAATTATTTATTATATTTTATGTTTATCATGTCACTCACACTAGCTTTAGTCTGTGTCTGCGTGTATAGTGCAACTGCTCAGTACGTGAAGTGTCTGGAGTCGGCCGTATCTAAGCTCTGTGGCGCGGTGGTCGCCGCGTGGCAGCGTCAACTGACTGTTGATATGTTCACAGCCGTTGGATTTGACCGGCGCTGTACAGAGATCAAGTAGCCTACATTAAGCCGTGATAATATCGCGCACTGCTTTTGCGAGGCTCATTTAGGCCTACATGTAAAATAATATCACCCACTGCACTTCGAATCTTTGCTCGACCACTGACTTGTTTGTGCTTATTGGCATGTCACCGCTAGTTTTGAATAACGTGCTTAGCCAGTGATAAATACACGCGTGACTGTGTTACCAACTGCATGCAAAGGAAGGCTTCACGAATGATAAAAATAATTATCTTTTTTCCTTTCCCCTTTTAGTTCCCTCTCTTTACATTCTCTTTTTCTCCTCCTTTCTTAGTGCCCATGTGTTGTCATCTGACTGACGCATACTTATTACTTAGGCTACATTTGCGCAAAAATTAAACACATAATTGTATCTAGAATATTACCAATATTCGAAAGCAGTCAGAGCCTGCACACCTCCGCCAAGGCAATGTTGTTTGCTAGGTGGCAGCGCGGTTTCCCTTATGCCCCATTGAAAGCAATGGTAACGAAAATTTCAAAGTGATACAGAATCCAGGATTCTTTCCGGATCACCCCCAAAATTGAATCACTGGTAGCTTGTGCCACTCCCGACATAACCTCAAAATTTCAGAAAGATCCATCCATAACTTTGAGTTATCTTGCTAACACACAGACAGGCAAACAGACAGACAAAGTCTGGCGGAGGTAACAAATTACAAGATAATAATATACTTATGAAGGAGCATCTGTCTTTACAAAGCTTATTAAATATCGGTAGCCTACTGATGAGTAATGCTTCTCACAAAGAAAACTCTGACATTCATACCATGTTATGCAACAGTTCGATAAACAAGTCACAATTCCATAGAAAGACACAGCAAGTTCCAAAAAAGTAAGCCACCAAAGCTCAATTCCAACAAAATTAGTGAACTAACTTTGCTGCACTAATTTGTGAATTTCAGTTACCACAAGCGACCATCCACCCTTTACGCTTAAGTAACTTGGTAAGACTTTAATGCTAGATATGCCAGCAAAATAATTGTGATAAATGTTGATAGATATCTGATGCAGCCATGACACAATTTATTGGTGGCTTACTTTCTTGTATAATTTGTAATAACAAACAATGCTAGACTGCTAAAGTAAAGAAATAGTCATATTAAATGGCTAAACAGCAGTGATGTTATCAAGGACCTTGTGCTCGAGAACAAGGACAAGGACAAAGACTTGGAACCGAGGACAAGGACGAAGACATGGACTTAAAGCCGAGGACAAAGCCGAAAACTTGAGACCTAGTTTGAGGCCAAGGCCAAAAAACTCAAGGTCAAAACCAATTACATCCAAAAGGCCCTACCACAACGACACATTACCATCATCATCATCATCATCTCTTTAATAAAACAGATTGACAAAATGCAATCATACATAACATAAAAAACATGAAAATCTGATAAATGTCATTGAAGAGAACTTTGTCCAAATGATTACTACTGTAGT
>Ga0209367_1011294_pt1 | contig 11865 bp, 13 predicted proteins | sample WorMetLIZISLAND2_FD_187412 | JGI IMG/M metagenome (GOLD analysis project Ga0209367, IMG submission 187412) | Marine gutless worms symbiont microbial communities from Max Planck institute for Marine Microbiology, Germany - Olavius geniculatus... ... | reverse complement strand
AAAGTCTCTGGCAACACGAATCGCAGGAAATTGACCACGTTTGGGATACCCATTCAACATGAGCGAATAAGTGTTTCACCAACTATCCACAAAGCGCGCTGAAAAACTGAATTTTTCAAGGTCCCCTGTAGCCATTTGGGTGATAATTCTATCGGCGATCGCCGCGATTACCCTGAACCAGAAACCAGCGTATTTCATGTTTATTACCTCACTGTGGTGCACTGTTCTATCCCGGTGTTGTATTAAGACAGCTACACTGCCGGATCCGATGCCGACATGGTTTTCATCGGGCAGATGTCTCCGCAGCGGTATTTTTCAAGGTGCCCATGAGTGTTTCCCGAAAGAAAAGATACGTTTCAACCAACCCGGTCGCGGCTTTTTCCTTTGGTATTGGGGAAAAGGACCGAACCGATTTTTCATTTCGACCAGGGCTTCTTTCATTGGTAGTGACACCAGAGATCTGGCTATCGCCAGATGCTCATCGCAGAAATATTCCATACCATCCGGGCCACCAATCGAATGGGGCTCAGGTTCTCGGTAATCGGCGAATTCGACATAATCCCCTTCATTCGGCGGAATCTCATCTCTATATGCTTTTCCGCAGAGCACACATCTCGATGGTATCATTGCCCATCCTCCGTTGCGATTACCCCGAGGACGGGTATCGCCAGCCTCGGAATATCGTGCCCGACAGACTTCGCGTACACATTGTGAAGAACCGCTGCTTGTTGAGGAACGAAAGCGGTTACTTTCCGGTATTCAGAGACAATTTCCGAGATACTTCTGTAGACGGATGGGTTGATGTTTCCAACTGTCCTGTCCATATAGCGGACCTGTCCGAAGACCGTGCGGAAGGCGTAGAAGGCGTGTTTCTGTGCGACTATTCCTTGCTCTATGACATCCACTGCAATCATCACGACGCTTCCATCGTGAGGCACCATCCTCATGATGTCCTTTTCAGTGGAAACTCTCCTGATTGCACCGACTCTTGCTCCTATCATCCGGAGACAGGCTATTCCTGTATGCAGATCAGGTATCTTCCACAGGTTGTTCATCGACATGCCGAGGGGCCTGGCCAAGTCTTCGACACTCACGAACAGCTTGCCCCTGAATTTATGACCGGTCTGGGCAAGGGCCTTTGCCGATGCGATCCAGAAGCAGTGGGGACCACCCGTATCGACGATGAGCTTTGCGCGCGTGACGCCGCGTACCGATTCGAGCGTTCTCGCGGCCTTCCCGAAGGGGAATATGGCCACGAAACGCAAGGTATCTACCCCCGCTCCCTTGAGCGTCCCTCCCCTTATTCCGTCGCCTATGCGGAGAATGTCGACGAAGCCGGTGCCGAAAACGGTAAGCGCCTTCGTCGTGGCCGCAACGATCATGGCTCTCTGGCTGTACCCCGAGTCTTCGACCCAGCGGTCCAGTATGGAATCCGTCTCCTTGCGTTTGCCTTCCCACCAATCCGCTATTTCAGTGAAATACCACATTTTTCTTCATGCCGTCTTCGGCTTCCTTACGAAGAATAAGCATAACGACTTCAACCGATTATCCGTCACGCTCGTAGTTACTCGGTGCCATGGCTCAAGATCCCACCGGCGTCCTTAGCGGAATCGATATGTGTCCGTGCTTGCGGTAAATAGTAAAGTCCGAATCCATGGTACAGATGGCATGCCGGTCATGAATCTCTGCCATACGAACTAGGCAGGCATCGGCCAACGACATCGGAACGTCTTGGTATTTCGCAAGCCAAAGCCCTGACGGCTTGTGTGTGATCGTCGAGATGAAAGCCGATCTCCAGAGCACCGCGCTCGATCCATTGCATCAACTTGTCCTGGGCCACCGGCAGATGGGACAGCAAGAACATGGCCTCGGTCAAAACCGGTTCGCACACGAACAGCGGCGCATTGAGTTCGCGCATCTGCTCCACCGCCCAGGCGTGATGCCGCTCCCGTCGGTCCAGGAATGCCACTAACGGCCCGGTGTCAACGATGGTCCATGGAGTCACGCCCGAATCCCTCCAGGTGTTTCGGATTGCCGGCCAGATCGTCGATACCGGAATCGACGATACCTACGCCATCCTCCATCAATGCGAACAGAGATCGCGTCCCGGTTACCGAGCTCTCGGAATACTGCGCTCCCGACAAGACCCTCACCAGCCTCTCCTGCAACAGGTCCTTGAGATCCAGCCCGCGCCGTTTTGCCTCGGCCTGGGCACGTCGGACCAGCTCGTCAGGTAGCTCGACCGTGGTTCTCATGTATCACCTCGCTCATTTACTAAAGGGATCGCGGGGAAACCCCAGGCAGTTCGCCCGGATCTATCGCCAAGCGGCGCAGGATGCGTGGCCGGTAACGCTCATCCAGGGATCTGGAGCGGATGAAGCCGACCAGCCAGGCCAAAGAAGCGGCGAGTCCGCCCAGCCCGGTCAGGACACTCAGCGGCTGCGTGTACGCGGGGACTAGGCGTTCGGCGACGAAGGCGCTCACTACCGCCCCACCGATCATGGCTAGTAAGGGTACCAGATAGGCGAGGACCGACGCCTCCAGCAAGGCGCTCTCCGGCAATCCGATGACCACGCGCTCGCCGGGCCCGGCCCCGATGGGATTATGGGCCTTCAGCAGCAACCGCCTGGGACCGAAGTAGCGGGCCAGCAAGGAGGTGCCGCAAGTGCCCTCGACGGCGCAACTCCCGCAACCGCTACGAGCTTGCCCTTCCACCTCGGCCAGCTCACCCCGCACCGAGATGACCAGACCTGTCTCCTCGATCACCGTTGTCCCTCCGGGGCGCGCCGGATGCCTGCGAGCACCGTCTCCACCGTCTCCGGCGGCACCTCGCCCACGACCGTAATCTGATGACCGGATACCCGCTTGCCGATGGCATGGACGGCACCGATATGGGTGCCGCCTTCCAGGCCCTCCTGTGGATTGCCCGCCTCGACATAGACGGAAACCGATGCCAGGCCGTCCGAGAGCACGAAATGGTCTACCGGCTGCCCGCCGGCGGCGCGCCAGTCATTGTGCATCACCAGGCTGAAGCCGGGGGGAAGGGCATCGAACCGCCAGGGCAGCAAGTCGGGACTCGGAGGCTCGGGCCCGGACCGCCGTCGCTGCGGCACCGGCCCGGCGGCGGACGCCGACTCCCGCGACGGCAACAGATCCAGGGCTGTGAACGTGACCTGCTCGATGGGCTCGGTCCGCTGCCCCATCAGGTCGGACTTGAACGATAATCCACTCTCCCGATCCGGGTAGAATCGGTAGCCGTACCGCAGACGGTCCCGCGGTGTGACACCCCCCATTTGCGTATACCTGCCCGCCACCTGGGCCTCACCCAGGGGATGGCTCCCGTAGTGGTCCCACAATGCCCCAAGGTCCGGCATCCCCGCGCAAAGCACATCCTTCCCCAGGCCGCGCCCCGGCACCGAATCGGCGTCGGGCCCGAGATCGAAGAGCTGGGGCACGGCAAGGATGGCGGCAGAGACGGTGCAGATGGCCAGTGCGGTACTGACCAGAGGACCGAGGCGAAGGGCCCGCCCCCAGTGTACCTTCGGTCCACGGAGAGGAGGCTCCGCGGCAATACGTTCGCTTACGCAAGCCCTGATCCGGCGGTACTCGGGGCGAATCCGCTCCGACCGCATGGCGGCACCGATGAGGTGATAGCCCTCCCAGGCCGCGATCAGGCGCTCGTCCGATTCGAGCGTGGCCAGGGTCGGATGCACCAGCCCCGGATCGATTTCACCGTCCGCCAGGGCCCGAGCAAGGGTCTCAGGCGTTTGTCGATCGCCTCGCGGGCACGAAAGATGCGCGAGCGCACGGTGCCCACGGGGCATTCCATCGCGTCTGCGATTTCCTCATAGCTCAGGCCTTCGAGCTCACGCAACAGAATCGCCGTCCGCAGATCCTCCGGCAACCCATCGAGCGCCGCCTGTACCGTCCCAGCTATCTCCATACTCAGTAGATGATGCTCCGGCGTAGCCGGGTCCCGCAGGCGCCCTCCCGCCTCCAGCTGCTCGGCCACGTCCGCCTCCAAGTCGTCGCTGGGGGGACGGCGCCCCCGCGCGATCAGATGGTTTTTTACCGTATTGATCACGATGCGATAAAGCCAGGTGTAGAAGGCGCTCTCGCCACAGAACCCCGGCAACGCCCGATAGGCCTTCAGAAACGCCTCCTGGGCGACGTCCATGGTCTCGCCGGGATCACGGATATAACGGGAGATAAGACCCGCGACCTTGTGCTGATACTTGATCACCAGAAGATCGAAGGCGCGCCGATCGCCTCCCTGCACCCTGGCGACCAACTCCCGGTCGGAACGCCGATCAGACATGACCCCGGCGCTCCCCGGCCAGCGGCCTGAAATCCGATGGCATTGACAGCTCCCGTTAACCGAAAGTTCTTGGGTCCCGTGAATCAGGAACCACAAACAGACACGCACCCACACCGATTCGCGTCCATTCGCGGCTCGTCCTGCGGAGCGAAGCCCGGCCTCATCGGCGCACTCACCCGGCGACGATGGTATGGAAGGGAAATGTCGATTCGGGACAATCTACCGGAACGGGCACTGGGCCTCAAGCTACCGGGACCGGACCACCGAATGATCCTCACTGCTGAAATAAGACCCTGGCTTGCTCCGCACCTATCGCCTGGGCGCACCCTGGTGTCGCTGGATTTCTCAGCGATAGGTGCGGGGCGAAACCCAGTGTTTACGAGCAGGCTGGTTTGCCGGGTCTCGTCCCTCGACCCAGCCTACCGACTTTGCATCCGCGCGTCCGCGCAAGTTCCGGTCGGCCGGGAAGCGTTCGAACCGCAAGGGCGCAAAAGATCGTCGTGTACGCCGATTTTAGTGTATACCCTGTCCGGCTTTTACGAACCTGACAGGAGGGTAAGATGCCGGTTTTCGAAATCGCGAACCTTGCATGATGGACCGCTGCCACGGCGGTCGCCGACCGGCAGCTGACCACGGGCAGGTCCGCACAGCGGACCTTACGGTAGGGTCCGCTGTGCGGACCGAGTCGATTGGGCACGGACCAGCGGCGCACCGGAGCGCCGGCATCTTGCCGGCAACCATATTGCCGCCAGGATGGCGGCGCTCCGGCTGGGCCTTAGCAGGGTATATTATTCGATGGCCCTGTGACCGTTGGTAGTTGGTAACCCATTTTCAGTAAGATCCACCACCATGAGCGATATCCTTCGCTACGACGTCCTGATCCTCGGCAGCGGGGCGGCGGGCTTGAGCCTGGCCTTGAAACTGCGCCCGGACATCGCCGTCGCGGTGGTCTCCAAGGGCGCGCTGCACGAGGGCAATACCTACTATGCCCAAGGCGGAATCTCCGCCGTGCTGGACCCGAACGACTCGGTGGACGCCCACATCCGGGACACCCTCCGGGTCGGTGGCGCCCTGTGCGACCCCGAGGTGGTCCGCCTGGTGGTGGAGCACGGACCCCGAGAGATCCGCTGGCTGCTGCAACAGGGGGTGAGCTTCACCCGCGACACCCAGGGAAAGGAGGCGAGCGGCTACCACCTCACCCGCGAGGGGGGACACAGCCACCGCCGCGTCATCCATACGGCGGACGCCACCGGCAGGGAAATCGCGGGCACGCTGGACCGTCGCATCCGCGAGCGCGCCAACGTCCGCCTCTACGAAGACTACAACGCGGTCGATCTGATCACGACCCACAAGACAGGTAGCGAGGCCAATCGTTGTATCGGCGCTTACGTGCTGGACCGACGTTCGGGACAGGTCGTCACCCTGGTCGCCCGCTACGTGGTTCTGGCGACCGGCGGCGCCAGCAAGGTCTATCTCTATACCAGCAATCCCGATGTGGCCACCGGCGACGGCATCGCCATGGCCTGGCGTGCCGGCTGCCGGGTCGCCAACATGGAGTTCATGCAGTTTCATCCCACCTGCCTTTATCACCCCGAGGCCAAATCCTTTCTCATCAGCGAGGCCCTGCGCGGCGAAGGGGCCCGTCTGCTGCTACCCGACGGCGAGCGCTTCATGCCGCGTTTCGACGAACGGGCGGAGCTGGCCCCGCGGGACATCGTCGCTCACGCCATCGACCATGAGATGAAGCGCCTCGGCAGCGAGTGCCTGTACCTGGATATCTCCCATCGGTCCGGCGCGTTCATCGAGCAGCACTTTCCCACGATCCAGGCGCGCTGCCTGGAGCTGGGCGTGGATATTACCCGTGAGCCGATCCCCGTGGTGCCCGCTGCCCACTATACCTGTGGCGGCATTCTGGTGGACAGGCAGGCCCACACCGACTTGCCCGGACTCTACGCCGTGGGCGAGGCCGCCTGTACCGGACTGCACGGCGCCAACCGCATGGCCAGCAACTCCCTGCTGGAATGTCTGGTATACAGCGAGCTGGCGGCCCGTGACATCGAGGCGCACATGACCCGACCGGCACCGGAGTGGGAAGTCTCCCCCTGGGACGAGAGCCGGGTCACGGAGCCCGATGAAGAGATCGTGGTCGCCCACAACTGGGACGAGTTGCGCCGTTTCATGTGGGATTATGTAGGTATCGTCCGCACCAACAAGCGCCTGCGGCGGGCCAAACGCCGGGTAGACCTGCTGCGCTGGGAGATCATCGAATACTACGGCAACTTCCGCGTCGGCAACGACCTGCTGGAGCTGCGCAACCTGGTGGAGGTGGCGGACCTCATCATCCGCTCCGCGCAAAGCCGGTGCGAGAGCCGCGGCCTGCACTACAACCTCGACTTTCCCGACGAGGACCCGTCCCAGCGCGCCCCCACGGTCCTGATCCCCGACGGCTTCTCTATGTCAAAGAAGCTGCGCTAGCCCATGCTTCCCCCATCATCTGAGCGTTTATCTTTGGGACTGGCCCGAGTTTTCCCGCAGTTAGCCTGCTAGGCAGGCTATTTTGCAAGGTGCCCTCTCGTCGAAATCAAATGATCGCGCAGAGACGCAGAGACGCGGAGAAACCCATTCTCTGCGCCTCTGCGTCTCTGCGCGAGACCTGTTCCACTCTGCTCCCGAGAAGGCGGTATCAGGACTTGTGTTCTGTTGCACTAGTACATCATTTCGCTTGATTTTGCTGTAGGGAACGGCACGGAGGCCGTTCCCTACAAGTGCAAAATGGGATGAAATAGGGTACTAGTCAGCCGGTACCTATCTCCGGTATATAAACCAGGTCGTCGGTGTTCTTGAGCATGAGCTCCCTGAACCCGACCCCGAGGAAACGCCGACCGGCATCGAAGCTCAGGACCAGGACGCCGATGAGCACCAGGCTGTAGGCGATGCTCCAGACCTCCTCACTGCCCCCCAGGGTGTAGGCGGCCCATTCCGCGACCGTGATGTAGTCGGTAAGACCGTCCGCCAGCAGCAGCCCGTCGATCTGCTCCCGGAACAGGGTGTAGGGTATGTAGCCGATAAAGAATCCGGGCAGCGCTGCCAGGGCCGTCATGTACCCGAGTCCTAGACGGGCGTAGGTGCGCACCTCGCAGCCGACCATGAATACGGCGCCCACGGCGAGCAGGGGGCCGCCCACGAGGTGGCCCCAATAGAGCCCCTGCTCCCCCGCCGCATTCGGGATACTGCCGTTACCCGCCAGCCAGGCACCCAGGATATAGAGGTTGAACAGCACGATGGCGGCCATGAATCCCTGGAGCGGCAGCATGCCGCGGAACATGCGGAAGGTGCAGAGGGGAACCCCTTGGGCGCAGTAGGTCTGCTGTTTCATGAAGACCGACTCGGGCGCCATCACGGAGCACTCGGTGCCGAAGCCGCACTTGGCGATACCGATGCCCAGCAGGATCCCCGGAGCCGTCAGCCAGACCACTTCCGACCAGCCGATCTGACTCACCGCGCCCTGGATGGCATCTCCGAACAGGGCCAGGACCAACGGCACCCCGAGAAAGACGATCAGGACCCCGTTCATGAGCAGGCGGGCCGGATCACGCCACGGGCTGTAATCGGGATCATAGCCGGGATTATGGTGATCGGGGTGGCAGTAGCAGTGGGCCGCGATCTCCCGCGTCTCCTGGTGTCGAAAGTAGCCTCCCAGCCCGGACCGGAGCGCGAATCGGAAGGCCAGAAACGCAAAGGGGATTCCGCTCAGGAGCACGACCCAGGAGGCAATGCTCATGGCCGGAATGCCGCCGACGAAGTGATGGGTGGTGCAGCCCGCGGCAAGCCGGGTGCCGAATGGGAACAGCAGACCGCCGACGAAGGCGAGCGCAAGCATGCGCTTGTCATAGCGCACCCAGCTGCGCACCTCCCCCTCGCCGAGACCCACGAGCCGGGCCCCGAGCAGGGCGCCGATGATGGTCCAGTGAATTCCGGGCTCATAGACTCGGCCGACCCAGTCCAGACCCAGGAGCTGCTCGCTCGCCGCATACATCTGGGCAAAGCCGGTGGTGACTACGATGAAATCGTAATTGCCGGAGTGGATGTAATAGAGGATCTCCGCGATCCCGACGAACACCCCGCCCAGCCAGAAGGGCCACTGTTTCCTGATCAATTTCGAAATCATCTGCTCAGCTCGCGATTACAGTGCCTTGATGAAGACTCCGGAGTTGCGCCGATAGTTATAGAGTACCTGTTTTTCCAGGGGTAGCGCTTCCAGGTCTGCGGGCTCGAAGCCGCGCTCGCGGAACCAGTGAGCGGATTGGGTCGTGAGCACGAACAGTCTGCCGATTCCCTGTCTCCCGGCGATCGCTGCGACGTGCTCCAGGAGCTTGTCGCCTCGGGCCTTGCTCCGATAGTCGGGGTGGACGGCCACGCAGGCCAGCTCGGCCAGGTCCACGTCGGGAAAACAATAGACGGCCACACACGCGATAATCATACCGTCTCGCTCCATGACCGAGAAACGGTCGATCTCGGTCTCCAGACGCTCCCAGGAGCGTTGCACCAGGATGCCCTGCCGCTCCAGGGGATGCAGCAGATCCAGGATGCCTCCCACATCGTCGATGCGGGCGGACCGCAGCGATTCATAGGGGGAGGCGGTGATCATGGTGCCGGCGCCGTCGTGGGTGAAGAGCTCACGCAGCAATGCCCCAGGAATACGACTGCCGATCAGGTGCACACGCTCCACCCCCTGGATGCAGGCGTCCGCTCCGGCTCGCAGGGACTGGGCCAGCTCCTCCGGCATGGCAGGAGAAGCGGCGAGCAGGGACTCGACGTCCTGACTGAGCAGGTTGGAGATCAGGCCCCCGGATGCGTCCGACACGCCCGGCTCCTCGAGCAGAAAGACGAGCTTGTCGGCCCGTAGCGCGATGGCGGCGGAACGCGCCACGTCCACGGCGCTCAGATTGAACACCTCACCGGTCGGTGAATAGCCGATGGGGGGTATCAGAGCCACGGCACCGTCGTCCAGGCGCCGGCATAGCGAGTCGCGGTCGATGCGTCGGACCACGCCCGTGTGCCGATAATCGATGCCGTCCAGCACACCCAGGGGTTTAGCGGTGACGAAGTTCCCCGAAGCGACGGGGATCCGCACCCCCGCCATGGGGGAGTTGGCCAGTCCGAGAGAAAGCAGGGCCTCGAGCTCGACCCGCACGGCCCCGGCGGCCTCCTTGACGCAGGTCAGGGCCTCGGCATCGGTTACCCGCAATCCTTTGACATAGTGCAGCTCGGCTCCCCGCAGCCTGAGCCGTTCCTCGATCTGAGGGCGGGCCCCGTGCGCCAGCACCAGGCGTATCCCCAGACCATGGAGCAGGGCGAGGTCATGGACCAGCTCGGAGAAGCCTTCCTCGGCCACCGCCTCGCCGCCGAAGGCGACGACGAAGGTCCGCCCCCGGTGGGCGTGGACATAGGGCGTCGCCTGCCGGAACCAGTGAATACAAAGGTCCGGGCCGGCGGGGGGTGAGTTCGGATCAGTGGGCTTGGGCATGCTTATTCAGGGCTGACGCATATCGGCCACGGAGCCGGATTGCAAACCAGGGGATTGTAAAACGCGGGGGTGGTGGATAAATTTCAAGTGATGAAGTTTGCCGGTCCCTCCCTCGTCATTCCGGCAGGGAGTGCCGGAATCCCCCGCACCTATCGTCAGAAGGTTTGGTGGCACCAGGGTACGTCTGGATCCAACCGGCGATAGGTGCGGGGCAGGGATGGCAAAAACAGTGGGAGGGTCGAATCATCAGGTCGCACAACCATGTCACTTTAAATTTAACCACTACCAGCGCGGGCAAGCCCGCGGTTACCCTGCGCTGACCTGATCGATCCCCCAACGACTCCGCTCAGGTCATGTTTTCGGGCAGATTTTCTCGCACTTACCCTACCCTAAGGATCCACTTTAAACCACATGCTTCCGAGCCTTAGAGGCTGTCTAAAAAGGGGCTGTAGACCACAGTCGGGCGTAGGCTGGGTCTCGTCCCTCGACCCAGCCTACCAGTTTAAAATCAGTGGGTTAGTTTTTAGACAGCCTCTTAGCGATAGTCGAAGCAGAACATCCGCGACGAGGTACCTTGGGTGCTCACGTAGCTGACCAGGCATGCCTTGTTGTTTGCGCCGTCGGTGATCTTGCGGACGATCAGGTCACCCTCTTTGAGCTTATGTTCCTGGCGCAGTGGGCCGACACCTTGGGGAATGGTCGGATAACAGAAGGTCGAAGGGGCCGTCCCTTCGGTCTTCACGAAGGCCACCAGACAGGTGGCACCCGCACTCGCGTCGGAGATCCGGTGCACGTCCAGGTCGCCCTCGCGCAGATGGCTGTCCACCTGCAACCCTTCCTTGAAGCGGTGCGTGCTCGGGTAGCAGTGCACCGCCGGCGATGTGCCGGGGGTGCTTACATAGGCGACCAGGCAGGCGCGGTTGTTCTTGCTGTCCTCCACCTTGCGGATGACCAACTCGCCCTCCTTCAAATGCGCCGCCTGCCGAACATCGGCGCCGAACTCACCCACGATGGCGTAGCAATCGGTGATCGGGCTGGTTCCGGCGGTACGGATATAGAAGGTCATGCAGGTCTTTTTGGCCACCAGGTCCGTGATGTTGCGGACGATCAGGTCGCCCTCCCGCAGGAAGCCGGTCTGCACCACGAGGGTGGAGCTGAACTCCCCCGCCGCGGCAAAGAGTGGTACCAGACACGCGAACAGACCCATGAGCCGTTTCATATGAAAATCTCCTTTCTCGTTTAATCGACCGCCCGCAACGCGGTCGGCAATCGCTTAAAACCAGGGGTGATTATACCCGTCACACATCCCGGACAGACCCTGAGGTATCCCCACGAAATCCGCCCTCGGCGTCAGTCGGTTCTGCCGGCGCCGGGGTGCATCCGGCGCTCGAGTCCGCAACCTTCCCCGGCAGGGCGCAGTTGTACACCCTTTTCATCCTGGCTGTCGGAATCGTTATCGGCTGGAATCTTCCCTAACCGCCTTAGGCAAAGGATTTGCAGGATCGGGCCGTGCGCTCGGTCAAGTCTATTTTCGATAAATAAAATAGGTCGCTGAAGACGTCCGGCCGGGATTTCCGTACTCGGGGGCCAAAGGCCGGTCCCCTTGGGGTCGAACCGTGGGATCTGCGGGACTGCGGTGGACTGCCATCGACTGCAACCGGCTCGGCCCGGCAGATTCCGGTATCCTCGCCGGAATGACGGCTTGGTTGTCGGTCCCACGAGTTGCTACCCTTCAATAGGGCCTCGATTTATTAGCCGTTGGTATTCTTACTGCGTCCCTTGCCTACCGACGACCGGATCGAGCGGAGACGACGCGATCTATGCCGACCCTGGACCAATCCGATACAAAGGTTTCTAATTTTGGGCACCTTGCAAAATAGCCTGCCTAGCAGTCTAACTGCGGGAAAACTCGGGCCAGTCCAAAGATAAACGCTCAGATGATGGGGGAAGCATGGGCCAGCGCAGCTTCTTTGACATAGAGAACCGGTTACAGCGTATCAGCAAGTTAGGCGACCCGTTG
>Ga0209367_1011293_pt1 | contig 11865 bp, 8 predicted proteins | sample WorMetLIZISLAND2_FD_187412 | JGI IMG/M metagenome (GOLD analysis project Ga0209367, IMG submission 187412) | Marine gutless worms symbiont microbial communities from Max Planck institute for Marine Microbiology, Germany - Olavius geniculatus... ... | reverse complement strand
TATTTCGCTGGTTGTGCTTTCCCCAGGTAGTGCAGAAACAAACGTTGGGTGAGGTGGGAAACTAAATAGTCATTTGATGGCAAGTTGTGTCAGGAATATTTGTACCAAAAATTATCAAAATCTGATAATTGGTTTTTAAGTTACAGTCGAAAATGTCGGGGATGTTTTTTTGGGACACAGTGTATATGTAGGTTACCAGCCTAATTTCTAGACCACTATACGACACTACGTCTAAACCCGGTGTCTTTAGATTAGTGACCCGGTTCCCGGCACAAGAACAGATTGACTTATTGATAATGCTCGCCTCAGCCTGTCTATCGTATCCAGGGTTGACAGACATTTTGAAAGTCATGGCGCCAAACATTGGCGAAAAGTGGCCCATTACTATTTTATTTTTCATACGCAACCCAGTAGTCGCCAGTAATTTAAAAAGTAGCCTAAAAAGTGGCAAGCAAAGCGCCGTAATCAAATTTTATGGAGTCAAAGGGTGCAAAAGTGGCCCAATTGGCGTTTTTGCCCAATCTGGCACCCCTGATGGTGTCACCAAAACGATGTAATAATGTACGTCTATTATGCAATTTTTGTATCCGCGAGGTAACTCGAAAAATAATAGGCCTACACGCGGATTTCATGAATCAAACAACGTACATCGTTAATGAGAACGATCATGACGAAATTGCAATTTATTTTCGTAGAAAAATCTTGTTTTCATCAGCATACGAAGAACGACGTCATTTAACGAAAATAATACGCGAGTAAACAATATCTGCAAAGGTAATGCAACTGTCAACAGAGAAAATTTCAATATCAGTAAATTGTCACTTTTTGCCACACCCTGCTGCTGAGACTGAATGTTGTGACAGGATGGGAAGATGGCTTGTGAGCGTCAACAGCGGAGGTTCTGTCCCAGGTTACCATGCCGACGACGAGACCAGATCCTCGCTCCAGGCAACTGCTGTAAACACTGTCGAGGTCTGTCTCTCTGTCTGTCCGATCGTCTGTACGTATGTTTGAAAATTAGTTTGCTTTTTACGCAGTAACATTGGCGAAATTGTGGAGTGTCTGTAAATGTCGTTAAGTCGGTTTTTAATTCTATAGGCTCAACTTTTTATTAGTTTTTAATGTTCTTAATTTTTCTACCGCGTGTACAGTTTTAGTAATAAATAAATTTAATAAATAAAAAATTATTAATTGGTAGATAACAGACATATACAAAAACGAAAAATGTGAGAAGAAACGAAAATTGTGAAAAGTGTTGTATTTGACAGTTATTTTGAGTGGATTTGATATGTTGTAAAACCGAAACCGTGAAGGTGGGCAACTTGCGTTATCTCGAAAGCTCGTTTATGCGAATCATGGACACGTTTTTCGCAATAAATGCAGAGATATAAAAAAGATACGGAATACATAGGCCTACAGGACATACTAGGCTAAAATGCAGAGCTTAAAATATTCCGTAATTTTCTGCAGTGTCGTTTGCGTACAGACACTGATTTTTGCGCGTTACCTGGCCGCCAGTGTCACGCCAACGCGACGTGCGTCAACCTGTCCACACGACATGCGTGCCTATGTCAGACAGGGTTTACGGGCGACGGACAACGTTGCCATGGTAATACTACACATAGTCTGTTGTTGTCATGGTAATACGAGGCTAATAATTATCCGTATTAATGTTTTATTTGATTATACTGAAGGTAGTCCTGCAATTATCTGTTCGATTTTCGGACCGTAAAAAGCTGTAATTATAAAAAAATTAACGTGCAACTGAAGAATATTTTTTGTAATGTGTTAGTTACAATATAATATTGTTTCTAAACCATTTGTCGTGATCTGTTTTTGTATTTTTGCTGCGTTGTAATAATGCAATTGTAAATAGATTTTTGTTGTAGTCAATACTGGCTTCTGATTGGTTGCAGACGTTGATGAGTGTAAGGCAATTGGTGGTCTCCATGGACACCATTGCCATGGAAACGCTGAATGCGTCAACACTATTGGCTCATACAGATGTCGATGTCCCGCCGGCTATGAGCACATCGATCCGTACACTTGCACAGGTATTCTTTCTGTCTTAACTAATTTATTATACTGGTCTTTCTTTATCAGGCCAGCTTGCCTAGCTTACATTTACAGGTTTCAAGTTGCATGAATACTCCTAATTAGACATGTTTGCTACTGAAGACGTTCTTGCCGTCCTTGCCATGTAAAATCTGAATTAAAAGTGTGGATTGTTGTGTTGGCTGTTCGTACCCACTTCAGAGCTTAATTTGTGCCGCTATGTCCAATACGACGTATCTGCAGTTCTTGATGTCACAATGTCGGTACGCTGTATAGGGTGTACGCTTGATTTTGTAAACTGCTACGCACCAGATGCATTTTTCAGGCTCAATATGCACCAAAACCGCCCTGGAATCTGCTGGGAAGCTCGCGACGCTTCCTCAGTCCCTCAAACTAAACTCTATCTCTGGTTGGTTGGAGATAAAGAGAGCCTCTCCTCGTCATCTCCACATTCGTCGACGCCTTCAAAGTTTGGCGTCTGGATCTCGTCACTTCGACCCCCACTTTTTAATTACTTACGCATTGAATGTAAAGATAAAGGTGGTGTATAGCTCTTAATAGGAAACTCTTCACAGAGCTACGGAGCGTCACTTGCTGTATGGGATCACACAGTGATAGATGCCACCCGACACAGGTGAATGTCTCCCGCCCATTAACCCCAGCCAGACAGGCCGGCACTCGATTTACCTACCTCGGAGGGATGGAAGGCTGAGTTGACCTTTGTGTTGGTTATATACCAAGGTGGTTGATCTGTTCACAGACAGTCACCCATCCATGTAGTAACCACCTGATGATGTCCCGACCGGGAACTGAACCCACGACCATTCGATAGTAAGTTCGACACTACCATTACACCACCAAGCCACTCTGTAATAAGTTTTATTCCCCGTTCACACGATCGAGCAAACATCGAGCAGATGTCGAGCAAACGTCCAGCAAACGTCCAGCAAACATCGAGCAAATATGAAGCATGCATAAAGCATAGCAAACGTCGAGCAGACATCCAACAAGCATTGAGCAAACATCGAACAGACATCGAGCAAACGTTGAGCAAACATCGAGCTGGCTCGTCCAGCAAACATATAGCCAGCTCATCGATCCAGCTCGTCGAGCCAGCTTGATCGTGTAAACGGGGTATTACTGTATGTTTGCCGTTGTTCGTGAATTGCACAGAGGTAGATGAATGTCGGCGGTCTCAAGTCGATGAAGGGTCGTCGGGACCTTGTGACGTGAATGCGTTCTGTGTCAACACCGCGGGCTCGTACCGGTGTGAATGCCGTGAAGGATATACCGGCGACGGCATCACCTGCACGCGTACGTTACTTACTTTCAATGTTTTCTTTAACAAAAAACCCAGCTGTCGCTAAGATAGCCGACCGTCCTGGTTGTCAGTGACCTTCAAAGTCATCCAAGGTTGATGGTTTTCATTTTATCTGAAAGGGCGTATGCCACTTCCTATGGGTGATTAATACGTAGTAACCTTGGCCGTATCTCCCACCGTTTCCAGGATATGGCGAGTTTTCCGTTGAAAAACGCACATTTTTACACCCCCTTTCATTCAACCCCGAATTTGCAAATGTTCCCCTTGTACTAGGTCGCTGAAATTTTGCATGCCTAGATTTATGACACAGAGCTCATTATTCGTATAAAATGTTTTCCCCACCATCTACCGTTCAGCCAGGGACGGCTTAGCCAGGGTACAGCTGTTACAGAGGGACGGACGAACAGACGGACGGACGACAAGTTCGATAACCATGCCATAAGCTGGACCGTTACTATAGTACAGTCGGCTAAAAAATCAAATCATTATCTATTATTTTTATCAGTTATTGGTTTTTTGGTGTTGATGCTGAGAGAGATTTTGTTTTTTTTGTTGACACATATCCGTCGTGCTGGCTGTTGAGAATGGTGTGGTATGTCTGCTGGTGCAGCGGTGTGTCGTGAGCCGTGTGCTAACGGAGCACAATGCGTTGACGTCGACGTCTGTCAGTGTCGCCTTGGTTACACCGGCAACAACTGTGAAGCAGGTTGTTTATTTATTTATGTTTTTATTAATCAATTAATTAATTTCAGCGCCCAAGATAATCAATTCACTATAGGTAAGGTAAAGTAAAAATAAAGAATCCATAGTTAACAGCATTGTATCAGCTCTGTGACTCTATAAAGTCGGTGCTCCTGTATTTATAATTTCAGTTGAAACCAGGGCCGTTTTTTTACCAGCGCGGGGCCCTTGGCACTAAGTTACCTGCGAGGCCTTTAATGTCACATAGTGATCTGTGATCACGCTACACCGCAAACTGTAGTATAGGCCAATGTCTGTAAGGTAAGCCCCCTATCTTGCGTGTCTTTCGAACGTTCAATTTTGTCAGCGGAGCGAGCTGAAAAAAAATTTGGACCCTAGATTTTACCTCCACCCTTCCCCTTCACAAAATTTATTAAAGGTTTTTTGAGTTCAAGTTGTGACAGTAATTCATTTCTAAGGCGATGAACATTGGTTAAAATTAAATCGATCTATCGATTCGTGGTCTTTTGCGGCGATCACCGCCATAGCGCGGGGCTTCTTTGAAGCGCGGGGCCCTTGTCACAGTGCCAAGGTGCCACCACCCTAAAGACGGGCCTGGTTGAAACACGAAACAAAAAGTCATATCTCGATTGGTCGTGGTGCGAAAATGGGAACGCGTCTGCTAGGCAGGCCGCTTTGAATTGTTGGATGGCGACAGACAGGCGTTGAAATAAGAAAGCTGTTTCTCAGGGATCATTGATGTCCAATCTACGTAGTTGCCCTACGCCACGCTTGGATACTACTTGGATGTGGGGCTGTCGGCAGACAGTCAGTCTTTCATCCCTCGCGGGTAGGTAAATCGAGTAAGCTTACCGGCCTGCTTGCCGGGCTGGGGTTAAGGCGGACGCGTTCACTCGTGTCATGTGACAAGTGACAAACACTGTGTGATCATGTATGGGCGTAGCTAGAAAATGGGTTTTTGACGCGCTACAGCTATGCTGTACGACGTCCTTGGCATCGTTGTCGTCTGTTTGTCTGTCTCTCTGTTCGTCCGACTGTAACGGATGTTACCCTCGCTGACTGGTAAGTCTTAGGGGGGAAAACTTTTTACACCGGTAATTAGCTCTTTGACGAGGCTTTCAGCGTACAAAATTTGGCGAATGCAGTTAAAGGGGAACATTTTCAAATCTGGGGTTGAATGGGGGGTAGGAAAATGTGCGTTTTGACCGCAAACTGGCTATATCTCGGAAATGGTGAGAGATACTAACAAGAAGTGGCATACGTTCTTTCAGATGAGATGAAAATTGTTGACCTTGGATGAACTTGAAGGTCGGTAGCGCTATTGTGGCTGAATGGTGCGAGATATAGTTTCGGTTGCCATTGATCACTAATAGAAAGTCGCATATTGGCTTTCAAATGACATGAAAATCATTGACCTTGGATGACCTTGAAGGTCATTACTGCAACGAGACCTGTATAGGCTGTAGCGCTTCTTCCCTAGCGACAGCTGGGCTTTTTGCCTATAATAAGCTGCACTGTATGCGCATTTTTAGTCCCTTTATGTGTTGCATGTAGATGTCGACGAGTGCGCTGAAGGCATGTCAACGTGCGATCTGTCGAGCACCGAGTGTGTCAACGTCGTCGGTGGATATTTCTGTCAATGTCGACCCGGCTTCCGGCCGACCGACACCCGCTCCGAGCTCCTTATGGCCGGTGATGCTCCGTCGCGGCGCTGTGTCGACGTGGATGAATGTTCAGGGTGGGGAGGCGGTCATCGGTGTCCTGCTGGAACGGTCTGCCGGAACACGCTTGCTTCTTACGACTGTGTCTGTGACAACGACGACGACAGCTGTCATCAACTCACTAGTATGTACAGCTTAAAGAGCGGAACATACATGCTTTAAATAAGTAAAATCTGTGAAACATTAACCGCGATCGTTTGCGTTGATCTTTCGCCTATATTATTAGTTATTACAATGCAGCAAACAATACAGAGACAGATTACGAACAAACGGAAACAAAAGTAATTGTAAATAGCAGTGAAGGGTAAATTTTAGTTTATCATGCATGCTTGAATTTACTGTTGTAAAACATGCAAATTTTACAGAACTTCTTAGATATAAGCAATGCATAAGCTACTTATTTAGTTTTTACATGTTTAAGTCAGAACTCTCTTCTTTAGACTTTGTTGTCAATAGGTTTTTTTTATGAAAATGTTTAGAACGAGCAACATGAATGTCATTAGTCAGTGTCAATTTTACTTTGATTTTAAATTACCAAGTACACTGTGGTCTAATCGCGTTAAGACGTTTGATGTTAAATATGCAACCTGCGGGGTTCAGCTTTGTAGATTATGGCACCAGTGTCAAATAGTGGCTATTGTTAGTACTACTATTATTACGCATGTGTGTTTATTTATTTATTTTTCTTTTCCTGTTGTTAATTGCATGCATGTGCGTATGTATTAATCTATCGTTTCTTCGATGAGTAAAGATGTATATATAAACTATCACGGTCATTACATAGCCATGACACCTAAGTACTCAGTTCTAACGCTTTATACCGTTCTACATGTCGTTTATTCTCTTGTTTTGAACAAACAGAATAAAGAGGTAAAAGATGGATATGTGAAGTGATAACGTGATATCGTTGCTGACAGGTTGCGTTGTGGATGGAATGACTTACGGTGACGGCGACACCTGGCGGGCAGCGCAAGAACCGTGCGTCAGTTGTCGATGTCAGGTTCGTACTGTCTCTTTGACGTGCTGCTAGTGATAATAAATATTATATATGACATGTAATAAAACACAGTTCTCACGGGTGCGTTACATTGTTTCTGGGTACGTGTATATGGATGTTATAGTCTGGTGAGGCTCGGTGTGAGAAAGAGTCGTGTGACTGTCGGCACGACTGGTCGTCACTGTTGAGCGCTGACCAACACGCCGTCGGCTTCAGCTGCTGTGCTCATCAGTGCCGCATCACTTGTGGACATCAACGACTCAACGTCGAGTACCATCACAACGAGACGTGGCAGTACGACTGCCAGCACTGCACGTGCACGGTCAGCTCTCACCCTTTACTGTGCCACTTTTACGACACTGCATGTACTTTTTCATCCCCTTCACACTACGTACGGCATGCGGTATTTTCTTTTCAGAATACTCATGTGAACATCGCATAAGTCGCAGTTCTGGCGTTGATGAATTATATGAATCGACGTTTACTTGCTTGCTTACCTGCGCTTACCTTCGCTACAAGACGGGATAATGCTTTTACCTCTGTCTGTCTGTTTGTCTTTTTTCAAAATTTCACAAACCATGGTCTCATGACTTACATCATTACGTCTGAGCACGTCTACTATATCCAGAGGCCTAATTTACAAAACTTCCTAAGCATTTTTCCAGAATTTGCATTGGATCTTCTTAAGTTCTTGCCAAGTTATGCAATTCTGACTTTATAAATTTTCTTGCGATTTTTTGTGCATAAATCGCTTTTTAAGAATTTCGCAACTCTGATTTTTCGCAAGTTTTTCCCGGAGTCCGACTTCCGAACGTTTGTAGATGATCTCTAACGCCTGTGTCGGTGTGTGCGTGGGTGATATTAGGAGGGCGGTGAGACAGACTGTTGGCCTGTGAGTTGTCCGCCGTTGCCGGCAGACTGTCCGAGGGTAGTTCAGGACGACGGCGACTGCTGTCCTCGGTGTGACAGTCACCGTGCGGCCACGTGTTTCGCGACTTCATCACCCCGCCCGACGCCACTCGACGCCGCAGTGGAGACCGCTTGCTATGTGCGCGGTCGACTCGTACCGGCTTATCACAGCTGGCAACCAGACATGGACCCGTGTACCGTCTGCCAGTGTCTGGTACGTATAATAAGTTGCCTACGCTCTTTGTACAGTATACCTGGATCGCAGAATTTATTTTAAGTTTATATTTACTTGTTTGACACCATCTCAAGCAGTTTCTACGAGTACAATACAATACAATACAATAGAGAATTTGCACTCGAAAACTGACAAATAACCTGTCAGTTTAATCTAGCACATAAACTAAAACGAACTGAAATGTTTAAAAGAAAAATGAAATGAGAGATACTGAGAATAGAAATACTGTTAAATGTAAAACTGACAAAATAACTGACAAAATTCGAAAAATGACTGAAAGTAAAGAAAAGAAAACTAAAATAATAATATATATATACTAATAATAATAGTATATATATACTAGCGCTGCGAGCGCATCCAGTAAACGCACTTTATAAATTACTTACTTATTTACTTACTTACTTGAGTGATGTTGTATATTTTCAACAGTGTTTCTTGTGTTCTTTCATCTAAGAAGTTTGCTTATGCTTGATATCACTATCTTGACTCATTTTGACTCAAGTAACTTTTCCACTTCAAGCAGACACAGTGCGTGCATTTTAACCGGCAGCGGCATCGCATACGTGCTGTGCATGTGTCCGTACAGGACGGCAACGTTTGCTGTTCGTACAATCAAACTTGTTCCTCTTCAACGTCGGCCTCGACGTCCAACGATCAGCCGGCGTCAGTCTATCGTCCACGGCGACATCATCCGCCGACTGTCGACCACTCCGTGTTCGCGTCCAAGACCTCAGAGCACAGTCACCGTCCAGCCAGACCAGCCACTGTCACCACCTCAGAGCAGCGGCAGCGTCCAGGCCGACGGCGCTGGCAGAACGGTCAGAGGAGCTCTGACCGGAAGGTCGGCAGAACACCATGATAGCGACCCGGCCTGACCGGTGGTCGAAACGTAGCTATAGCACGCAACCGACAGGAGGCCCGACCGGCCGCCAACTGATCCGGACGCTGCGGCAACACAGCACTGCAGGATGCGCCGACCACATCCTGTCCACGAGCTAGCGTCCACCGGTGATAGCGACGCGGTGTCGATGTGGGTGGCATTTTCTCAGGGTCTCTTTTGTCTGCTAGTCTTCCAATCCGTCCAAGATGCCGGCGGGCGGCGGCACGCGGCAAGGTCAAGGCCGAGGACTGCCTTGCAAGGCTGCTAGGACGTGGCAACGTCCAGGCGACGCCGAGGCAGAACAGAACACGATACTAACGGTGAACGAGACGCGTGCGTCAAACTCGATAACGAGCAGTGGCGTAGTGGCAGGGGGCACTACGCCACTGCTCGTTCCCCACCCCTAAACTTTAGCTTGTCGGCAAATTTTCTTCTTTTCGGAATACTTTATTCAAAAATTACTAAATTTGGGCCTGAAAATCCCCCATTTTGGGGCGGTAAGGGGCAAAATTGAACTTTTGACCACTCAGAATCTTTTGTCGAAAATTTTCAGCTGTCCGTCAAAAAATTGCAATTTCCTGTCCCCTCCCCCTTCTTTCTTAACTCTCGACGCCGCTGATGATGAGACAACGATCGAGCGATCTTAAGACTGAAACTGCAGTTTTGCGGGGCCAGTTTCACGTCTCCTAACTGTCAGCGTGTATCTCGACTACTCCCGAGTCCGGAAGAATAAAATCGTTCGGTTGGCCGCTTCAAACTCCTGACACCGGCAGAAGCGTCGCAGTGTCACAACGTCGCAGCGAAATTTCGATCGCTTCGATAGCGGCAGCGGTGTACATTATAGGCTACTACGTAGTCCTAAAAAAAGCGAGGGAGGCCTGAAAATTGACTTAAGCCAAAATCTTGCTTGAAATTTCACACGTTGTACACAGTGTTTCAAAACTGTAATGCATAGCCTACCAAAACGTATCAAAATTAGCACGATGCAATCAGTTATTGTAAATTTGTAATTTCTCAGCCACTGAAACTAATGTGGAATAATATTACAAACAGTTAGACACAGAAGACATTGCCGGTGTCCGGCCTTCTAATACGTGGATTTTTGTTTAAAATGTGGATGCTTTCTCTCCATGAATGTAAGTAGGGGGCGGCGACACCCCTTCTATCCCTCGCCGCGTACACCGCAAGATAGCGGTGCTTTAGTGTTAAAGTAATGTTCAGAGTAGCGTACGTCGACGACACCAGGCGAACACATGCCTCACGCCACAGTTCACGTGTTGTCTATTAATGTACAAGCCATGCATGTAGCATCCCATGTCATTCGTACTTTCTTTTTTTCAGAGACGCTTTGCAAATGTTTTACATTCGGCTACAAGTAAAACATAAGCCGTCGACTTTCTGGCCGTGGATGGAAAATACTGTAAATAGCTAGTGGAATGTTTTCCTTTACGTGCAACCACGGACTTAGTGGGATAAATTTGTATGTTTGTGGCAAACAACCAAGTGCCCAGGGAAGTAAATTAACCACCCTTAATACTCTCTAACCCGACCAAACTTTAGCGAGATTTGGATTATTGCTTTGTAAGTAGCCTATTGACCAGTTGCTGCACACTCGCGACACTACTGACAATTTGGCACTTTCTTTCCAACTAGTTTCCCGCTCTTCACTGCTGTTAATCTTAGTTCACATTCTGAACAACGTTTCCCTGTATAGGGTAAAATCAGTGCTGCATCTACACTCCCGCTAGTTTAAGGATCATGTGTTGGATTAAATTTTCATGTACAAGGACCAAAGCAATTTGGCAAAAGGCGGAAGTGCTCCTCGTTTGTATTCGCCAGGTGAGAGCATAGAATTGATGGTTTCGCTGCAAACTGCAATTGCATGTTTTGGCTTCTTGGTTAGGAAATATCCTTTATTTCACTAATAGTCGGCATTTAGTAACTATATAAGATTATATTTTGTTGCAGAACGTTTCCTGACGTCCTAATAAGCTGGAGGGGAGGGATAGCCCTTCCATATCCTGGATCCAATACACCATCCAGCTTGATTCAAGCGGTACCGTATTTTGTCTGAGTGAACGTTTTTACGTTGAATGTTCCATCGTTTCTTTTATGATGTCATGTAAATTAGATAAACTCCAACTTTGTATCATAATGTTGTGATGACAGCATAAGCCTCTGCAGCTACGGAAACTTGAAACGTTATATTTGCATTAGATTAGCGAGCTAATGAAATTAGTTTGTAGGAAAAAGCTTGAATATGCAGAAGTGCTTAAAACCCAGCGATATGTCATTACAAACTACACTGTGTCCCAAAAAATGTCACGCTTTGTTATTTCTATATCTTCATGAAATATTAACAGATTTTCAAAATTCTTTCACTAGTATACTCTCTTGACAATTGGCAATAAAGTGATTATTGAATATCTCACCACACCTTAACTGTGTCGCTATACTACCTTGTGAAATATAAATGTAAGAAAAACCAGCACTAGGCAACAATCACATTGTAAAACGAACAAGACACTTTTTACTAAGATCGCAGTGAATGTCACTGAATGATTGGTACGATGCTACACTTTGTTAGAGCCAGGGCCTTCCACAGAGAGGGGATGGAGACAAACTGTCTCCAATTTAGGTCAGGGGGGAAAGCTTCCCCGCTTAGCTTTCCCCACCTGAGCTGGGAAGATTGACCCACGAACGTTTTATCAACTTAGTTGTACTTTTGTGTGGAATTTGTTTATTGTGACAACTGACAGTGAAACTGCCAGTACTCAGAGGCTAAGCATTAGCAGCATCTAATATAGCAGTCATGTCCAGTGGCGTATTTAAGGGGGGGCACGGTGCGATGGCCCCCCTTTGGCCCGACCATGAAAATTTTTTACAGGCGACTTTATATAAAAAGGTGCGTTTTGGACCCAAAATGGGCGAATTTGTGGTTTTCTTTGAGGCTTTGAACATTCAGAAGCAAAAAGTGTTTCAACTTCAGGGGGGCTTCTCCCCCCTGACACCCCGACCAGGGGCTCTCCCAGACCCCCGTTATAG
>Ga0209367_1011291_pt1 | contig 11866 bp, 7 predicted proteins | sample WorMetLIZISLAND2_FD_187412 | JGI IMG/M metagenome (GOLD analysis project Ga0209367, IMG submission 187412) | Marine gutless worms symbiont microbial communities from Max Planck institute for Marine Microbiology, Germany - Olavius geniculatus... ... | reverse complement strand
TGTGGGATGCAATGTTGGAAGCTTACCGCAAGCTTAAAACAAAGCCGAAGACAATCGCTGAACTCAAGCAAGCGCTTCAGGTTATCTGGGGCAACCTGCCACAGGGACCAATCGACAAATCTGTGAAAGACTTTTCAAAGCGACTGAAGGCTTGTGTTGGAGCTGGCGGTGGACACTTCGAACATTCACAGTGACAATGGAATTCTGGCATTTGATCATTAGTTAATTGTGTTGTTTCAACGATGTTATTAAATTGGCGTTGAAGCCAGAACATTTTTGAATGCTGAAAAATTTGTAGGCGGTCATGTTAAAAAGTCTATAACTTTGTAATTTTTTAACAGAATCAAATTTTGTTTGGCAGTTAGATGTAACAGGTTTCAGCAAATAAACGTGTAAAATTTTAAATTAAAATTCCAAGCGGTTGCTGAGAAAACAGCGAAAAACTTAGGGGACTACTTTTTTTGCCGCACCCTGTATATGAGTCTGAATTATTCTGTCCTGAGTCATTTGCTTCATTTGCAAACCAGACCCGACCCAGATTGTTGGGTCTTTTTTTGCTGGCTTCATGGGGAGTTTTGACACATCAAGCCTAGCACAGTTGTTGCAGATTTCTATGGAAAATTTATATTTGACTCAGAACTCTGCACATCTTTGGCATGATCTGTGTTAGAATATGATTGTTGACAAGCGCATGTTGTTAGGTGCCACAGACAAGTAATAGTTACGTGTAATTGTATTAATAATCTATTACTGTTAATAACTCACATTATTGAACACAGTATTAATTACTTAGTTCGTTGTTTGATTAAGTGATAGGCATGTAGTACCTCTTAAAGGTCTTTTTCTGACAGTCACTGAACGTCTGCTTTTTGGGAAAGTGGTCTAACACGTAATGGCTTTTTATCGATGGAAAAGGAAAAATCACAGTAGTGGTGATATTAGAAGTGATGGTGGTGGTGGTAGCAGTGGCGGATCCAGAGCTATTAGATAGGGTGAGGAGAAGGGGGGGCGAATAGGTCGTGCGCAGGAGAGGGGTGTGGGAGCTGGTGTCCCCCAAGGGGAGCATGGGCGTGGGGCGTCCCTGGAATAAATTGCAAATCTCATTCGGAAAAAGTTTGGTGCATATTTTTTGTCACTGCTTTGTACGTTTTTGTTATTGTTAAACGTCTGCTAGCAGGGCATTGCAGTTGTTCGTATCACCCCCCTCGCTGTGGATCTGCCACTGGGAAGTATTAGTAGTAGAATTAGCATTAGTTTTAGTCTGCTTCACATTTGGGCAAACACTGATGTACAGTAATACCATAGTAGAGACATATTACGGACTGCACACTTTCTGTTGCAGTGCATTCAGTTGTTAGATTGGAGTTCTGCTATAATACATTTCTCTGCACTTAGTATGCGCGACTTGGGAAGCACGGCATGGGAAACGTTGCCAATAAGATATTACAAACATGACTGAGGAAATTCCACAGTGTTGGGAGCGGTAGCCCTTATGATACGGGACAGTGTGGTGCCATACACATTTTGGGTGATCCTTTTGTACACGTTTTGCAGCAGAATGGGGGTTTCGAGCTTGTCTCCATTGCACATGTCTCGTAGCGAGATATTCTTTTTATCATTTTCTGTGCACACTTTGTTTTTATTTGATTTTTGCTATTTTTACGCACGAAAGCAGCTACTGCTTTCAGCACGTCTAAGCCATTACAATTCTGTCTGACTGTCTGTCCGTCACACGGGTGGATCAGTCAAAAATGGTGCAAGCTAGGATCACCAAATCTTCACCATCGGCTGCCTGGAAGACTAGGTTCAGGAACCATAAAGCTTTTCCATAAATTCAAAAGGGGTCACCCCGAATGAGGGCGCTAAATGAGAGGGGGGGCAAGTGTCTGTATCTCAGTAATGGTGCGAGATAGGGCCTAGGTTACTATTAATCACTAATAGGAAGTCTTACACTGGCTGTCGATTGGCGCTGAATTCAATGACCTTGAACGCCAAAATAGGGGGTTTTATGGATTTGTTTGGCGATTTCTGGCTGCGACACAAGTTAATATCATTCACAAGGTGGCGCCACGCTACTGTTGTTATGCGATCTAGATAGAGAATTTGGTATTTGTATATTAACTTCGCGTGAACACCCCAATTTTCAGCTAAACTACTGAACTGCAACTGCTGTAGGCTTTTGCACGTTTCGTGAGCATTAGCTCAAATTTCTTATATTCTCTTCCTATACATCGATGTCAGTTGTTTCTGCCTCTGTTGCACTTTAGTTCAGCTGTTGTTAGTGTAATTATTGTCTATGATGTAATGAGTATCAGTTAGTTATATTTAGCAAGGGCTGGACAGGATTGCGACTGAAATCCAGTCACGGTTCAGCTGAGCAGTAAAATTCATGTACGTAGAGGCTTATTGCCTGATGCCAAATCGGTTTTATTTTTGCTGTTTTTTACAGTTTATCACATTTTTGTTTGGGAGCTTTATTGTGTGGCCGTTATAATGGGCCACATTACAAGTCTTGCTTATCCGTCTGTCCATCTTGTACGGGCTCCTAACTTAAAAACGAAAAGGCACAACAATCAAAATGGACGTGAGCGTTCCCTAGGGCTGGCAGTTTGTATTCTCATGTTGAGTACTTTACAAAAGTTCAAAGGTAAAGATCAGGGTTAGAGAGTTGCTCAGCAGATTTGGCCTTTTTGCTTTACTTTGTTTTTGCCTTTCCTTGTTTTTTTGTAGTACAGTTATTATTGTCTCATTTTGTCTTAGCTTATCCTATTTCTGTTCTACCTCAGTTACGTTGCATTGTCTCATCTTACCCTATTTTGTCGTTTTTTATCATTCATAACCACTCTTTTCCTTACGTCTTTTAGAAATCTTTGTTTGCATGCAATGGTAGGGAAGCAGTCAAACAAATGATTATAATTGTTTTAATTTGTTTACTAGCAAAGCAATCAGGAGCAACAGTGAGCACGACAACCTAATACATTTCCTAATGCATTTCTATGTTCGAAAACCTTTGTTGGTCTTTGAATGCAATGAGTTTTTCCAGATATTCAGTACAGTTTCCCAGCACATTTGTAGTTTAATGTGAACTTGGTGTATAATGATTTTCGACTTTGCGTTGTCGTCAGGTGGAGCGATAGCGGCACGGAAGGAGGTTATTCGCAACAAGATTCGTGCCATTGGCAAGATGGCGAGGGTGTTCCAAGTGCTCAGGTCTGCCTAGCTGTCCAGTTCTAGCTCTCTAGCTCTTCCATACTGTCCAGGAATTGTGCAGAGCACTTCATAGTTAACTAATGCTCTCATGAAGCAGTTATAGCTAGTTTTTAACCAGGTATCAGACACCGGGGCACATGCCGCAAACCCAGTGGGTATTATTTGGTTAACTCACCTAAACACCCAGCCCCCTGTTCTCCAGTAGACATCATTATGAGATTGATGGCTGTCTGGAGGATAACAGGGAAGATTATTATAACTGCCATTTTTGATACATATGCACAATTATAATTGGCAGTTCTTACAATTCTGGGTTTCCGTCATTTTTTTGTGTTTTGTGTTTTATAAAGGTTAAATTTTCTGTAAAGGTTTAACTTTTTGTTCCGTTATTATGTGTATGTGCAATTTTGCCTGCAAAGGCCATTCTCGAAATGACCTATACTGTGTCAGGTGGGATGTTAAACCCTACTCACTCACCCCTAAACACCCACTGTATACCCGAAAACTCGCTCTAAACATAATTAAATTTTAGTTGTTTCTTCCACTAATAACGAAGCAATTTGTCATGTTAAAAACCGTTAAACCGGTGAATTTGCAAGTTTTTGGATATTTACCTGATGTGATTGTTGTCTAGCAGTGCTGTCTTTAATAATTTTGGGACAAAATGCAAATTCTGAACACCCGTAATCTTCTCTGTTTGAAACTTACAGCTCTCTGTGAGAATATTACAACTTTTCCCCCTTGCCTAGCTGCCGAGTGTTGATGTACTGCATTGATGTGACTTCTTTTGTATGCAGTAGTAGATAACAAGAACAAGAGCACACAATAAAACTTTAATTTCCTAGACAGCACAATTAACATTAGAGATTTCTTTGTAAGAATGTTATACAAAGACAGATACTGACCCACGAACACATCACGAGACTGCATTTATGCGTTTAAGGTGTTTTTAACATTTTTAATGTGCTCTTGTGATTCTGTTCCGTTTGTAAATCATAGCTTCTTTCTCACAAGTACGAGCAGTTAAAGTCGGCTTTTGCTACTGACACACTGTGAGATGTTTTTTCGCAAATTTTGGGATATTTTTTTGTAAAATGTATTTTTATGTTTGTGTTGTTAGTAGTTGCGCTTGTCGGCCTTTTATCAGTTGAATATATACAGTGTATGATGCTGGTGGTGTGGTGTTGCAGAGAGGAGAGTGAGAGTGTGCTTCAGCTGAAGGGTCTGACACCAAATGGTCTGCTTCCCATCGGAGCGTTGTCCGGTGGCAAGGACAGCCTAGAAAATGGTAATAACTTTTTCACCATTATGTCCCATCCAGGGTTCTGGGTCCTTTGTGTTTTGTCCACCTTTGAAAGTAAAAATAATTAATGAAAGGAGAAAAAATTGATTATAAATGAAGGCTACTTTGCTGGACCTAGAATAAAAATTGTTTTTCTTTTCTCTTACACCTTCTCTCGCCCTTTGAGTTTCTAAATATTTTCTTGAGGGTGACCATTCGTTTGTAGAAAAAAAATTTGGTAGTGTCAGGCAGCTTGAAAATGTCTGAAAAAATTTTTTTTGATGCACAGTTGCAGTTAAAGAGTTGTGAAAACCGTATTAGTGCAAGCAGGGTGTCGTTTAATACCTGTGAATGCGCTTTATAGTTATACACGTTTGAACTTTCATGTTTGACTGGAGTGAGATTATGGGCAGTAATATCACTGCAGACAATGTGATGAAAGATAGGGTGACTGAGTAGATCATGAAATGATGCGTGTTGTTACAGTGTTGAGCGCGCACTCACCGACGCACAAGATCAGCGGATTCTCCGAGGCAAAGATGTTGGATCAGGTGAACGAAAGGATGCCTCCACGGCCACCGGCTGCGTCAGCTGTTAACAATAAAGATTCCAAGTGAAACCAGTCCACCCAATCCGACCCGCAGTCCGCTGGCGAATCAAAGTGCGCCGCAGCGAAGGACATTTCGATCGATTGTTCGATGCCGTTCCTCGCTCGGTCAGTCGCTGGCAACTTTGCCTGCTGACCGACGGACGTAATTTCCAGTGTACTACATTGTGCGTGTTTTTCTTCGTGTCATGTGGGTTTTTCCGTGCTGCGTAAAATCCGCCACTGCCAAGTGCTGTAAGATGCGGGTTTTCTCTTTCTCGTCTTTTCTTGCCGTTTCTGAAACGTTCATGGACTGCGCCTGCGATAACTTTTCTCGGTGTAATCAATTTAAGTGGCACTGACGTATGTGCATTTGTAATTTTTCAGCATGTCATTATGTATAAATCAGGCTTATATATATATATATATATATGTATTTATACGGGGTGGCGTGTAAAAAGTGGAACATGTGTGCTCAGTCATGATTTTGAAAACTATTAGCCTCGATCATTGCAGTGAAGTGTGGTCGTTTTGAGCACTTTTTTGATTAGTTGTATAAGTATTGTCGATACGTTGCTTTGGCTTTCTGTGCTGTGTGATGTCGTGGCATAAAGAATGAAAACGAAGTGTTTCGTTCTGTTTTGCCCCACCCTGTATATAGGCATGAACATCCCTTCTCCCGTCTCCCCGGCCATAAATTTTCACCAGTTACTTTGTGCATTATCTGTTGTCTAACCCTTGGATTGTGCTTGGTCCGCACAGTCTGTGTGCTTGTTGTTCTAATTTGTTGTCAGTTTTTACTGAATGCTTTGTCATATTGTAAAATAGGCTCCTGCATGGGCCATGCAGCCCACTGGCCCATGGGCGGGGCTCAGGCTATGCTGTGCTGTGCCGTGCCAGGCCCAGAGTAAATTTTATGAAACAAAATGGGCCAGGTTTGGCCCAAAGTTTGGCTGTCTGGGGTCGGCGGGCCAGGTTGGGCCACCAGCTTTCAGCCGGTCTGTGTTATTTCAGTCGGGATGTTTGATAACCTTCAAAACACCTTACAACTATTGCCAATTATTTTTTGATGCACTGTTGCAGTTGACTCCACTGCAGCGTCAATGCAATGTCAAACTTGCGATGTCGCCTATATAACTACGCATTTAGTTGCAACTTGCTACATAAACTTGTTGCATAAGATGTCACACCTGTTTATCTGACTAATTATTAAACTTCACTACATGGGCCACTGGGTTTGAACTTCGGTGGGCCTAATGCGGCCGGGCCTAAAAGAGTAAACGGGCCAGGCCGGGCTGGGCTGTGATTTTTGGGCCCAAGCAGGGGTCTGTTGTTTAATTTATTTGCATGGTTGGTGGGAGCCATTATGGCATGAGAAGTGGTATTCCTAACAAGATTTGTATTAATGTTGGAAATTTCGCTTGTCAGCAGAGAATTGCGTAATTTCAAAGCCCAAATGTCCATGCAGGTTTTCCCTGGGTCGAAACTGTACTGATGACTCCAGTGTGGCGAACAGATATTGTGGCAGGAAATGATTACTGAAATCCGGCTGTTGTGAAGTCACACAATCTGTCTGGAACAGGAGGATCAATCCACAAACCAGGCTGGTCCGGTGTCGGATTAAGGTTTTCGGAGGCCCTTTGCTGGCTGGCTGGAATTACGGGCCCTTTCCTTTTTTTCTTTTCCCTACCAGTTTCTTTTTCCTTTCTCCTGTCTCTTTTTTTCTTGGTTTCCGTGGTCCACCCTGTTAATCTGGCTAGAGAGTATGGAAATTACTGGATTCAGGTCTGGGTGGAGTCCAGCCACAGACAGTTTGTGGTGCATTTTTGTGCTAAAAAGAGAACTCCTGACCCTAGCAACTATTCAGAAGTTTCTGTGAAGCAAGTTGCTGATTTGTAGCTCTGTTCAACGTGCATCGGGCAGCAGTTACAGAATCTCAGTCAGCGATTCAGTTCTTAGTGACAGTCACTGCATGAATCGATGAATCGGGGGCCCGCCCCTAGGCTGCAGCCTTGCTAGCATAGTGCCTAGTCTGGTGGCGCTGGGTCTGAAAACTTGTTAAGCCAGATGCTATGCACGGGTAACTCTGCCAGAACATGCGTGATTGTAGAGCAATAATTGTTGGAAATGTACACATGTGTTACTGCTGATAGGCATTGTATGGTGATGCTATACATGATTATACTAGCCGACTTGTGGTCAAGAAAGACTGTGTGTGATAACTCAGTACAAAGTGAATCGGTGGATTTTATGTGTGGGATTTGTCGAGGTGTTTATTTGTTGTTTAGAATATTTTTACAAGCAAACGAAATTATTATCAACTGAAAGCATTAGGAGGACGTTTTGCTTGGGCATGTGTTGGTTGGTGGATCGTTGAGTAGAAAGTGGGAATTGTTGTTACATTGTTTCATAGTGTGAGGATTTTTATATATGCTTCGTGAAGATAAAAAAAGCTGGTCACGATATGGAGAGGTAAACATAAATGGTTCGGTCCCGTTTTAAGGCATAGCAGAATGCTTTGGTGATAAAGACAAGAGACTGAAGACCGATACAGATGGTAGCAATTATTGCTTTACAGCAAAAGATAGGAGCGTAGGTAACACTGTGTGGAGGGCATTGTACATTATGAATTTGGCTGCGTAGGTAACACTGTGTGGAGGGCATTGTACATTATGAATTTGGCTTCGTGGATACCAGTTAGTGCGTCCATATAATTTGACTGTTTGAGCTTTGGCTTACTAACTAATTAACTGCATATTAACGTTTAATGGCATAGGATCACTCTGCTTTACTGACTTTTTTGATCGTGCTTTTTCTCAAGTTGTGATTTGTGCATCATGTTCATGTAAAATGCTGGTGAGCTTTTAACGTAACTGTATAGCTTACGTAAAGTTCTTGCCATTTGATATTCAGATGTGCAGTGTGTTTTTTAGTGTTGTTCAGCTGTGTATTTTTTACATACAGTTAAAGGAAGCATCCCCTGACCCTGTCTTCCAATAGACAGCATATTCTGGCATTAATGACTGTCTAGAGGATAACAGGGAAGATTATTAGAACTACCATTATGTTAATTACATATGCATAGACCCGTAAGCGACTAACCAGCTGTTTCCTTGCTCGCTTGTCAGTAAATCTCGCTCGCTTTTCTCGCTCAGCGAGCAAAGCGAGAAAATGCAAAGTTCCATCAGTAAATTCTAAGTGGTTCCTTAAAATTTTGAAATGATGGGGGATTGCTTTTTTGCTTCACCCTGTAAATTAAGTAGTTTTCATATGCATGTTGTCTTGGTCTATCTCCAGCCATTTTGGTGCAATTCACTCTTAAAATGAGCGTCACAGCAAAACGCAAAAAAAAATACTTGTTCCATGCGCAGAACCACGTGGTTAACTCAGAACTTGGGAAATTACCCGAGTTAACTTGTGATGCATTGTTTCACGCCAAAATTTGGTGTGGACGAACAATGTGTGCAAGGTTAGTTCGAGAGTTAAAATTAACCTCTGGTTAGCAAACCTGTGAGTTAACCTAAGCATGGAACAATCGACCCTAAACGGAATATTTTTGGGCTTCAAGGTCGTTCAAGGTCGTTGATTTTTGTGTCAATCGAAAGGGCTTATGAGTTTTCCAGTAGTGATTAATAGTTTACTTGGCTCTATCTCGCACCATTTCTGAAATACGGTGACTTATTGGCTAAAAATTGCTGTGTTTCGTACCTTATTCAGCGCCCTCAATCGCCCTGTCGAATTTCGGGAAAAGCTTTACGGATCATGGAAGTAGAGTCTAATTTGTGGCAGCCGTCAGTGAAGGTTTTGTGATCCAAACATGCATCGTTTTGATACAGTTATTGCAGAGAGTTACGGACAAACAGACAGACAGACACACAGAGACAGACAGACGCCTCGACGATAGCTAAGATGTGCGAAGCACTACATGCTGTCACACGTAAAACATTATGCACCATTTTAAATTTTGCTCGTTCAACTCGCTTGTATGTATTGTCGCTCGCTACAAAGTTACAAAGAGTTAGGTTAGCAGCCGAGTTTGTACGGCATGCGACTTATTAAGATACAGTCAGACCTGCGAGTGGTATGCATTATCTGTGTGAACTTTTTGAACTTTATTCATAGACTTAGTGTGTTTGCAGGTTTTTTGCGTTTTGACAAGTTGCATCATTAAACAAGCCTGATGATGATGATGCTGATGTGGCTGTTATATTTTTGGGGGGAGGTCGAAAATTTTGGAGGAGAAACTTGTTATGTTAGGAACTTGATGTACGTACAGTACATGCCATGTTGGTAGAAACTACCAGTTGCTATTTTTGTTGCAATAGTTTGTTTGTTAGATGTCGTCATGGCGAACAGTTTGTCATAGATATGAGCAAGTTGGTAGGACCCTTCGTCTCGGTTCATCAACTTGTCTTGTTCTTTTCTGTTGCGCAAGGAAAGCAGCAGCGGTTGGCAAAACGTGAGTTCGTTCATAGACAGCTGAACTCATAGTATGACTGTGTCAAGCGCCCTTGCAGTATGTCCTTTTACGTAACATTCTGTCATGCCGATCAATACCAGCAGCGGCATCATTTCAGTTTGTCTGAAGACTGCATGATGTAACAGCATGAATCTCTGTCATAGGGGCATCTGACTCGTGATTAGTGGGGCTCACAACAACAACAATTACAACGACAACGTATTCTTGTCCTGTTGTTTATATTGTTGATTTGTTGTTTTATTCGCATTGCTGTTGTCTGCTTCATTTTCTTTGTGATTTCTGACCGTCGTGGTCAGCTGCCGCAGACAGATAAGTAACTCATTGTGTTATGGTTGTCTGTGTTTTCTTGTGTAAGTAAGTGTGCGTGCGCGAGTTGTTCGCATGTCTGCTGTATTTTTGCACTGTCATTGCACACAGCTTTTCTATCTAGAGGTTTTTCTTATTGTACTTGTGTGACAGTGTTGTTACGTCATCGTAGAAAGCACGTCCGTTTATGTTAGTGATGGACCGATGTGTACAGTTGTTTTATTTCAATCAGGTACCCAAAAACTGTCATGAAAAATGAGCAAGACAGTGTTCGTTTATTAAATTGTGGTATTGTCATTAGCTCGTGCCAACCAGCTGCCACTACCAAGATTGTAAAGCACAAAATACGAGTAAAAATCTGACTTAGACAAAAAATTACTGGACATATGATATACAAAAAAAACTGGATTTGGTTCGAATTTATGCTCAGGTTGTGAAGTGGAAATCGGTCTATCCCTATTTAGTATGATGTACAGTATAAAGCACGGGGTTGACATTAACTATGGCTGTGCTTATCAAGTAATTTATAACTCGAGTACTCAGTGAGAAACTGAATGAGTGAGTACTGGAGTACTCTGCACAGCCCTAATATTAATGCTGCTTGTAGTTGCATCTGTGGTTGGAGTTCTTAGAAATGTGCCATTTGTTCTTTTAATTCTCGCTGTTGTTGTTTGCAACCGTAGCTTGAATATCTCTGTAGTAATTCCTTCTAACGCTGGCTTGTATTTAATATACAGAAGCTATCGCTCATATATAATGTAAAATATATTGTATTATAATTAACTATCTGTCTATATATAATGTGGTTAAGTGTAGTGTGCATTGTTGTTTGTGGAGTAATATTAATCGTCTGATAAGTATGGGGAGAATTTTCAGTTTTTCAACAGGAGTTTGTTAATCGAACTTTTTGCATGTTTAGGTGTTAATTTGTTTTATTTAATTTTTGATACTGCTGTTACGTATTGTGTGCAAGTTAGTGCGAGTGGTGTGAGGAAAAAAACTAAATATAATCATATGCTCATAAAATGATAATATACATGTAATTACAACAATAACTAGAATGGTACTTAGAGAATGCAAACCTCTGCCAATGCTATCAGTTTACCGTTGTGTTCGCCACGTGGCAGCACTATATGCGGCCGAGGTTTGCCGTATCTGGCAGTGGTATAGAATTTTAAAATCCTATCCTGGATCCAGATGCTGATCTGGATCACCACAAAAATCTAATCACCTCTAAGTTGCACCAAGTTTAAAACGTCCCTGAAAATTTCAGCCAAATCCCCTGTAACTTGCTATCAGACGAACAGGCAGACAAACAAACGCCGGGTGTCGCATAACCTACTCGGCGCAGGTTATCACCAGGGCCCAGAATTTTCCGCGGGCCGTGAAATTGAGCCCAGCCGCGGAATTTACACTTTTCCGCGGAATTTTGATATTGCCGCGGAATTTTGCAGAATTTTGAGAAATGACCAATGATTACTACGAACGTAGGCTTGACTACGTAATTAGACTAACTATATCATGGAGAACAAGAAATTTGAGCTAATGCTCACGAGACGCGCGAAAGCCTATCGCAGTTCCGGTTTAGTAGTTTAGCTGAAAATTGGGGTGTTCACGCTAAGTTAATATACAAATACCAAATTCTCTATCTGTATCGCATAACGATAGTTTCGTGGCGCCACCTTGTGAATGATATAGACTTGTGCCGCAGCGCGAAATCGCCAAAAATCTATAAAACCCCCTATTTTGGTGTTAAAGGTCATTCAAGGTCAGTGACTTCGTCGCCAATCGAGAGGCAGTGTACGACTTCCTATTAGTGATTAATAGTAACCTAGGCCCTATCTCGCGCCGTTACTGAGATAAATGTACAAAACGTTAGTTTATACACTTGTTAACGGCAACATTTAAGGACTTGCACATCGAAAACAGCAAAAATTACAAAAGGTGATATTGCCCGCATCACACTGACTGCGTGTCAATGTGCTGCTGAATAATATCACCT
>Ga0209367_1011290_pt1 | contig 11866 bp, 6 predicted proteins | sample WorMetLIZISLAND2_FD_187412 | JGI IMG/M metagenome (GOLD analysis project Ga0209367, IMG submission 187412) | Marine gutless worms symbiont microbial communities from Max Planck institute for Marine Microbiology, Germany - Olavius geniculatus... ... | reverse complement strand
GTTCAGGGCGTGGGGCTCGACTGATTGATGTTGTTCTTTTTCTTCTTCTTCGGATAATGTTCAAACTTCTACAAGTTGAAGACTCCAGACCAGACCAGTAGTGGTTGTGGATATGACGGCAGTGCTTGAGTGCAGAAAAGCAAAAATTTTCAGGTGCAGAACTGAGTGCTGATTAAAATAGAGACAAGTGTCTTTGGCTCTTCGTGGAAAAATCGCGACAACTTTTCACCTTTAAAAGTAAAAAAAATTAATGAAAAAAAACTTGAAAAACTTTTGCCAAACCTACTGAAAAATTTTGTTGTTCTAGATACACCTGCTTAACTTACACATTTCAAAATATGTTTATACACATTAAAACCGGCAACAATTTTTTAGAGTTTACAATAAGAGCAAAATTAACATTCAGCATCCAACAGCAGTTAGTACGTTTTCTAAGCAATCATCGCATTTTGTATTTGCTACTTGTTAGCTATTTGCTAGCTGTGTTACGAACGATATTCCCCGTACAAATAAAACAGCCACACGACACATTGCAACTCTCTTACACTCAAACTCTGTTTTATTGACTCTTGCTATACACTGACAAATTTAAAACGTGGATACCACAAATAAAACACATGACGTTCTGTGACAGCTAAGACGAATTCATCTGGCGTGACCTAGCGCAATCGCGACTTTCGACTTGGCTGGAATTGCGAAAATGTACGATAGACGGTATACCAACTGTTATCACAATACCCATAGCCAGCAGCTTATTAGTTATTTTCGGACAGACAGGGGGCCCCTTTTTAACATTTTGTGTCATATCTCGCAGAGCTTTGCGTTTGCTACCGAGTCGTAAACGTGGCGCTGCAGCAAATGAGAACTTACAAGAAACGAGCAGAATAATTCCGAGCGTTCTGTAGACGGATTTGCGCTGTATACAACACAGCTGAGCCCGAGAATATATTTCACACAGCAGCAGCAAACCGAAGCCAATGAAGTAGAGTATCTGGGTCGCCAAATGCCAACCTAAACAGCAACCCACTTTATGCCGTAATGCAATGTCCAGTCAGTGTAACAACAACCGCGGCAAAATTACGTCGGTAAGCTGGAAATGGGTTTTATTTAGCGAAGGCGCAAATAAAAAAACATTATCCATGCACGCTGCAATGTCAGTAGGCCCTAAAAACAAATACAGAAAATATACGAGATACTGCTGTCGTTTTTTTGGTTTATGTCTAACCGTTTTATTGTATATTACTATAGTGTAAGCAAGGGTGTCCAAGGAAATATTTTCGGTACTGCAATAGATTTGTAGTCCAAACATCGATGCCAATGTTTTATAGAACATTTGCAAAACAATTTTTTAACATTTTAAGCAAAACGTTTATGGTTTGAGAACAAAAAATGTTGACTTAGGACTATGTAAAAACACAAACATTTTGCACTATATTTTGCAAATGGTTTTGTCTTGTATGGTGCGGCGCCTTAGATCGCTGTCACGACACACGAGTTGAAGCAGGGGGTTAATGTACCTGAAGTTAACTTGTAACTTAACTATTAGATTCAAAGCTGGGATAAAGTTAGAATTTCGTCTTTCAGCCGGAACAAGTATACAGACACGTACGCCCTTAGTTAGTTTTCTGGTTACTCTCGCAGCCGCTGCATATCACTATGTAACTGTTTGACCCTACACTGTATACGGCTGATAACGTACAGGTACAAACGTATAAACTGTTAGCTCAAGGTTCTATAGTCGGGTACAGCGCATTAAACGTACATAATTTAATCGCAGGTCTGACACTGCAACACTACATTGTTTCACCTAACGAGGCCACAGACGTGGAGGTCAAAGCATCGGCAGCTAAAAGATCCATTTTTACCCACCAATTTTACGTGACTTGCTGCGCAATCGTCGCCAGTTTTTTTTTTTAAATTTACATTTAAATCTGTCGTTTTTCTACATAATTTGTTGGTGTTTAACTGTTGATTGCACTTTGTTCACCATCACAAATTTTTGACTTGGACAAAGCATGCGCAAGAAAGGCGCAGTAGACCTTGGACAGTTACACACTAACTAACCTACGTTGTTGCTCTTAAACTTTGTCAAATGCCCACAATTTTTAGGAATAATAACTATTTTATGCCGAATACCAAACTATTTTCGGCTCAAACCTCGTGCATCACTCAGTAGCGGAATAGTTTCCTTCCTCCAGTACACTATGTGGAGCATTGCGTTTTTTTGTTCCGTTTTTGACTGGAAAGTCCTCTGATTGGGCTGAAAACACTATTGGATTTTTTAAAAATGATATCCGAGAAACGAGCCTACGTGTCAAGAGTACGTGACCACGCACACAGGCTGTGTTATCGCTATACGTAGTTCACACCACGGCATGCAGTGACTTACGCAGCGCCGTGAACTTGTTGCTCTGTAGCTGATAGTCGTGCTGCCAGAACCACTGGCATTCCACATGACACTGCGCCCACAGGCCACGCCACGAGTACCTCGAAGGCCGCTGGCCGCCGGCTGGCTTATCAGGCTTCACTAGATACGTCAGATCGAGCTCGACATGTTGCGTGTCTCGACCAGGCCGCGGTGACGTCGCGTTACCTGCCACAACATTCACAGCTAAACAAAACGTCACACTAAATTCGACTGTAAACTAGGAACCTGAAAACAATCAGCGGTAAAGTGTAGGCTACAAGTTTGCAAAAATAAATGGAATAATATGACGAATGCATATGACAGTAAGATGGCAATATTTTTTTCTAAAAACGTGAGAGTGGCGAGATCAGAGATGTGCGGACGCGGACGCTCCCTGAGAACAACAAATTTCTTTACCGCAACGTTTCTACTTTCTAGTAACAATAAAACAACAAAATTCCAGTTGCATTTGCAAGTTTTTGCACATGACAGTGCGAACGCGGACGCGAACCTAAAATTCCAAAATCCGCACATCTCTAAACGAGATACGCATCATGAGTAGCAGAAGCAAAGAAAACTGCAGTGCCAAAAATAGGCCTATTACGTATAAATCGAACGACACTTTAATGCGTTTTTACATTACATTGTGAAAATTGATGCCGGTTTTAAAAATAACACTCGATCGATCACAAAGTCGTGTAACCAATAGTTTTACAGGCCTTATGCCATTTGAGAAAATTTCACTGCAAAATTACTGTAGTGTGCTGGTGAGAGAATTTTGACAACCGTCAATTTTTAGGTAAAGTATAAAGCTGTAAAATTAGGTGCCTTGTTTGTTGTGAATACACACACTGTCACTGTATGTAATCATATTTGCAATTTACATTGTTATATTACAATAAAGAGTTAGTTGTTACCGAGCCAGTAAGGCGCAAAGAAACTGATGCCGGAAGCAATGAACGCCAGAACGAGGAAGAACGAGCCCAACACGAACAGTCGCTGCACCGCCATTATAGACTCTTGCTTCCGGTCACGTGATACTGCTATATGACGTCACAGCGGCGACAGTTGAATACTTCGACCACTCAGCGACCAATTTATTAAAGAGGTTCACCGTCCTGTTAAACATTTTAAGAGCAACACGTCATTATACTTTTTTCAGTCATTCGTTTCATGTTCGCTAAACAGCTGAAACGTGACACATTCATTCATTCATTACCAGTGTTTGAACAAAATGTAAATTAAACACAAAATCAGAATATGCAAATATAAGCGTATTGCTAACTACGTAAAACGAAAGAGGGCGTTATTTATGACGCTTGATATAATTACGAGCGTATGTATGTATGTATGTATGTAGCGGGACGGTATCTATCAGCTGTCGGGTGTCAACGTTATCCAGAAGTAAACGCACATTCACTGACGTAGGGAGAGTGTCGCAGGGCACAATGAACTGGCTTAGAATTTCGCGAGCGCAATTTCTAGACCAACACTGATTTTAAAACTGAATTTAAAAATGCAATATATGCAAAACGTTAAAATCACAAACGTTTTCTACATTGCCTCCCAAAAACGTCCAATCTGAAAAACATTGTTTTCCTTTTTGTTTGTAATATTTTACAAAAAAAACGCTGCATTTGCTGGTACTTGCGCAACGTATTTTATACATCTTGATTATTTATTTCATTAGGCCTCTATTATAATTAATATTCACATAGACTACTGGTGCTACTGCAAAACTCTTTCTCAACCATTTTGACACACACAGATGGCTTTATGTACCGATGTTTCATTAACACTAACTCATTTGCACACACCATTAGTTTCGCCGTTAAATAAAAGATGAATTAAATCGCTTTACTTAATATAGAAGTTGTTTGACATGCAGCCATTAAAACGGGACACGTTTTTAAAAGTTATTTTTTTTTTATTTCTTTTAGCTAATAAGTAAAAAATCGCAGTTTCAGGATTGTGGTCTCGAGGCTGTGAGACAGCTCTGGCTAAAGTATTGGTCTCTAGACCGCTTTTTCGGCCAAAGTTATGGTCTTGGCCTCGTCATAAAGTATTCTATATTGCCTTTGTTTCATATTTGTAATCTTGGCAGTCTGTGGCTATCTCAGATTGCAGTTTGACACGTTTTACTGCAGCCTTAAACTTTTTAGACTTTTATCACCGCAAGTTAATTCACACGAAGATCACATGCTGCTCGAAACTTATTAGACAAGTTTTTTTTACTTGCAGATAGGCCTAACGAAGTCTGATCTCGACTATGGTCTTGAATGTTTTTGGTCTTAAGTCTCGGACGATGTGTCCATTATAGCGCAGCTGTCAAACAGTTAAACAGTTATCTAAATTTCACGCACATTTTTACTGAAAACAGATGAATATTACCTGGTAAAACACTGGAAGAAGATTGCGAAGCCGGCAGAGAGTGACGATCACTCTCCTCCGTAAGACGAACGCACGTGATCTAGGCCAATATTTCGTTCATTCGTTGCATTCAGTCACCGACTAGGTCTAGCGTATGGCAGACAAACGAGAAAACAGTCTTATCAGAGCGCTGTCGTGCTATACACAATGTTCTAGACAACACAGAGTGAGAGGGGCGAAGTTATCGCGCTAAACGTTGACCTTTCCGCCTTCTGTGTGCTCGACTTCGTGACCTACATCGTTATTTTTTCTTGTTCTAAAAGTAATTCTGACTCATCGGAGCGATTTAGGTCAGATTGTTATGATGTACAGTAGATCCGTCGCATCTGCGCAGACCAAAAACGTCTGTGTCTAGACTCTAGACATTCACAACCTTTTCAGTTATCACTTTATCACGCACGACACAAGCTCGTTTTACCTTTTGCCAATCGAAATCGACAGCATTGTTCCAGAATATCGATTTTTTATCGACACATTCTACAAGGCATTAACACAAGGTGCATTAAAACCAAATCTCCAAACGCTTGGCAAAATACAACACAATGTTTATTATATACCTCTCGACATGACCCGCTAGCAAAGAAGGCATCGATCGTCAAAGAAGCACACAACAATATACAACGTTGAACATGCTAGAAAATTAATTCGTTTATGTTGAATTCAAAATTAAAAGTATGGTAGTAATGTTACACGTCGTACGATGACGTCGAGCGACATTGATAGTACAGAGAAAACGGTGAAATCGCCCCACCGTCTGCAATATCAAAAGCCATTGTACAACATAGACGAAATACCTACATACTATGTAGTATCAAGCCAAATTTGTCCTGAAACAGATGATTCAATCTAATTGTGGCTTGAACCCCAACATTCCCTATACATCTTTGTTTTGGCTGTTGATATTCACGTAATGTCACGGATCACCTGATTGGTTATGTGATGAACTGTCCATTTCTGGACATTATTAGGCGGTATCGCTTTAGCGCCAGCGATTCCGCTTATAGTTACACATTTATTCGTTCGCTGTTTTTCTGTCTGTCTGTTTGTCTGTCGTCTGTCACACTCATGCACACTGCTTTAACCGTCTGACGAAATCAAGTGCCATTTGGGAGGTACACTTGTGGGTTTAATGACACATTGTGTTGAATAAGGTTCCTGACCCCCAAGGGGACGAAGGCTATATATTTGAGAGTCAAAACCCGCAGCCAAAGCATGCCATTGCAAATTGCTGCTGCCCCTGGCGAACAAAAAAAAAGAAATGACTTTGGTTACTTGCCGGTTAATGTTTTGACGTTATTGCTTGGGTTTTAACTTCCAGATTTGTTCTGCTTGAACAAACAAGTGTCTTTCTTATCGTATCGTATCGTTCAACAGCTGCCAAAATGGCTGGCATGCAGTACCGCGGTATTTGCCATACCGTACCGTCTTTTCTAATACCGCGATAATACCGCTCATATCGGTATACCGCGCAAGACTTCTATACTCACGGACGGTAAGTAATGAGTAAGTAAGCAGAACGAATGCATAAATTAATGAACGTGTGACATGGGCGCGAGAGACAATCGCGGCGACAATAAAGCGACACGTCGTTCATTGCAATAAGCAGGCAGGACGCTGACGACATGCTGAACCACGTTAGGCGGCCGTCAGTGGACAAACAGTGGCCAACCCAAAGAGGAATATATGCATCCCCACTAGCATTGTGACTTCTGCAGAGACATTTAACTTGGCAACGTTCGTGCCAAGAGTGTCATTTCGAAATCGAATACATCACTTTTGTGTCCAAAAATTTCCAAAACGCAACTCTGCGTGAGGCAGTTTATAATGTTACCGTACATTAGAAAAACTTTTATCCAGTGTCACATCGCGTTGGCCTCATTGTAAGTAAGTAAATAAGTAAGTAAAACGTAAAAGTGTATAGCGTATAATTTTTAAAAAACAGCTAATCTGCTAGTTGCACTAACAGAAAAAATATTGTTTTTAATATAATGTCTGAAAGTGTCAGAATTCCAAGCCAGATCGCTGAGTTCCAAGGTTCTCACTTCTTAAGTTTGCTCTCTTATAGATATATTGCATGCGCCACTGTAGAGAAAACAAAGATAAGCATGTGGGCTCTGGCCTTCACGTTTTAAATATAAATTCCCGTATGGCTTTACGTAGATGAGATAAAATATACGTAAGCTAAAATCATTTATTCGATGCTGATTAGTTTTGCAAACGAACAACACATTTTCACTCAAATTTGAGTGTAGATATGAGCCCAAAAATGTTTGGCGTTTTCATTACGCTTACTTTAATTTTCTGTGCAATTATACACTGTAAGAACGAAAATGCCCCCCGCCCTGATAAACTTGTTTGCCGCCCCTGGGTCTGTGTGCTCACAGAAAGGAACGTAACAGTCTGTTTATCTTCGAACAGTGCTGTGCCAACAAAGCTACTTTTTATTATTCGGCACGTTGTCAAATCAAAAGTTTACTGTTTATTAGAAAAATGGTATGTTTAGTAATTGAAATGTTTTGAAACCTTATACAGTTCGTAATTCCAAACACTGAAACATGATCCCGAAAACGTGACAATCATCTTTGTGAAGGCATCCGAAAAAAACATCAACATAACTCGTATCACGAACGATGAAACGGCAGTGCATATTAAGCAGTGTTACGTTCTCGCAACAAAAGCAAACAACTTCTAATACAATAACTATGAAAATTTTACTAAGCGGTGCATTGCGTCAAAAATGGATCAAACGCGGGTGTGTTTTAAAAGTAGCTGAAACTGCGAATTGAAACAAATTCCGTCAGCGGAACTGATAGTATGCTCTGCCCTTTTAAACTGAGCTCACTGAGTGGTTGACTCGGTAACTACATAGTAATGCTTTTATTTGTCAGAAAATCGTAACATGACGTGGCCGTGACACATCAAGTTTTTATACAAAAGTAACGGAAATAGTATCCAGTTACTTTTGGGCTTACGCAAAAATCCCTTAGTGCATAATCAAGCTTGCTTTTGTTGCCGAAGCTCTGCTGAAAATTCCGTAAACGAGAAAACCTTGTCCGGATAACGAAAAGTCGAAAACTGACAACAGGTAAATAAATACATGCAAATAAATAAATTTGCAGTTCAAGCAGTTGATAGTTACGAAGACATTAAACAGGAAGTCGGCGTAGACTGCGCTCGTAATTTAGCAAAAATAATACCAATCAGTCACTCAAACGATGAAAATCACTGCTCGGAGTAAACCGAACCGAGTCATCGGAGCATCACTGAATGTGCTGTGGGCAGCGAGTGGCGCGGCTAAATGCCAGGCACGTGTTGTGACGTCACATTATGTGTTGTGACGTCAGAGAACGCTGCAGCGACAGTCGTTTATCTCCTCGACCATTGGCGACGGCGGCAGCTGACTCGGGTCCGGCTCCTGGTAACTACCGTCCAGATAGACCCTGTCAACGGTAATGCGACTTCATCTTACATTCAGTAGGCTACTACTACTCAGTAAAGCGTAGTTTACATCCAACGCGACGCACGCAACGTACGCAACAAACGCAGCTGACGCAACGGCCAAAATGCAAGGAGAGAAGCGATCGTGTCGTTGCGTTCGTTACCTTATTAGTTATTACCTTGCGTGCGTTACGCTGAGGCGTGTACAGAGCGACATTGAACTGACCAATGGACGAGCAGTATGCAGTTCAGTTCAGTTCAGTTACGTCGCTCTGTACGCGCCTTTAGATGGACCACGCTTAAGCAAATACAGCACTCTCTCTCTCTCTTTCCCTCTCTCACACACACACACGTTGCACTGCTGGCAAATACTGAGCAACCTCGATACTTCCGCTATAGGAAGCAGGTGCCCATAATGTAATGTGATCAATCGCCGTATCTGTCTGATTCTTTCGTTCAGTTATATGAACGCATTTTTACAAAATTTTGCACAGACGTCTGGGGTCCGACAAGTACAAATAATTGAAAAGGGACAAAATTCGACAAGTGACCTTTGTCTCCATTTTCCCAGTTTTTTTTACATCCGCTATATGTTTTGGGTGGGATAGTATTACATTAATTAACCGTGCTTGCGAACAACTGAACAAGCGGTGCAAGATAGTGCAGGTATAGGCCTACTACCGCCAACTCAGCTTTCTACCCTCAGCAGAACGAAAAATAAAACTACGAGTACTAGCATAATATGGCTCACGGGTTGGAGGCTTAGCGTAAGGCGATGCAGTGGTATGTCTGTGTGGTGCACCGCGGGGGGGAGGGTGCAAAGTGCCGTCTGTGTGTGCTACAGACCGGATGACGTGAACAAGTTGTCGTCGGTGTTGGAACGTGCAGTCGGAGCGCTGTGAGGTGGTCCACTCGCCATGCATGACTGACGTCTCGGCTCCGTCCTGACCATGCCACACACGACGCAATGGATGGTAGAAGGACTCGGCGCTGATCACTCCGCGCTCTGACCACACGCAAGCCTCGCGATTATTATTTACATATACTGGCGACATGTAGCCGCTAAACTATCATTAGTAAACAAAATACCTTTTGCAGCGCAAACGATTCCGCCTATAGCTACACATTCCCCCGTAGCGCCTCTGAAGCTACGGCACTACGGCGCTATACAAATGTATTATTATTATTATTATTATTAGCGCGAACCGTCATTATGTTGCCTACTTGTCGCATTCATGCATTTTGCTTGAAACGTAAGACGACTTTAGATGCCATTTGGCAGGTACGTTTGTGTGAGGGAGAAAAAGTAATTTCAGCAAAGCTCATGAAACGCGCGACAGTCTTAGCAGTTCCTGTTCGCAGGTTGTTCAGGTTTATTTCAAGCCATGTCTGCGCAATTCACTCTTGACATGTACGCCACAGTCGGAAATTGCTAGAAAAACACTAAAACCTCCTATTTTGGGAGTTCAAAATCATTGGAGGTCATCGATGGTGACACCATTAAAGAGCTCGTCACTAGTGCTTGTTATGATAAGCAGTATGTTTGCGTCTATCTGCAGCTGTTTTCACGCTAAACGAGCGAATAGCGGTAAAATAGCCACTTTTAGAGGTGCGTCTTTGACTCGCGCCTCCGCAGGCCTCCTTCACGATTTGTTCGCGACGTGGACTGCTAAAATCAGCGTTTAATGCTAAACATTGCATACGCAGGTTGTCTTGGTCTATCTCCAGTCATTTCAGTGCAATTTACTCTTAAAATGTGCGTTGCAAGCCGAAATCGCAAAAAAATTCACCAAAACCCCTCTTCTTGGGGTTCAAGGTCATGCAAGGTCATCAAAAATCTAAAAAGCCCGTCAATAGTGCTTGTTATGACTGCAACATGTCTGTACCTATCTGCAACCGTTTTCACATTATACGAGCCAATAGCGGCAAAATGACGTCTTTTGGGGGTACCCCTTTTTGACGCCTTCGTTCGAGGAGACCTCCTTCACCCAGGGGCACAAAATTTTGTCACGATAAACTAGAGTCCTTGAGGCAGCCCAAGGTGAAGATGTCGTAATCCTAGCTTGCACTGTTTTGATACAGATCACGAGTGTGACGGACGGACAGACGGACAGACAAACGGACGCCCAGGCCATAGCTAAGACGCGCGAAGCATTCTGCTGTCGCGCGTAAAAACCGTCGAATGACACATTGTGTCAGACAGAGTCTTTGACACCACGAGATGGGGAGCTTGGGGGTCAAACCGCTAGTCAAAAAACGGCCATGCGAATGGATCGACTGTTACTTAGAATACAGACGTGTACATGTATAACCTACCGATGTATTTAAGCCAGGCTTTTGATCGTTCCCAGGTAGCCGTGAATGACTCGTACTCAGGCGCTCCGCTACACATTCCAACCTTGACGGCGGCAGGCACGAACGTCCGGTAGCTGAAGCCTGCCGGTGGATGGTAGCTGAGCGTAGCGTCGTGTAATGTTGACGCCTGCGGCTCCCCGTCACCGCACGTTTGGTCGCCCGCTCGACGCACGTACGTGATGCGTACAAACCGAACTGTCGCCGAACTTTCCGCTTTCTCGATGAAGTTTACTCCAGTGTGAACGTTTTCTAAACGTACAGCAGTCAATCATTCAACCAAACACTATTCATGTGCCCAATAATACAAGAAAAGCCCTGCTAACGCAAACGGGAACGCGCAACAGCGGTGCATGTTTGAAAGCCCACTAGAACAAAGTCTAAGTCAATCGCCAAAGGGCGCCAGACAACCAGCGGCTAAATATCTATAGTGTTTTACTTGTACTCACCAGAGGGTGTCACCTGTCTTGCTCAGCCAACTTCGTATCGGCTAAAAATCGCAAATTTTTCTACCCCCTCTCATTTTAGCGCCATCGCTCGGGATGACCCCTTTCGAATTTGTGGAAAAGCTTTACTGATCCTGAAACTAGAGTTTTCCGTGCAGCCGACAGTGAAAATTTGGTAATCTTAGCTTGCACAGTTTTTGACTTATCCACCCGTGTGACGGACGGACAGACAGACGGACAGACAGAATTGCGATGGCTAAGCGTAAAAACAATAATGAAAAGCGGCAGCGTATGTTATAATCACACGACGGCACAGTGAGGCTACGGAAACCCAAGCATTTTTCTGCAGCGTCTCCTGTCAAATAACATCGAGTACTGGATTTTTGATATTATCTTCTACATGCCACCTGTTTCTGTCTCCGGCTTGATGGCTCAATTTTTTATATTGTCTTATATAAATAATAGGTCAATTCGAATCGGGCACAATGATCGTGTTTTTTTGATTCGAGCCACGAGCGAAACAAAACAATTAAAGCGATTTGCTCTACAGTGTACGTTCTTTTTTCTGGATCAACGATCTGGGCCAGGTTGTATAAATGAAACTTCATATCGAGTCATTCTAAAGGTTACGAATAATTTTTTCAATAACCCTTAAAGCTGACACTAACGGAAACCCAAGCATTTTTCTGCAGCGTCTCCTGTCAAATAACATCGAGTACTGGATTTTTGATATTATCTTCTACATGCCACCTGTTTCTGTCTCCGGCTTGATGGCTCAATTTTTTATATTGTC
>Ga0209367_1011289_pt1 | contig 11867 bp, 14 predicted proteins | sample WorMetLIZISLAND2_FD_187412 | JGI IMG/M metagenome (GOLD analysis project Ga0209367, IMG submission 187412) | Marine gutless worms symbiont microbial communities from Max Planck institute for Marine Microbiology, Germany - Olavius geniculatus... ... | reverse complement strand
ATGCTGATTATTGTATCAGAGCATAGGCAGATAGTTTTTCTCAAAACAAATGCCAAGAAAAATTCCTAATGCCAGTTAACACCAGATACATTGTCAGACTAATGTAATGTCCTAAACGAAAATTCTTTAACATCACAATAACTACATTCATACATCGTATGTTTCAAAGTCATCAAAAATTTTAAGCATATTCTTGCAGGTTTTAGTGGCACTAATATCATTCAATATGTATGCTAAACCATAATGTCTGCAAAAACAGCAAACGATAATACCAACGTCTATAGCAATGCCGCATATTCAGTGCCTCTCCGCTCAGCTATTATTTAACTTACTGAGCTTAATTACTGAACATAGAGTAAGTTAAGTTTTTACTACACAAGATCGAGAAAAGACAGCTAGCTTGCTCACAAGATGTTCCAACTTCTTGCGTCTAACTGGCGGCTGCTCGTGCAACACAGAATCAGCAAGAACATTGAGCGTAGCCTCTAGGATCTGAAGTACTCCAGAAATGGCAGAAATATCACCGTCACCATGCTGCTCCATCGACTGAAGTGACTTGTCTATGCTCTCGGACCAACTGTTAAAGTCACACAATGTAAAACAATGCCCCGTCGTTGTATTCTGCTATCAATAATACTAATTAGAAAAGTGCAGTCATGCTTAGCCAAAAGCCATCACACAATATTTGATCTGCACTGGTTAACATTTTTGTCATCAGCAGTCGGTGGCAGGCAGAGGGCAGCCGATGGGCACTTAGAACTCATTGGGCAGTATTGGTATTGGATATCAGAGAAGTATTGCCCAGTACCCAATACAACCCAGCACTTGCAAATATTGGACAATATCCAATACCACAATGCTAGTATCATTCTAACCCTAATCAACCCATCACCATGTTTAGGTATAACTAACTCGCTAGAAGTTTCAAATGTTTCATTTATATAGTCATAGTAAACTTCTGCACTCAAGGGTGATGTGCATGACTTATAGTGACAAAAAAATCACGTATTACTAGAGCTGTCAAAGCGTTAATTTTTTAATGAATTAACGCACTGCACTATTTTTTTAACGCATTAATTAATGCGTTATTAACACACCCAGGCCCGTCGAAAGGGAGAGTAGGGGGTAAGTTACCCGGGGCCCCGCGATGTTTAGGGGCCCTGCCTGTAGAGTATAAAAAGTTAGAAACACATTTTTAAACGTATAATCAACAATAACTGACGTCACAGCTAGCATAGAAATCTATTAACCTGTCGTTGGAATAATTATTTATTTACAGTAGTGATGAACGACAACTACAGTTTAGTTACTTAATTCATTCGATTGTCAAATAACCGCAGTTTAACAGAATATTGGAACTTCTCCTTCACATAATTTAGTAAATTAACATAATTTACGTATGTGCGTTAATTTTTTTAACCCTCGTTAATTTTTTTAACACGCGTTAATTTACTAACGCATTAACGCTTTAATTAATGTGTTAATTTGACAGCTCTACATATTACACATCTGTGTAAGGTCACAAAAGTAACTGCCAAACACAGCCTTTAGCACAACTCAGCCTAGTAAATTCTTTGCCTAGAGTGGAAAACCAAATAACTCCCACTGTTGCAAGTGAAAGAATGAGTATGAGTGCTCAAAGATGGTGCAATAAAGAAAACAAAGCCTGGCTGAACAAAAATGCCTCAAGAAGTCACCTAAAAAATTTGGAGGCAACGCCTTTCTCTCAGATATCAATCGGCAGATTGTCCCAGACTGTTGACTTAGCCACGAAACAAGACAACAAGTAACAACTTATGAGCCAAATTGTAATACTAATAATAATGGCCCAGAAGAATGCAGATTGCGGCCCCAGTCAGTTGACTTGGTCTAAGGATCAAGGCTGATGATGCTGTTTTACATGCACCAAATGATCAAGTGAACTATAACGATGCCAAAATTGTCCTTGATACCGCATTTCATTATTGCTGCTGATAAAAAAAAAATGATAAAAAATAACGGACATAAGAGGCAAATCACTGCAATTTCAGTGCGAGATGTGTCACTCAAGGTATTTCTCACCTGATCTGACTGGCAAGAACCACAAGCTGCGCCTGGTATTTGTCGACCCACAGCATGAATGCCTGCTGGTCAAGCGTTGTAGAACGAAAGTCTGCAATGTCCTTCACGGCTTGAGCCAGCAGCTTCGCCAGCGTCAGGCGCATTTCCTGTTCCACGGACGTCAACCATTCGTTGATCTTACGATCCTTCACTGGTACCGGTGTGAAGAAATGCACCTACAGTGAAACAACACCCTCCATCTGCCACACTACAAGTGTAAGACTACACTGTTCAAAACCAAACAAACACAGACTGCTGCCATTTCAACAGTATTAATGACCTTCACCTTTGTCCAAAGATGAACCAAATGCAAAAGTTTGGTGAAAATCTATCAAGGCATGACATGGATATTGCAGAAACAACATCATCGATGTACACAAAAGCACGCATGCAACTCACGGATATATTATGCATTATTTTCCATGTTGTTTTTTTTGTCTTCAAGTGCACACCGGATGCAACTGGATGAAGAATGAAACAGTAACAGCACTCTACACCAAGAAGGGACATTGGTTCACAGAATAGCACAGCGAAAACTAACATGATCTAGGCATGTTTCAAAGATGGGCAGTGAACGACTGCCAGTAAAAGTGATGCACTGTTCCATAACTGGGAGAAGGAATCAAGGAAAACAACCAAAAAATTGGATAGAGAATACTAAGCAAGACAGACACGAGAAACATACAATTTGACGAAGCGATGACCATGGTGCACGACAGTCAAATGGAGATGTCTAACAGCAACCTCATCATCATTCTGATAGAAGAGAAAGAAAGAAAAAAAGAGCACGCTTCATTGTCTTAGGTCCAAACGGAAAAAAACTGCTAGCTTTATAAAAAAAATAAAAGCAATTTAACCACACAGCCCTCAACCTAGCCTAAGGATGCAGCATACTATGCCCATCAGTTTCAAGCCACATGACAGGTTTTATTGGCATATTTTAGGCCTAGTGCTTCTAGTTGTTAAGCGCTGCCATTCCGGACTTTGTACACTGCACTACACAAATGTTAATGATTGATTGAAATGCAGCACATAACAGAAGCCGACCTCTTCTCCTTCCTTGGAAGCAATGCCGAGAACTTGAGTCTGTTCCTCGTCAAGAAGAATCTGATGTATACCGGCAAACATCTTCTTGAAGTGTTTCTGCAGACGAGGCACGTTCTTGCTGTTGCCAATGATTTCCAACAGATCCTCGTCACCAACAAAGTAGAATCTGTAGGACAAAACAACAGCCATTGTTGAGCATGAGTGCATTACTAGCAAAACATTAACTGAACATGAAATTACATCACAACTGTAACTGCAGTCAACTACCTTTGATCTGTAGAAGCATTACAGTAATCTGGCAGTATCAAAACTCGGCTGATATGTGGGCCTCATGAAAACAATGTGGCAGCTCATTTTCACAATTATTTCGCACAAAGAGCTAAACGTCGAATGTGATGTTTTTTAACTCACTTGATTACCAGTAAACTTTTGCTACAGATACTCACAAAGAAACTGATGCAGATGAAAGATACAGTCTTTCGGGGCTCTATGTTTGAGATCACCAACAGAATACAATATCTTTATGGCAATGCGGACTGCGGAGCAACTAACTAATGATATTTTGAGACAAATGGACTAGTCCAAACAATACTTAACTGGGGTTGCAGCACTACTATACAACACATACTGTGTATACTTGACTGTTGTTGGTCTGCAGTAAGCGGTTATCACAAGCAGCTATACTTAACCTCTCATCCAAATCCAATACAATCATCACATACCAACTAAAATGAATTGCACCAAAGTACGTTAGCATCAGTATTCTGAATAAAAAACAAAAAGTCTATCGTGAAATAACACACCGTGGGAACGATGATCGTTCCCGCTCCAGATATTCGCCAAGTGCTTTCTGGATCTTACTCAGCAGGTCGGCCAGGCGCTCAAGCTGTCGCTGGACATTGTTGATGTTGAGAACGTCCATCACCAGAGGAGACTTTGCAACCTTCTTCATCAGCCCCAGGAACTCTGTGCTCACGCTGCTCAATTTAAACATAAAGACTATCATACTGATGTAAAAAATAATGTAACCCAACAAGAAAGTATTAGCCACTAACCAGTACGTACAGCTACCTTGGTCAGCCTAGAGTCTATCTACCCGATCTAGTTCTTCAATATTCCAATAAAGTTCGATAAGCATTCAGTGTGAAAAAAAGTCCTGCTGCGACAATGCTCCAATAATGCCCAACTGCTGACTTTTGAGAACCCAGCTTAACCTTAAGTAATCTAAGAGATAATGATCGACTAAAATTAAGCAGTCAAAGTAGATGGGCTAATCTTTCAACATAGCTCGAGCGAGTAATCTTGTTAGCTACTTACTGACAAAAAAACTTAAGAACCTCTATGCATCACACATATACAAACTAAGCACAGAGCACACTATGAAGTATGTCAGCAAATTACATCTACTGTGCATAAACAATTCAAGTTCTCAACCAAAGCTACGAAAAGCTGTTACGATATTAACAATCAAATTGGTTGTTCATATGGCTATGGTCATGAGCACAGAACCTCTGAAAACGCGACGTTTCAACAGGCAGCAAATGTTTGATGTCAGCCGAGCCAGTAAAAATGCCTTCCAAGTAGACCCAGCGACGCTGAACGTCGATCCAAACATCAAACAAGGCATTGATTCTGTTTAGCTTGTCCTCCCATGACAGCGCCTCCTCTTCAAACTCCTATATGCATAACATGGACAATCTCTACATACATTCCATCATCTAACTTTATTATACAAATATCTGACTAAAATCCACACTGGAGGTAGTAACATCTACTGGGTGTCTTTGTAAAACTACATATAGGTACATTCTGCGCATCACTGAATGATAGCATGGTTTATGTAACTCGAAATAAACAAATACTTGTCACTAGTAATTTGAAGCTGTTGGTTATCTTTCAGATACAGCATCAAGCCAGCAAAGTAACAAAATTATATCAATCTCCATGACACAGTGAGGCATTTTTCATAGATTTCAAACTTCTTCTCATCACTTTCATGCAGTACTTAGTTATTTTTCAGAAACCATCTGTTCTTGGGTGTATGCTGAAAACTACGGTGGCTATACATTGGCTTCACAGCATGTCGCATCGAGTACAAGTTGATACAGACTATAAGCATCATAATAGTAACAGCAACAGCAGCAGAAGCCAGTTGACACCAGAAGTTCAAACAGTACAATTACAGTGCACAAAAATAACTGTGATGAGACCTTGTAGTAGGGTGACAACTTCATGGCGGCGACGCTGTTAATGTGTTCTTTGACTCTGGTGAAGAGATCGTCCCATCCACGAATCAGTCGGCATTTGTTCTGGTAGTTGATCATATCCAGCTCGTAGGTCTTCCACACCTCACTCACCTGTGTACAGTAATCAGTGTTGAGACAGAAACCCACCTAAAAACCAGCTGGGGCTAGAAAAGCTCGCCCCAAACATAATCCATTTTTGTTTCTAGTTTCACAAATAATAAAATAATTTATCATGGCTAAGTTTTTGAAACGTTTAAACCTACAAATTTGCAAATATTGGTACATTTTAGCTGCGATGAGCAAACTAAAGCTCATATGAATAAACCAACTAAAAACCTGTAGAAATCCAAAAACCCATCATTCGGGCCTGGCCTTTTCAGAGCAACCTTAAAAACCCGAAACCCCAAAACCCAACAAAATCCACCAGGCTAGGCATTCAAAAAACTCGGGCCTTTTGCAACCGACAGTAGACTATCCTCAAACATGCTCAATCACTCACCTGCTTATTAAATGATCACAGGAAAAGTGAGTAGTTCATGACCACAGAAATGTACACCTCAACAGCTATGGCAAAATGTCACCACGTGAAGAACATACACGACTCCTGAAAGATAGTGTTTACACCTGTGCTGTAAAGATGCTCAGAAGAAGAAACAATAGAAACTGGGAGTCAAAGCAAAGCAAATGGTTCGGACAAGGCTAAGATGAGTAATCAAGGCCCAAAAGGTAGAAACATGAAACAAATCATTATTCCCAAAGTATAAAAAAACTACCTGCAGCCATGTCCCTGTTTAACGTTCGCTCTTTACAATGCACTGTGAAAAGTCTGCGATGCAACAAGAAGTCGACCATCTCTTTCTCACTGTTTCAGTCACAGTGGTGAACAAGTGACTGATAGACTTGTAGGCAAACGCATGAATGATACAACGCATTCACACGAATGATATAAACGATTCCAAACACTGCTAGACCCTACTTGTTTGAGGAACTCCTCCAGAGCCATTTCTCCCTGGGCGACCAGCAGCACATCTTTGACGATCATCTCATTCTTGACCAGGTCGACGTCCCACAGATGACCGAGGGTCAGGTCGGGCAGAACCCATGACACTCGCAGCTGGCGCATGAGTCTCTTCCAGTGACGCTCCTTCACTGCCTCCGACTTGAGCTCCACGATCAGCATGTTGACTCGCGTGTAAATCTTCAGCACTCGCTTGACATGCTCATAGGACGAGTAGGTCCTCAGCCGCACCGGTAGCTCGTTCAACTGGTTCAGCAACGAATCCAAAGACTGACGAATCTATCATGCAAACACCAACAGTTTGTCTTTGAACAAACTCATAAGGTCCGCAGTTAAACTGTAAGTAATGAGCTACGCAAATTCATCGAATCATAACCTTTACTTGCCAATTTTTTATCCTGTTGAGGTCGTAGTTGAGGTCAACGTAACGGCGGTTGATTGGCTGGCTAATTCAAGCAACTACGAAGTTACGACAAAACTGCGACTTTAAAAAACAAAAGCTAGCAAAAACAAAGTTCCACCAATATAATGAGAAAAAATTACACACTGTAAAAACGTTTGATATCACAATATGAAATGCAAGCTAAACAGAATCAATGCCTTGTTTGATGTTTGGATCGACGTTCAGCGGCGTTGGGTCTACTTAGAAGGCATTTTCACTGGCTCGGCTGACATCAAACATTTGCTGCCTGTTGAAACGTCGCGTTTTCAGAGGTTCTCTGCTCATGGCCATAGCCATATGAACAACCACTCTGATTGTTGATATCGTAACAGCTTTTCGTTTTTAACTGTGCTATGCTACTGCTACATACCTTCCTGGGTTGTACGGACATCCATGGTCGTTCCTTCAGCTCATCTATTTGCTGCCAGATCTTGGACAACTCAGCCCAGACTCCCTTCAAGTCCTGCAGCTCCTCCTGGGAGACCATCAGTCGCTCCTCGCTCGCACTCACTTGACCTTCACACACATTGGTAATGAACAAACGAATGAAACTTCATAATTTTGTCAAGAAGCCAATAGCCAGATTAAAACATAATAACAGACTCATGTTTAAAAACGTACGTGAAACTAAGTGCAGACCCAAGTTACACTTCTCACTGCCTCCTTAAAACTCGCTGCTTCCAGCAGGCGTACAGCTCCGCTTAGTGGCTCAGCCAAGTGCCTGATATTCGACCATTGGCTGACCGTGTATATGTTAAATATTCTATTTACTTATTTACTGACTTAATATTAACTGGTACAAATGACCAAAAAATTGTTTCAAAAGATCAGCCACAAATGCCGCTACCAACTCGGTCAACCATTTTCTGTCTTCTGCTGCAACGTCACTCACTGTAATTCTGTTTTCCCGTTCAAAAAATAATACACTATGTTCAGAAAAAAACTCCAACTCACGTTTTATGTTATATGTCTGTGGAAAATGCTTAGATATGCACAAAATTTTAGGGAGAGTTAAACATGTATTCCAAAAATGGAAAAGTTAGATATTCTTTCCTACCGACGACGTCATGCTGATGTCATATTTCCATGTTTGTGAATTATGGGTTTTACTGCTAAGACAGATATTTGATGAAATGTTAAAACACAGGAATTGGTCATTGTGTTAACTGGGTCACAAAAAAATGCTAATTCATCATGCAATTTTTCATTGTGAACTATTTCTGTGGTTTACCTGAGTGCGAGATCCTCAACTTTGTTGGTGCTGGCAGGTGTACGCAGACTGCATCACTGCATGGATGACCACTTGCCCGCTATCAGTTGAATGACTTGAAACTGCCGGTCATGTCAATTATTTTCATTTAAGTTTCCATTGATCTGTTCATTGTCTGTCCATTGTCCAGAAACATGCAGCACAAACTTGCAGCTACATAACCCTTGCTGACTCGCAAACATTTTATCATCAACGGTAAAACCCATAATTTATGAATGCAGAAATATGACATCAGCATGACGTCACCAGTAGCAAAGAATATTTAACTTTTCCACCGGTGGAATACTAGTTTCCTCCTAGATATTCGCTGAAAATTTTATGGAAATCTGAACATTTCCCATGGAGATATAAAAGGAAACGTGAGTGGGTGTTTTTTTCTGAACACAGTGTAAGCAAATATTAAAATCAAATCAAAAATCACCTGGCTCAGCCAGCTCTAGAGCTTCTTTAGCTTTGGCAAGATTATCGCGTTCTTCCTTTAGGCGTGAAAGCTTGCCTTCAAACACAGCCAGGATCTTCAGAGCTTCATCTGGTCGCATTGCTCCCTGTAATACAAGCATTATCACAGTAAACGAGCTGAAACGAAATGAGCTTATTTGCTGCTAAGTAACATGGCCTTACACAATAAACTGCTGTCATACTTCAGCAAACGATTGTGCAGATATGCTGCACACCATTTAGAAAGCAACTTTTATGAAAAGTGAAAGAATGAGAGTGCAGGCTATAGTCTGTTACATCTGACAGACATCAGTCAGCAAATGTTAGCCGACCTTTTAACCGTTTCAGTTAATGTCGCCAGCAAACAAGTATGTCTATTTCGAACTCAGAGATGTGTAATAACTCAAAGAATCCACTATCAGTCTTGGCTGCAGCAAAAATTTACATTACACATTAGGTCACCCTCAGTAATAACAACATTACTATGTTAAATCTAGTCCTACTTAAAAATAATACAGTAAATAAAACACAGATATTAATTGTAACACATCTCCTAAGCCATCCGTAAACTGGCTTATTTTGGACAAAATACAAAATATCTAACTATTACATTCAGCTTTAAAACACAACAGCTGTGTATAAACTTTTACAAGTACAAGATTCCTAGACCTAAACTTCATTTGATAAGTCATTTACAGGGTGGGCCAAAAGAAACCGGACCTGTTTAAGTGTTGATAACTCAGTGATGGTTACACGTAGAAAGGCCTGCGAGATGTCAAAAGTTTTAGAATGTTGTAGACAAAAAGGGCCCAACTTGCATAGCAAATCATTTAAATATTCTTTGCCTTATTGCCTAAATCTTCATTACCCCTGAAATTAGGCATTTGCTTGCACTCCCATGTGCCTGAGTTCATTGAATTCAAAAACTCATTGCCAAAAAGTCAAGATTTAAATTCTCTAAATTATTCAGTGTGGGGGCATTGCAACAGATGGCATGGCCACAAAATTTCAGTAACTGACCAGCTAAAACGTGTGCTAATCGAATGCTGGGCTCAGCTGATCCTGAACACATTGACTCCAGCGATCGATCAGCTGCCTAGAAGGACTGATGACGGTTATGAATGCAAAAACTGGGCAACTGCCTATGTCGAATTTCATCTAAACTCAACCTATGTGTTAATGATTGTTGATATTTCACTGTATGCTGAATGAAAATTAACCTTAGTTCATGCGTTACTGCCAATTTACCATGATTTTAGGGGTGGAGCAAAATTGTCGTTTATTTTTTTACAGCATTCTAAAACTTTTGACATAACACACAAGTCTTTTTACCACTAACCATCTCTGAGTTATCAACGCTCAAACAGGTCCGGTTTTTTGACCCACCCTGTACATAGCACTGCATCCAGTCAAGACAAACTCAGGGTGCAATGCACCTGGATCTATAAAATGTGGCATATAACACACCTCTACCGGTTTTTCTTTCTCCCACTCTGTCAGCAGTTCTCCGGTACGGCTCTCCACCACTTTGTCCTCGGAGATGACCTTCATCTGCAGGCTGGCGACCTGTGTCTGTATAGATGAGTCCTTGCGGTGAATGATGTCCGAGAATGCACTCCACTCTCCTTCCACATTGTCACTGTACAGCCAAGTCGATGGGAACTGGAACCTCTGTCGTTCCAGCAGGCGCTGACCTTCCTTGTACAGTTCCACTTGCTTCTCCCAAGACTTCATCTTCCGCTTCAGAGACTGCACGTAAGTGATGAGGCCCACCGCTTCTGACGTGTTCGACGTCTCGATCGACTGCTGCTCCAGCTCTGAACGTGACTATAACATGCACAGGCACACATTAAACATACAAACGCTCTAGCACTAGCTTCAAGCTTTCTTCAATTTGTTTTGAATTTGTTCTACAACATGCTGTATAAGAGACAAAAAATTAAAAGTCCACAACAAATCTGTCATAACTAGTTGTAGCATCCACAAAAATTGAAAGCCAACAACGAGTTTGTCCAGTAAGCTACCAAATGTCTTAATAAGAAACCTAGTATAGTACAAATGGACACATAATACATATTTGTTAGAATCATAATCGTAAATCAGTTACTTTGCTCCAACAAGCAATCTAGATTAATTTTTTGTTATCTTTTATTACCAACTTTGTCTATTTACCTAAGTTTTAAATCTAATCTGAAAGCATGTGATCAATTTCTATAAGTGACTTGTACAGAATGACCAAGAACAAAATAATATACAAAAAGTAAAACAATAAAATGATATAATATTATACAATTATAGCGTCCTTCACATGACTATTGCCAAGGCAAGGAATAAAAATACAGGTGATCAATAAATTTGGTTTACTATACACTACAGAGCAGATTAGCATACACACCTTGGAGACCTGGCCATGGAAGTCAACCATCTCTGTACCAAGCATGCTACCGAACTTACTCACAACCTCCTTGTGCCAGGCATCGTACTTCAGACCAACTTTAGACTGAACCTGTTCAACGCAACCAACTAACCATCAGATGTGCCATCCCCTAATGACATTACATGTAGACAGACGTTAATCCCACGAAAAGATTACGGCTTATGAAGCAAGAGGTGTTAAATCTAGGGTGCAGCTGAAAAAAGTAAGAAAAAAGTGAAATAAAATAAAATAAAATACCAAAAATATACACAAACAATTGCAGCAATAACAGACAAATCTTGTCCCATGGTCATTATGATATGCTGTCAGAAGACGAAGACGAAACTCCACATAAGATCCATAGGATAAATCATCTCAATTCAAATGCACTGAGCCAAATGGTATATGGCAGCCAGGGCCTTTAACTTCGTCACTGCTATTAAGACAAGGCGTTGCACAGTTGTCCATTATACCAAAATTAAGTAGTGATTTTGTAAACATACACAGACTTATTAGATTTTACCTTGCCGAATTCAATTCTGATGGGTCCAAATTCTTTGTATGTCTCAGCTGTGTCAAAAGTCTTGCGTGAAAGCCTGTAATAACAAACACAAATAAAAACAGAAGACTTACCATTCTGGAACACAATTTACATCACATGCTACATTTTACAGTTCTACACTGTGTCTCAAAAAGAATGTCCCATTTTGTAACTGTCCATATTTTTGACAAATATTAACCAATTTTTGAAATTCTTTTACTTGCACACTCTTTGGACAATTTGCAATAAAGCAGTTATTGAATATCCCACCACACCATAACTGCGTCGCTACACTACCTTGTGAAATATAAATGCAAGAAAAAACTAGCAATACTAAGCAACAGGCATG
>Ga0209367_1011288_pt1 | contig 11868 bp, 5 predicted proteins | sample WorMetLIZISLAND2_FD_187412 | JGI IMG/M metagenome (GOLD analysis project Ga0209367, IMG submission 187412) | Marine gutless worms symbiont microbial communities from Max Planck institute for Marine Microbiology, Germany - Olavius geniculatus... ... | reverse complement strand
GGTGGGTACGATTCAACATCGAGATCTCCAAGGTCACTGGACCAAACTTCACCGGACTTGTTTCGCCTAACGCAGGAGGAATCGCGGTAGACGGAATAAAAATCCGATTTTGAATATCTTCATCCATTTCGGAGATATTCGCCGCCGAACTTCTAAGTCGTCCGAAATCGGGCCAAATTTTGCATGTTTTTCGCCCCCGAAATTTTTTCGGGGTGCGCCTTCCAAAATTTTGGACCGGCATTATAAAATTCGGCCTAGTACTGACCATATTGCAAAATTTCACGCCGGTCGGCCCACGCATCTCGGAGATCTGATGCTAGGAAAAAAAAATAAAAAAACATCATGCGTAAAACAGAAGTCCTTCCGAAAACTATCGTTTTCGGGCGGACTAATAAATTGCTGTCTATCAAAATGTCACTGTGACGTCATCGGCAGTAACGTGTAACCAGTTTTTGAAAATTAAATATAGCGTTTTTAGCATGAACAGTTTTGAATGCCGAAAAATCGGTAGGCGGTCATGTTAAAAAGTCTATAACTTCGTCGTTTTTCAACACAATCACATTTTACTTGGCAGTTAGATGTAGAAGGTTTCAATAAATAAAGTTATAAAATTTCATATTAAAATCCTAAACAGTTGCTAAGAAAACGGCGAAAAAATTTAGGGGTCCACTTTTTTCTGCCGCACCTTGTAGACGTTGCTAATTAAACGTCGACAACGCCGTCAGCTTTGGACAGATGACATCACGGAATGGACTGGGATGAAGATTTGTGAAGTGTCTGCAGCAGCGGAAGATCAAGATTGCTGGAGAGGGATACTACGCGCCGCCAACCCTTCTTTTAGAGGAAGGCACTGAATGATGACAACTCCATGGCCGCCCGAAGTGATGCCATAGACAAGAAGGCGATACTCGTAATAATTAGGCCTCGAGAAAACCTGCGCGTGATGTGATGAGCCACACAGCATGCAGCCGTCCACATTGCGGCCGAATGACGTCGCTTCGGGCTTCCTGGAGAAAATCGTGACGCATAATGATGAAATGCACGAGGCGTGACGAAATTTCTGCGTCCAACTGCACGACAACGCGCGTTCCGCACGTGTGCCTGCGCATTCGCTAATGGGGTGTTTACACGATCCAGCAAACTTCCAGCAAATGTATTCAAAATACACGTGCTAATACTGGACGTTTGCTGGATCGTGGAAACGCCCTATAACAGTTCCTGGATTGTCTGTCGGCAGTCAGTCCGAAGCTGACGGCGCGAAAAATTGCGCAGAAATTATCTTATCTGCAGTGGCGTAGGCGTACACACTTGCAGCCCTGTGATCTCGGTATAAATGGGCTCTCGACATATCTGTCCGCATAGTGCAGTGCGTGGACCACAGTCAGCCAGACAGATGCCTGGAGCAGGAACAGTTTTGATGCTTGATCCGAGACGAGTCCCTGATCCAAAGCGTCCGACGGATAGGACTATACTATGCGGTTTATCATTTTCTAATTCTTGCAAGCTGACGTGCTTTATCGGCTTCGTGACTTTGATGTAGCGGCCCGCCCACAGTCTGAGCTCTTTATTGCCTCTTGGCTATATAGATCATCTATCACCGTGCAATGTATATCATATATCGGCACTTTGTCAGTGCATTCGATTCATTTGCATGTATCGCATTAAATCGCATCCGTTACTACGGCGGTCAACTTAAAAAATAAAAGCAACCGAAAACGTAATATATAGTTGCAAATCGTCTGGCAAAGTGTTACTTTTTGGAGACCGTCGATGGGGGTCGATTCGTCAATACGGGTGCGAACGTTACGTTACGGTACACCTGCAGCAATGACGGGAACAACGTCGTAACGGTTCGAGTCAGCCATATAGCCGAAGATGCAATTCATCTCTATTTCTAACCATATTCCAAACCATGTCCATGACATAGGAAGTATCGGAAAAAGAATTGCTTCCATTTTTTCGGGTTCAAGTTCAAGTTCTACTGGAGTCTAGGAGAAGTCATAGGCCCTACACGTGTGCTCGTTATCGTCACAGTAACTGCTAGAATACGCGTTCCACACATTTCATTGTGCCACACATTTCCCCCAATGTATTCCCATGTATTGTGCATATATTCCCTTCTGAGGCTGGCGTGATTCTGGCAGACAAGATTGCCTGAAGGCACGGTAAGGCAAAGGCAATGCTGAATACAGATGACGTAGCCATAGACAGAAGCGTATTAAACACGTCAAGTGCCGCAGAGGCCCGCCGTTGACAACGTTTGTCGCCAGGTCGACAGCACGAAACAATGCCCAGACCGCGGCCCGCATTTATCGCCCTCAATTAACCCGCACCATGCGTCATGGTCGCTAAACTGCGGCCACTCCCAGGCACGGTATAGTATCCAGGGTACTCCAGGGACCGAGTCTCGAGACACGTGGCAGACGCTCTTCGATGACTGACGGACGGACGTCTGTCTGTCCATCTGCGGACTGACGCAACGCGTCGCTAACCAGATATCCGACTGCATTCTGTCAAACAAACTTCTTCACTGCACGTGCGTTGCTGGATATTTTTCTTCTTCCGTCTGACCCGCGGAGTAACCTTACCGTCACATAATCGCGAACGTTATCTAAACACTGCGCACCTAGCTTGCCTGCTGTCAGTGGTTGCTGACAGCAGGCAAGCTGCAGTTATCATATTTCTGTGACACGTCGTCGTTGCCACATTTTCTACCACCAGTCACTGTTCATCGTCACACATCGACCCCCGTTAAATAGGGTGTTTACACGATCCAGCAAATGTCCAGCATTAGCACGTGTATTTTGAATACATTTGCTGGAAGTTTGCTGGACGTTTGCTGGATCGTGTAAACACCCCAAATACACTGTCATGCAGACACCCGCATTCGTAATGGTCGGTCCACACTGCAATCAAACGCTGCAAATACTGTAAACTGCAGCATGATAAATTATCGGTCTAACTTCCAAGATCAGCCTACCAAGAAAAAATTCACGTGAATGACTCTACTTTTGCCCACGTTACGTTAATGCGGTTGCTACACTACCTTGTAAAATTCAGAAGTTGTAGTTTTACAACAACGAATTCACACTGTATAGCGAAAAACTAGTCGATCGTTTACGTCAAGTTTCTTCACGATGTTGCACGCCAGAAATATATTAAAATCGGTCAACAATGTTTCACCGTGTTAAACTAAGTGACGCTTTTTTGATACATGCCGCATCCGAGCTGCAAATCTGTGAGGGTGGTTAGCGACTGTTGCTGGTGGCCCCAGTGACCCGAGTCTTGTCAATCTGTCTTCGCAGCACGACGTCCAATCGCTATAGCTGACAGACTGACTGACGTAGGGTTTCGTCTTTTGCTCCAACTGCTTTGCTGATTCGTTTCGCTAGATTTACATACGCGCTTTATGTGTCTGTTCAAGCCTGGTGTAAAGTTTACCTGATCACTCGCAGTGCCGCTGTTTTGTTGCGGTTTATCATTCATTCAGCACCGACGTTCACAGCAACAGTTGTCAAAGCCGGGTAGCCTTCGAGAAGGTGTTCTTTTCTTATGTCAAACGTGGAAATTTGAATTTGGTGCTGGAATATCGTTTCTGTTAGGCCTACGTTTCTGCTGTTTTTTTTTCACTCTCGACTAAATCGTCTGTTGGATTAAACAGGTTCACATGCCTTTTTTGAAGCCAGCATCTATAGGTCAGTTGGCGTCATCAACACGCCCGCCCCGCATCACGCTATAGTCAATATAATATGATTGATTCTGCACTGTAATGTGGGCTCACTTTGATCCCTGCAGTGTCTCGAAATGCCGGTTATTTACGGCTAAAGGTTAACGGTTGTGGGAAACCAAACCCATCACAGAGCTACGGAGCGTTACCTGCCATACGACATCACACAGTACTACCTACCCTGCACCCGACACAGCTGAATGCATCCCGCCTCAACCATAGCGAAACAGGCCGGTACTCGATTTACCTACCCCGGAGGGATGGAAGGCTGAGTTAACCTTGGTGTTGGTTATATACCAAGATGGTTTACCTGTCCGCAGACAGTCACTCATTCTATAGTAGTAACTATTTGATAGCGACCTAACAGGGAGTCGAACCCACGACCTCGCGATCATAAGTCCGACACCCGAGAGCGTTGCACCACCAATACTCAACAAGCGTCAGGCACGAGCGTTACGAAAACGCACATCCGTGACACTCCCTGCATAGAGGTGTGAAATCCAGATTTCGAGACGCTGTCCATTAGCATATACCCTGGTGATTGGGGGAGGGATACCTATTCTGTGTTGGTTGGCGAAATCTGCGACATGTGCAGCGAATAATAGGCTTACACAAGCGCGATGTCTCAGACACGGCACCGAATGATTTCGCATTATCGTTGTCATTGCAAAGACTTTCGCGCTATTGAATGCCGACGTGCATCGCCGAGCTAAGCTACTCCAGCACTTTTAGGCCTATATCTCCGGCGGCCTGCGGTATTTCAGCGTGCTATATACATGAGCATTAATGTGTACGCGTGTGGTCTGCGAGTGGTCGTTGACAATGGTGCTTTGCTGTCCATTATATTACTGGGCGAACAACCGAGAGCAGCAGTGAAAGCCAACCACTTGGTGAAAGTTGCCACGTTTTAATCATCCCGCACTATTCACGCCCCGCTTCATATATAAAACATTCCGTAGCAATAAAATGTGTCTATTTGCGTTAATAATATAAAAGCCTAATTATAACGCTAGGCAGGTACGACAGCGGAGCTGATTATAGTCCAACAGTAACATACAACACAATAAGATACAATAAAAATGACCAAGTTTAAAACATAAAGCATACAATTTAGGCTAATATACGCCATATGATTATTATGCACCATCTAATATAGGCCGCATTAAGCGTCTTGGCTGTCCGTCGGTCTGTCTATTCCATAATGCCTATACGAGGTCGTATTATATATAGGCTTAACTTTAAAACAAAAGGGCGTAACAATGAAATTGGCGTGATTGTTTCCCTGGAAAGGAGTAAACTGCAGATATGCAAATATTCCGTTCAAAAGATCAAAGTTGAAGGTCATCGGACCGTCGGACGTCAAAAATCTCGCTAAAACGATGCATATTTCCCGTTATAGCAGTTTCGGCCACCCAGTGCTGCATTGACAGCCGCGAGCAATGCAGAAATTCAATGCCTGCAGATTTCCATTTACGTGTTGCCGATGTGCGAATTTGCGTAGGCCTACTTGCCTTTTGTTGTTGTAAATCAAATAGGTAGGCCTATATACTTATAGCCATCTACCACTTTATGTGTCTGCAATTTTGAATTTTCACTGTCACAGTCACAGACGCATGCTGTGAGCCTGAGATAGCCTATATATTCGGCGTATTATTATAGTATGAAACCGAAGGCGGTAATTTCTATCCCCGCAGTGACATTTCTACTTGCCAGTCCCGTCTCTGCGTGGTGCATTAATTACAGCATGTGTGTTTGTTCACGGCCGAGACGAAAGGGTTAAACGATGCAAATTGGTGTGGACACGGCACGAGCGAGCGACTGACAGATACAATGACGTGATCCCACACAGTGAGTGACTGTGTGTGTCAGAGGACAAGCGTTTCACGCCAGCACCCGGAGAAATCTGTGCCGAACAATTTCGTACAATTTCTCATAAATGAACGAACCCTGGCACAAACCCTAACCACTGACCCTATCCCTAACTCTAACCGTAACTGACCCTAACCCTAAAATGTAGAAAATGCGAAAATTTTTTCGAGGTGATAAATATCTGACTTGAGGTTAAATGTTGTCAAAAAAGTAAAGTTCGCTACACTCACTTTACTTTTTTGCAACATTTAACCTCATTTCAGACATTTATTACCTCGGAAAAAATTAATTACGACAGCGAAGAGAAATAAGTTGCAAAAAGCAGGATTTAAACCCGAGACCTTTCGCGCAGCAGATGCTCATGCTACCAATAGGCTACAAGGAGCTCTCGGCAAACATGCTTCAATTGCAATATTTAAGCCTGCGCCATATATCACAGCTATAGTATAGGCCTAATTATTGGGTATTAGCCTACTGGTAGCCTATTGGTTGGTAGGCCTATAAGTTTCCCGTGGTGTTGGCGTGAGACGCTTGTGTCAGTGGCATCGCGTTACTCCGACTGATCAGCTCAGTTTGACGTGGGGCTACGTATACCCCATGCTGTCCTGCCACGCAGGCATGGAGCTAAATGCGATAATTTCACGGTAACGGCCCGCTATAGCGAGGGGTCGCCACAGCGAACTGATAAAGCTCTGAGCGTGTTTCGTGGGCCGTAAAATCTGCTTCCGGGAAAATGTCTGTCTCATTAATCTATGTGACTTGCTGGCGTAACAGTATAGAAAGTCGAAATTACGATCGAGAGGCTGTGGGTTCGTGTCCTGGTCAAGTGGTTACTACATGGATGGGTGACTGTCTGAGGACAGATAAGTCATCTCGGTATAAAACCAACACCAAGGTCAACTCAGCCCTTCATCCGTCCGGAATAGGTAAATCGAGTCTGACTGGTGTTAACGCGGGGCGAGTTCACCTGTGTCGGATGGCAGGTAAAACTGTGTGATACCATATGGCAGGTGACGCTCCGTATCTCTGCGATGGGTTCCCATAAAAAGCTATACACAACATTTAACCTTTTAGTGTAGGGTTAGCGTTAGGGTTAATGATAGGACTTTCGCTATGGCGGCCCCTCACTACGACGGACCAGAATCAATTAAACCCTGCTTGATTTACGGAGCTGAGCCGTGCCGCTCTACTGCACGCCTGGCGAATTTGCACCCGTCGCAGTTGCGCGATTTGCCGACGATAATTGGTTCGTAGATACCGCACTGCTGGAGTGGGCAGTGCAAGCTTTCACCACTCCAGACAGTGTGGTATCGTACTCAAAGAACGCTTAGATTGCCCACACTATACACCGTCATTTGCTGTATGACGCATAACTGCAGCTAATAAAACTGAGAGAAAAGTAGCAGTGCAACTGAGTGTGGCTTAAGAGTCTGTACAGAGCGTTAAACATTCGGACAGAAAAACGTTGCTCATAGGCTGTATCATTTATGCCGATATTCCGGCAGAGAATCGAAAAAAACGATTCAGTGTCAGACTCGGTATGCGACACGACTATACAACATCGAGTTTTTGGTATTCTTAATTGTTTTCTATATAATCATCGTCTAACTTTTAAAGGTATTGTGCAAATTGTGTCGCAAGTATTAAGTTGCTGCTGCCGATTAACATTGTGTTGATTCTGGTGAAACCGTTCGGAGACACTTCAGTGGAGATACAGCATGAGAATTTTGTCAGTCAGCCTCCAAATTTAAAATTGCACTGAAAAGTTGCACGAAGGTTCGTTTCATTATTCTGCGTTTTCAAATAGCCTGCTGTTGTAATGCAATGTAATGTCAATGGCGCATTGTCGTTAAGAATTAACCTCTAATGCACATGGCGGTCGAGTATGAATATAGCATGTTCATAGCGCCCGCTATGTAGAGGCGAACCGCGACAAGTCTGGTGACGGCAATGCTGGTACAAACTGTTCAAATCATCTGATGGTAGATCAGTTGTCTGTTAACGCTGCAGGCACTCGATGATTGGTTTCATGCATATACGTGTTTATTACGGGGTAAGTATTTTTTCTGTGTGTTGGCTGATTTTCAGTCCATTTTATTCCGGTGTTACTTGTTCAGCACTCTTACATCCGGGAGAAATAAAGAGATGTATAAAACAGTTGGACTTTCCGGACTGCAGTTATTGAAAAGGTTGAGACCCACTCCGTGAGTGGTGGCGTGACAGGTTGATGGTCGGCGCCTTGCTGAGGCAACGGTACGTCATGAAGTCATCGACCGAGCACACGGGGCGTGCCGCTCTGGACCCCTGTCGTCCGTCTGTCCGTCTGCGCCGCCCACCGTGAAACTGTTTCAGACCACCCGCCAGCTGACTGCGACGATTAACTCAGTGAGTCTGCCACATCACGACCGGTACATCACGATGTCCTGTGCGTTGCTCGCAGCCCGCTGTGACGACCCGTAGCCGTAGCTGGCGGCGCCGGGGGCTGCATGCAGTGTCTGCCACCCTGCTCGCACTGCATGCCGGGACGCAGCGGGACCGCAACCGCGAAATGAACGTTTCCTTCCGAGTCCTGACGCAGCGACACGGTCCGTGCAAACGCGCCTTGAAATGCCGACATACTTCACCGCGCCGGGGAATCCAGGAATGTAACTCGAAACGAAAATTTTCGTTTCGCGTTATGACATCTCCATTATGTCGTCTCATTTAGGCAAATAATTATAACGTCATGTCTGCCGTAGCAATTATGTGATACGATGTCATGCTACAACGAAACGAAATGTCTTGACGATCAATTCCGCCAGTGGCGGATCCAAGGGGGGGGAGCGGACGTGCCCCCTTGAGCTTTTACGCATAAGTAAACACTTTATATATGCTCTGCCGAACCCCTAATTAAAAAGTTCACGTATAAGGAAAATGATTAAAATTATTGCCACCAGATGCTATATTATAAAGCTAAAATGTACTAAATTCGATTTCGGCTGGGACTCCGCTCCAGACCCCGCTTGGAGCTCACAGCGTTTCCCAAACCTTTAGCTGGATTTACGAGGCCCTACTTCTAAGGGAAGGGGAAAAGAAAAGAAAAAAGGGGCAGGGAAGGAAAGAAAAGGGGAAAAGGAAAGGGATGAAAAAGGGGAGAAAGAGCGAGAGGAATTCCGTCCTCCCTTGGCTGAAGCCTAGATCTGCCACTGCTTTCCGCATCTAGCTGAATCTAAATCATCGTTCTATTCTTTGCTGCATGTTTTTTTACGATATTCGTCGCTAATGCATGAAAGAAGTAAAAAAGGCAGATAAAATGCTATACGATACAGGTCTAAACAATTATTTTACCGTTTTTTTATCGTAACTTTGGCTGTTTAAAAGAGCGCTGTATGCCTAAACTTCTTCATCGGGATTCAAAACGATTGCTCGAAGGGGGTCTACGGTCATGTGCGTAACAAACCAACTGCAGTTTGCAAGGCGACACGTTTTGGTCGGGAAACTGGGCGACTTGAATCAGGTCAACCAAAGTAGGCTATAGTTAAAGTGTAATGATGGTTATTCAATAGTTACTTCATTGCCAATAGTCCGCAGAATGTGCTGATGAAAAAAATTGTGAAAATCGATCAATATTTGATGAAGATATGGACAATGACAAAGTGGGATGTTTTTTTGTGGGACACGTGTATATACGTTCATACGTGACTTTTTGGGTACTTGTCCGCTAATTCAGCCGTAGGCCACTCGAATTATTATCGTTAACGCTAACGCTAACCTGGCGATTATTTAGGGTGCGGGTGAAATAACACAAAGGAACCACTTTTGAGTTATTTTGAATACAAACGGACAAAGCCAAGAACATAACCTTCTCTTTTTTTGGCGGATGTCTTAAAGTTGACAATTGCAAATAATAAAGTCTTTATTACTCGGTGCCAAGGAAATCGATCAGCGATGAGTCTTTCCAGGTCATGGAATGCCAGCGGGCGCGCAGTGGTGATAGATTGGTTCCTCCCCGTTACTTTGTGGTAAGTCTGATCAAGATCGCTCATCGGTCGTTAGTGTCAACACCAGGCTAGGCCTACCGGTGGTCAGTAGATGATCACCCGCCTGCCGCTGCTGTCTCTGGGGGAGGCTCCCTCCGTGGGGACTGTAGACTGCAGGCAGACAGACTCCCCGGGATCCCGCCTCGGATCGAAGATAAAACATAACCCCTCGGACATAAACCCCCTTCGTCCTAGGACAGAGTCCATTACTATTCACGGCACGCCTTAAGGCTGTGAAACTGTGAAAGTTTTATCTTGGACGCGGTGCATTTAGTAATTTATAACGCACTATACTGGTAGGGCTTACACACATTTACTTTCGTATCAAATAAAGAGGGGGGAGGTTCTGTCTTAGGGGGTTCCGTCCGGGGGGGAGTTATGTCCGGACAGCTTGGGACCCCCGCTAGCCACGCGTTTCATTACGTACGGTTCATGCATAGCCTACTGTGCAGATCGAAGATGCGCTGCAAGATAAGGCGGCTGAAATTAGGAGCACTTGGCCATGGACTACTCCATAATAGCATGCAGCGGACACGAACAACCGGTGATTAGACCATAGACTCTTAGTATACAGGCCTACACAATCATGTCCATGATTAGACGCACCAACTGAATGCGTCGCGGAGTCATAACTAAATCTTGCGCCGTTCCGTTGATTGACCGTAGACTATCAAGACCTGCAGTTTTATGCCTTTATGTGCTTTCTGATTTCAAAATAATCTGTGAAAAGTTAACAGCACGCAGGATTTTTTTTGGTTTTAATAAAACGACGACGGCACGACTTAAAGCAGTTCACGTGTGTGCGATAATGCAAATAAAGAACAGAAATCAAACAGACAAGACTGGAAAAAAGGGACACAAAATAGTTTTGTTCCACTGAATTTTTTTTACATGCGGGATGCGGCTAATACGTTTTACGATAGTCGAAAAGTTCGCAGTGCGAAGTAGGCTTTATATTTTTCGTGGTTGCGACGACGTATGATTGCTACGGTCGTTATCAGTCGACGAAGTGGCAGTGTGGCTACCGTGGTATCGTGTCAGTCAAATCCTCTTGAGACGTGAGAGAACGAAAGAACGAGAGATGTGTGCCTGCCAAGCGGTCGCTATCAAAACGACCAACGAACGAACGAGTGATATCATTGTTCAGTCGGTTCCACTTGGTCTCACAGGCCGCTATGTCATAATGACATGTGGAGTTGCTAACTGTTTACAGCCGCGGCGGCTGCCGTACGTGTCGTAATAATTCGCAAGGTAGCCGCACTCACTGACCAACCTTATCACAAATCACTCATATCATCGCTGCTGCTCCCTCAGGTTGCGGTTGGCTTACTTGATGTGATGTATCGGGGATTAGATGTGACGTCGAACGTCACGCTACAACGACAACTGTAGTTGTTTTAAAACGGGCATAGCTTTTCATGGGAAACACATCTCAAAGCTACGGAGCTGATCTTGCCATATGGGATCACATTATCAGCAACCCATCACAGGTGAATGCGCCCCGCCTTAACTCCAACAGACAGGTCGATAGTCGATTAACATCTACCATGGAGAAATGGAAGGCTGAGTTCACCTTGATGTTGGCTATATTACACCGAGATGGTTTACCAGTCCGCAGAGTCACTCATGCCATCTGATAGTGTCCCCCTCCGTAGTTCGAAGATGGGTTTTCCATGAAGAGCTATACCATTCAAGCTATAACCAATCATCTGCAGTTTGTCCCAACAGCGTCACATAGGCAGGCTCGACTGTTGCCCCCGTAGTTTCACGGAGTCTTGAACGAGCACCTGTTTTATCAGTGGCAGCTGTCGATCTGTCAGCAGGAGCATGACATCTCAGAGCTGGGCGCACGTCAGCTGACATCTCTAGTGACCACTGGCCGCGTGCAATCGCTGATCTTCCGACTAATGACTAATTAAGCTCGCTGCCCTGCGATGAGATCGTCCGTGCACTGTAGGCCTACACGGTAGGTAAAGTGAAATATCTCAACCTGCAGTGTTCTCGGCTAAGAAAACAATAACGTTATGCTGTCAACTAAAACGCTTAGATATACAGGGTGGGCCAAAAAAGTAAGCTATTGCACTTTTCATATCTTCGCTAAATATTGAACAATTGTCACAATTTTTTCACCAGTAGACTCTGGAAGAAATTTGCTACTCAGTGGCATGCACACCACACCTATTATGTCACTACACTACCTTGTAAAATATAAATTTCCAGAAACGTACAATATCCACAGATGGTATATTGTAC
>Ga0209367_1011286_pt1 | contig 11870 bp, 7 predicted proteins | sample WorMetLIZISLAND2_FD_187412 | JGI IMG/M metagenome (GOLD analysis project Ga0209367, IMG submission 187412) | Marine gutless worms symbiont microbial communities from Max Planck institute for Marine Microbiology, Germany - Olavius geniculatus... ... | reverse complement strand
AATTTTGCAGGAATGTGGCTAGTTGCTACTGGAAATAGATCATGTGACCAGAATCGAGAAAAGTAGTAAATTCAAGATGGCGGTGGTCACCTTTTTAAATGTCGTTCATCACTTATAACTGCTTTTTCATTCATCTGCATAAAATTTGGTATGTAGACTAAATTTGCTGTCCCACATACAGGCTTGCCATGATATTAAACAAATAACAAAATGCAAGATGCTGGAAGTTAGTAGTAGTAGTCGTTGTTGTGTACAAAGTAACTGTTCAATGACCTTTCAAACTTTAATAAAACCGCAAATATTATATATAAAAAAAACTGCAAGCAATTCATTGAGTGTTGTATAGGCGCTGATGTAAAACGGCAAAAATCAAAAAGTATAAGCACGAACATTATGCATTAGCTTAGACATATATACCTGGCTACTGAGAACAGATTAAACGTCTAAGCTAATACATTAGTTCGTGCTTATACTTTTTGATTTTTGCCGTTTTACATCAGCGATTATGAATTGCTTGCAGTTTTTTATATATAATTTCCGATATAGGCAATTGAAGAGGTAGATAGTTCGTGGAACTAGAGTTCACTGCGTGCAGCCGACTCGGCGTGGACCATGCGGCGCAGTTGTCGTCTCTGCTTCGTCGTGATCGAAGGTCCTGCCACGCAGTGTGAGCCACGCAGCTGACGCAGTCCACACGCAGCTGACGCAAGCGCTCGTCGGCGACCGTCTCCAGCGTCTGACGGACGTGAGGATAGCGTTCTAGCACTTGGTCAAGGTGTTCCACTGATAGAGTAAACAGACTGCAATAAGTGTCGGCGCGAACGCTAGCCGCTCGCTTCGTCTTCGTCAACAAGCAGATTTCTGCAACAGCGCAACGTGCGACCAAAAATACAAGTAGACAGAGGCTATGATCGAGTGTTGACATCGAAACGACACCAGATGCCTCGGGCCTCTTTCTCCCATAACCGTCTGTTTTTGGTTCTTTTGTGTTTCACGCAACAGCGGGCCTAATTTCAAGCCATTTCAGCTTTTTTCTCATTATAGTTCCGTAACTTAATACTGAAGAGTTTTGGTTCTTTTAGTTTATGTGATAAGATTAAACTGACAGCTCCCCTGCGAGCTTTCCAGTGGTCACAACTCACGACTCATGTAAAGAACACTGTCAAAGTAGGCCGTGCCGATCTTTACCTTTTTTACGCGCGACAGCAGAATGCTTCGCGTGTCTTAGCCATCGTTTAGGCGTCCGTCCGTCTGTCCGTCCGTCACACTGCGGTATTGTATCAAAACGACGCAAGATAGGATCACAAGATTTTCACTGTCGGCTACCGCAAGGTCTATAGGCTATCGTGACAAAATTTCGTGTTTTGAGGTGAAGGAATTAACTTTGAACAAGGGTGTCAAAGAGGGGTACTTCCCTAAAAAGACGTTATTTTGCCGTTATTGGCTCCTATAGTATGAAAACGGTTGCAGATAGGTACAAACATGCTGCTTATCATAACAAGCACTGGTGACAGGCTTTTTAGATTTATCAACATCGATGACCTTGAACGACCTTGAACCCCCATTCGCCCAAAAAGGGTTTTAGTGAATTTTTCGCGATGTTTGGATGGAGCGCACATTTCAACACTGAATTGCGACGAAATAGCTGGAGATAGATTAAGACAACCTGCGTACGAAATTTTCAGCGTTAAACGTAGACTTTAGCAGTCAAAGTCCCGACCCCCTAGGTTTAAGAAGGCCAGCGCAGGCGGGCGTCAAAAACAACTACCCCCTAAAAGTGGTTATTTTTCCACAATATATATCTCGTGTAGCGTGAAAACGGTTGCAGATAGGCACATACATGCTGCTTAGCAAGTGACAAGCTTTTTATTGGTGTTAACGTCGATGACCTTAAATGATTTTAAACCCCCAAAACAAGGGTTTTTAGTGAATTTTTTGCGATTTCCGGCTGCGACACACATTTTAAGAGTGAAGTGCGCCGAAATGGCTTGAGATGGACTTGGACAACCAGTGTATGACATTTATAGCATAAAACGTACATTTTTTAAGAATATAAGTTTCGATCTTTTAAATCCAAGGAGTCTCCCGTACGGAGGCTTCAAATTTAAGTACTCTTTCAAGATGAATTAATATCTTATTGATGTAGGCCTATACTGATTGCCAAAGTGGCAGGACCGCTGCTATCGTGCGTCACGTGAGCTTTGTTCAAATTACTTGTCTTTATACTGTTTACCTTCAGAAAAAAACGTCGACACCATAATTATCACTATCTACAGCGGATTAAACTAGGTTTGCACTGGGTCTATATATATCGTAGCCTATTGTTTTCAGAACTTTCGGTTGCAGTCGTATCTGCGTCAAGATGCAAACGACGGTGTAGTCTATGCGATCAAAGCGTGGTTTAAGCACGACACCGCACTGTCTGGAGTGGTATAAGCAAGTATGGTGTAGCCTATACTCGCTTACCTACTCCATCAGTGCGGTGTCAATCTCTGCCAGTCAGTCGCTAGCATTTACGACTGTGGACATCTGCGATCTTCAAGCCGTGGTCAGCTGCAGGTTCCACGGATCAAGATGGCAACCTATAGAAGTCGTGCTTTTGGACATGTCGGTCCATCTACTTGGAACGCTCTGCCGAACACTCTCAAATGCAGCTCGATCTGTCTTTCCTTACTTACAGACGTCATCTAAAACATTCTTACTTCTCGTTCTCCTATGAGACATCGAGCGCGTTCGAGGTTGTTGCAGTTAACGCGCTAATTAAATTACTTACTTACTAACTTATACCACGTTTACACGATCAAGCAAACATTGAGCAAACATCGAGCTGGCTCGTCCAACTAACATAATAGCTGGACGAGCCAGCTTCATCGTGTAAACGGAGTATTACTTAGGCCTACTTGGTTGCTTACTTATACGGTAAACTAACCGCCGAAGTAGGAGCCATCTCCTAGGCAGGTGGTGACCGTTCCATCGTTGGCGACGATGTCGACCAGTCCTTCCTGGATGAAGAACATCTTGGTGCCAGGCGTGCCCTCGCGAATAATGAGGTCTCCAGGCTGGTAGACCTCAAACTGCAGCTGACCGACTATCTCGGACACGAAGCAAGGATCGGCGTTTGTGAAAAACGGCACGGCCGCGACCAGAGATCGACAGTTGAAGTTGACGATCTCCTGATCAACGTCAAAGTTGCGCCGCATTTATTTCTGTATGCTTATTATAAAAGTCATACACATAAAACTCATGACCAAACGCAGCCACAACAGTCGACAGACAGAAAGCAAAACACTTTTCGTAATATAGGCCTGCTGGGAAAAGCGGAAGATAAAAGCCAAATTGCGTCAATTTCGTGCATAGATGTTCTATTTCACAGTTCAATTAGACCTGCCTACAGTGTTCAAGTTTTCTCATAATAAGACTAATGAAGCCACGAAAAGCCCAGCCGTGTCATTTCTCTTCGGGGATACAGTTTGGCACGTGGCAGTAGGTTCCAGTATACACCGCACGTCATTTTTATAGGATAACTTTGATCGCAAATAGGCCCACTAGTGTCTTCGAAAACGTGTTTCAGTGTTTGAGACTAAAGGTGCATCGTACAGATGAAACAAAATAAAATGAAAACCGCGTGATCCGGTCTTTATTTTATTTCACTTTAATTCAATTCAATTTGTTACATTTCGGTCGCTCTTGCCCTTAAACTTTGCAGGCTGAGGCTGCTGCACAACAAAATTCTATCCAAATTTGTTAGATATTCTTTTCAGCAAAAAGAATAGATTCAAAAGGACCTGTCGAAGGCATTCGTTGAGTTCGCCTAAGATGCTGTCCTCGTCAAACATTTTGCCGTGGTAGCGTCTTTCGTAGTAGTCGGCGATGCGCTGTCGCAGTTGCCGTGGCAGCTTTCGACTGATCATGTACTCTTCAACTTGTTTCAGCTACAAGAACAGTAACTACATCGTTCCATATAGGCTGTCTTATAAGGCCTACTTCATTCTTGTTAAAATTCAATTTAAACACAGTTTTTTAAAATATTAAATTTTTTCGCACGTGTAGGCCTACAAGTTCTCTAGCGCTGTGCAGATCTGACAAGAAAATCGTTGCCTACTGACACAAAAAACGGCGCAATGCCGCCGAAATTATCTTGATGCGATAGTCTGAAAATGCATTAGTGGCAAGGGGTCAACCCTTTTTTATTCAAATTCGGAAATCATCTTTGGTACAATAGCAGCGACTGAAAGTGCGAGACTGGTAAATGAAGCACAATCGAAATGCAGGTGGTGGAAAATGCGAGACTGGAAAATAGAGCAGAAAAATGTTACTGGTTGATATGCCTAGTTCTACAGTGTCCGGAAAAAAGTAACCCCTTAGACACCGTACAATAAAAATATTAAATATCTCTTTATTAACAGTTAAACGTTAAAGTTAAACGTCAGTTAAACCAACTGAAAACTGCCGACAGCAGTGAGGTCGTGTCTAAAATCCGGCCTAGACGTCTCGTGGCTTTAATGTTCAAAGCGGGCCAGTATAAGACACTTACATGTACAGTAGGCCTAACTGTTTACTACTGCGTATAAAAATCATGGAATATCGTGCAATATCAAAAGACATTTTGATATAACAATTTTATTTGATTTTTTGCATTCAGTCATATCATTAGAATCGTTCAAGATTATATTTTGCCCTCGTAATACAAAAAAGTGTTGACGGTTGAGGCTAACTGAAGTTTTGATACGTGACAGGCCTATTTGCATAACTGTTATGTGATATTAATAAAACTCAAGAAATTGCGTGTTTTTAACGAACAGTTTTACGTGTTTTTGCATGCAGCCGTAGCATTAAACGCATATTTCATTTTTGTAACTACAATAACCATAAACATAGACCCCTAGTTTGTTTTTCTGGCATTTTCCGGCCCTACATGGTGCTCTATTTTCCAGTCTCGCATTTTCAGCGCTTCCGTACAATAATTAAATGCTAATGGCCTTTCAAGGTCATCCAAGGTCGCTGATTTCGGTATCAGTAGCAACGTCGGCTGCATCTTGCACTGTTTCATAAATATTTATTTATTTATTTTAATATATGATAAACACTTGCGACAAACGCGCAAGAACAATAACATAGGAAAACAGTAAAGAAAAACTACAAACATTACTATAATAAACAAAAAGAACACAAAAAATACATGCTAAACATAGGAAAAAATGAAAGAAAAAAAACTAGAAACATTACTAAGGGAAACAAAAGAAATACAGAAAATACATGATAAACAGACTACAAATAAACAAACTAATAACAGTTGCTAAATAAAATTCTATTGATAAATGTCCGTTTGTGCAGTTCATATGTTACTTGATCTATTAATAAACCATGACCTATATCTCTTAATCCATATTTGTTAGACTTGGCAACCGGTAATAGGTGAGAATATTGTAGGGTTTTTGCTACTCTAACAGCTATCTAAATTTATTTGAATAATAATTTGAAACTTTTTATTCTTTCGTGTGTACGTAGAGTGAAACTCCGATGAGAAAATACCTTAATATCTTGCGACGGCAACACCGCATCGCTCTGTAGAAAAGTGGCCGTACTATTTCGTCAATGTTTTAGGCTTATCAGAGTTCATACGTGCGACACATCAGCGTTGTTTATCGTTGGAAGACCGACCTTGTCGTTATAGAGTCGTCTGGAAGCGTCTGAAGATTGAATGAGAGTCGTGGAGTGACCAACGAACAGCGCGTAGCACGTGGCGCCAGTCAACATGCTCAAGATACTGTCACACATGCGGAGCATGGGGTTCAAAGCATTGTCATACACGTCAAGTATAAAGATTAAGACAATGTCACATATGCCCAGGCCCAGTAACGTGAAAACTGTTTAAGTCGCTGTCATAATATGCTCAGTATTGGATTTAAGACACTGTTACACTTACTCAGTACACGTGGGCACTGTTCAAGACGCTGTCACACATGCTGAATATCAGTCAACATGCTCATCATTGTCAACCAGACGTCGGTTATGCTCTGAGGAGCGTACCGGCCGAATCCGATACTCAGCATGTGTGACAGCGCCTTTAACAGTGTTTACGTGTACTGGGCATGTGTGACAGTGCCTTGAATCCAACACTCAGCATGTGTGACAGCGCCTTGAACAGCGCCCATGTGTATTGCTCCCACCAGTCCGCATACTGCACACGACGCCGGTGTCACATGAAAATGTATCCCCATGAACAATCCGCACGGGGAGAGATAATCACGGATATGATAACCCGGCGGCCGCTCGGGCGGGACGGATTTTTACCGGTAAATTGTCGGCCGGGGAGACTTTTCTGAAAGGCGATCCTATAATGGGACATCGGCCGAGTTAATTAGACCTAATAATTCATGTGCTTTCCGTTACTGTCTGGTGAAAAACAAAGGAGAGTGAAAATAATTTATTTTATGACATTATTGGCATGCAGTGTAACATTACACTGAAATAACACGCTGATTAGTAGGCATATGCGTGAAAACTAAAGGCGTGTAGCGACGGAACTGGACTAAACTAAAACAAAATGAACCAAAAACGTGATTTAACTTGAGTACAGTTCAGTGCAGATCATTTAGTTTCGCTCTGTACGCGCCTTAAAGTAGAAATACTGCGGCATAACAGGCTAGATGCAAACAGGTTTTCTGCTCAGTAAAACTATGAAGCAAAAAAAAACAAGACTGTGGACCAACATATTACAGTTCCAATAATAATTTCAGGAACGGAAGATTTGTACTTTTTAGGGACGGACGCCAACCGAAAGTACAGAATTTTTTGCCTTTTATAATCGAATCAGGGTTTGTAGCGAAAAACACAACTTATTTTAGTTCTGTTACTTGTTGCAAGTAAAACGTGAATTTTTAGCTTTGCGGTACTGCATGCTAGCCTAATACCCCGTTTACACGATGAAGCAAACATCAAGCAAACATCAAGCAGAAATCAGGCAAACGTATTCAATATACACGTGCACGAAGTATGCCCCAATTGCTTCATGTTTGTTTGATGTTAGCTTCATCTTTGTTTGATATTTGCTCAATGTTTGCTCGATGTTTGCTTGACGTTTGCCTGATGTTTGCTTCATCGTGTAAACAAGGATAGCTGGTTCTTTCGTTTATGGTAAAGTGCTGTGAAAGCATAAGAAAGGTACATTTGTAACAGATGTAACAGAACATGCTGAGCTAGTAAGTAAAAAGTGATAACTTCAGGCGCGGACCTGGCTCATACTGTGCCGGATTAAGACTTTGGAGGCGCTGGCGCACTCAGAAAAATGAGACCCCCAGTCCAAATATTAAAATTCCTACTAATCGATGTTTAGTTGTTTACCCTAAAATTTTACAATAATAATTACAAAGACCGGTTTTGAACTTATTATAAAGAGACTTCAGTGTGCACTGCCAACAGGTACACTGCTGCTGCAGCTGCCATTTGCACCTTCGCCATTTGCAGTTCGTCGAGAATACTTTGTTCGTTTCACAGAAAACTCTGAAGCTCCAGACAGTTCCTTCCCCATTTCAACAAACTCTTCGAACTCGTTTCCGTCTCGTAGCAATCCAACAAACTAACTAAATGACTGAAGAAGACTCGCTGAAGATCCCGAATTAGCTTTTTTGAACTGGAGATGCTTACTGGTAATGTTAATTCTTTTCAGAACACAGCTCCAAAATGGTGTCAAAAACCTGTTTTCAGCTTTGTCAAAGCTTTGGTGATCGAATTAGCTTCAACCTAAGTTGCTTTCTTCTGCAATGGGTCTCCAGCAATCTGTTGTAGAACTTCCAAATACACATGATAGTTGGAATTCAAACTGTTGAGTGCATCAGCACGTGCTGACCACCGAGTTTCAATCAGGCGTTTTGGAACAGAACCGTGCGTATCATAAGCCTAGTTTACAACTTCTCCATGATTACATTCTATCGTATGTATAAAAATTATTTCTGTGAAATTATGAGGCCCCCGTGTTCAGAGGCCCCGGTGCAGGTGAACCACCTGAACCATAGTTAATCCGGCCCATACCTACAGTAGCATTATTCTGCTACTTCAGCTATTAGCTTAATCCGGCATAATGTATACTTTCTACTCCCCTTAAAAATGACTCTCCCCAGTCATTATTATATGTATAATGCACACTTCTCTCGTATAATGTTAATTCTCTGTGTGCTATTACGGTGACTAATAAAAGTCATTTGTTTGAAAATCGTTGTTGTCGTTTATTCAGTATATGTTCATAACTGAATAATTATAAATAATGACTGGGGGAGTGTGAATTATACATATAATAATGATTGGGGATTCATTGTCATATGGGAAACATTAAGCTTAGGCCTATATATTAAACCGGCACAGCAAACGCATAATGTCACTCGTTTGATGTTATCTGCCCTCCTCCACTAACCCACCCGGGAATTAGGAAATTACCTAATGTAATCGACCTCACATGTGCACTAATAATAGTAAAATAATTCATTTTATATTTAATAACCATAACAATAATGCTAATATGGCCTAATAATACAGACAGTTTCTACTGTGCTGGTGTCTGGCCTATTTGATGACTGCGTTCGACTGGCCAGACCGTCCGCTTGGTTCACAAGTCTGTCCGTAGGAGGACAGCTATAGTGTCCACATGCACTGTCGCCCGCTATGTTTATTATACTATTCAGCCCGAAAGGCTAACATGCGTTTTACCGTCCCGTTGGGAATAGGAGGCTGAGTCGACCCAGATACTGAGCTCAAGCCTATAAATCACGTCAGGCTGGGTGACTGCCGCCAGAAGCAAAGCAAATTACTCCGATGTAGTTAGACATAAAATGGCACTATATTTTCGCCAAAGTATTCAAACTGTCTGTTAACATCTACACCGTGTCCGGAAAAAAGAGTGTAGGCTAACGGTATTTTCGACATATCTTTGACAAACTTAAACCTATTTTTATAACTTTTGGCAAAAGTCGTTCTGAATATTCACTTGATTAAACTGTCAAAATATTTTGTCTTTATATTGCCATTTCACTACGTAAAGCTGACGTAATTATGACGTCATCGAAAATACCGTTTTTATTGTATCCGAGGAGAAAAACGTTAAGAGTGTTTCGGTTAATAACTTTAACAAATTTGAACGTATGTTAGTAATTTTTAGTAGGCTACATTGCAAAAGTAACGCGCAACTAAGAATGAACTGATAGTCCACTTTGTCCGAATACTGACGCCACTTTACCTTGTAAAATAAAACACTTTATATATTCTTACTTTAATCCATACCAAAATAAACAGAAATGCAGAAAAATAGGCTTTTTTGCCTGAAGCTGCTTTAGTTGTCAGCAACAGTAACAAAACTTGCTATTAACCAACTTTTGAGTCAATAACTTTGTTACAAATGTACACTACCGCGACGCTAACGCATGCTGCAGAAATGACGCTGCCTGCTGATAACGGCTGCTGCACAACGACGTTCCCGTACTGCACGCGACGGCCACACTTAACATGGCAAAAATCAAGATTAAGTTAAAAAAATTTTTTTAACAAAAAAGTAACTTATTTTTATGCCAACAATGTCTCAAGCTTTTTACTGAATTTTCTTTCGGTAGTTTTCCTGTTTTCGTATTGCAGAGGCTCATTTAGACGTTATCTTTCCACATAAATGGCATTTCCCATGATGTCACGATTACATTAGATATACTCAGTAAGAAGTAAATTTTGAAGATAAGTTTTAGATGTTTTAGTAAAGCGTATTATTACGATAATGTGTGCCAAAAATAATAAAAATAAATTTACATTTTGTTGAAGTTATTCAGAAACAAGTGTAGACTCTTTTTTTCGGACACGGTGTATAAGCTATCTGTCTAAAATCAGATTTTGCTAAGTGTTAATTTAAAATTTTGCTGATTTTTATTATTTAAGCGCTTATGACGGATTGACCGGGTAAGAAAATTGACTCATGGCGCAATGCTGCGATTTCCTACGTTGCGGCGTAAAAACTGTTATACCCCGTTTACACGATCGAGCAAACATCGAGCAGACATCGAGCAAGCATCGAGCGAACATCGAGCTGGCTCGTTCAGCTAACATATAGCAGCTTGTCGAGCCAGCTCGTCGAGCCAGCTTGATCGTGTAAACGGGGTATTATGCTGAGGACCAACCAAATGCGTGCTTAAAGACACATTAAAAGCGACGTAACTGAACTGATCCGAATCTATCAATTGGCAAGTTCAGTTCAGTTCAGTTCAACTACGTCGCTTTGTACGCGCCTTAAACATAAATTACGCCAGTTTTGAGAAACAGTTGTTCGTAAAATAATTGAATAAGCAGGCCTAAAAACTGTGTGAGAGTAGGGACGGACAGAAAAAAAACAAATGATGGACATGACTCAAAAACTCGATTCGGTATTACGGTTAGATCTTACGAACGGACTACTATTTTACTTGAGCATCGGTAATTAAAATTTCTACTTCTACTTGAGCAGTTATATTTTGGGCTAGTTCTGCTTTTATTTATGCGGATTTTTAGACGCCTGCTTGTACTTTTGCTCGAGTAGAATTTTTGGTTATTTTACTAACACCGCGAAAATAATATGTTAAGAGCAGCTATAAACAAATGATCGCTGCACCTGCAGATCTTCAAGTGATACCCAGCTGTCTGACGGGAAATCCTGCAGCATCGGCACCAGGAACTGAAGACAGCCATTCCAGTGTCCCAGTAACAGGATCATCGAAATTAGATTAAATATGCGCATAAATTTGCCGGCAGCCGACGAGATAAACTAAAACAAAAACATGCATTATTTTATAATATTAGCCTTTCCAGCGTACTGTTTCATTTTCGCTGATAACCCACTTACGAATTGACCAACTAGCAATTCGAAACAACGCAACAAAGTGTAAGAAACAAACAGTGGCGCTAACATTTTAATTAGTTAATGCGACTAATAGCTAAAATTAAACACAATAAACTCTAAACGCTATGATAAATACACAAATAATACGTACAATAAAAGTCAAATTTAGAACTCGGTTATTTTTTTGTAAAAACAGCTGTCTTGTTTATTGATAACGACATCATTTGAACACAGAAAAAGTAGAAAATTGACTGCTGCAGTTAGCAGAATAAAAAATAACTTCAACTCAGAAGTTGAACATCCTTTTAGTACAAGAGTACAACTGGTCCTGCTAAACTTACAACACATTTAAAAAGGTTTTGTTATTTTGGCGCTTTTGAGCAGACGCTTAAGAGGGTAGGCCCACTGAACGACATATACAGGGTGGACAAAAAACGTGCCACTTTACTTTTGTCCATATCTTTGCCAATTATCAACCGATTTTCATAATTCTGTCTCTGCACTACCTTGTGAAATATCAATAAAATATGCATACATAACGATAATAACAAACAAACACTTTGGTAAAATTGAAAAAAAACAACTTCAGACCAACATTGTAGTGAATGGTATGTATGACACTAAACTGTGTTGGTCTACACAGCCTAGCGTCATACAGATCATTCATCGCATTGCTGGTCTAAAGTGTTTTTTTCATTTACCTAGTTTTTGTGTTATTATCGCCAGTTTTGTTTACATTTATATTTCACAAGGCAGTGTTAAACGCATTTACCGTGTGGTGGGATATATAATAATCACGTTACCGCAAATTGTCTGCAGAGTGTGCCAGTGAAAAAATGCTGAAAATCGGTCAATAATTGGCGAAAATATGGACAAAAGAAGTGGCACGTTTCTATGGCCCACGGTGTATAACTGAACGCAACCAAACGTAACTGAACTGATTTGAACCGAGACGTTATGTTAGTTTAGTTCAGTTCAGTTATGTATAGCTCTGTACCCACGTGCACTGTGTTTACCTCTTCCC
>Ga0209367_1011284_pt1 | contig 11871 bp, 10 predicted proteins | sample WorMetLIZISLAND2_FD_187412 | JGI IMG/M metagenome (GOLD analysis project Ga0209367, IMG submission 187412) | Marine gutless worms symbiont microbial communities from Max Planck institute for Marine Microbiology, Germany - Olavius geniculatus... ... | reverse complement strand
GGGGGTGATAACGCGGGTACAACTTTTAGGGGGCACCGCCCCCTTAAAATTTGGGAGTGCAAAAAACGCGCAAAATTTAGTACGTTTAACGACAACTTTCGACTTTGAGCGCAAATATCTCTGAACAGCATAGGGATATCGACAAGCGGTAAACGGCGTTATCAAATACAGTTAATTCCGCGTTGAATAAAAAAGTTGTGTGAACTGCAGTCCAGTAACATCAGAGATTACGCGGCTAATGTTTACCCACCAAAATCAAATTTTTCGGAAGGCCATATTTCGGCCCCTAGGGGGTGCTGCGCCCCCAAATTTTCACACGCACTAGAGAATGACCAAGTCTTACTAGCGCAGCCCCCACCGGGGACGGGAGCCTTCCTTACAACTTTTTTCAAAGGGGGGTCAAAAATTGGCTTAAAATGCAATAAAGGAGCGTTTATAACTTCGGAGTTAGGGGGTGTAGCCCGACAAAACTTTGGCACTTGACGTGTCTTTAGGTGGGGGTGTTAATGCATGTTTAACTTTTGGGGGAACTGCCCCCCTTAAAATTTGGGAGGGCAAAAAACGTGCAAAAATTGGTGCGATTTACGACAACTTTCGAGTTTGAGTACAAATATCTCTGGAATCGATGAAGATAGCGACAAAATCTAAACGGCGTTGATGAGAACGATCTTTTCGGCGTTGAACAAAAAAAATTTTGTGAAATTCGGTCCACCACGAACAAAGTTATAAGCGCTCATGTTGACCTATCCTAAGTCGACAATGCGCGTTCGGCGTATACCAATGCATTTGAGTTCGGGCCACGTGACTTTGATGCCGGGGAAATTTTATCTCCCCCCTAATTAGGGTGCCGGGCAGACTCACGTTGGGCTTTGCCCCAAATTTCTAGTTATTGTTAATTTAATTATTGTGTATTTAACCAGTCTGATTTGAATCAAGTCAGTAATTGCTAATTAAGGATGTAATTAGGTGATTTTTGTTTAATTGATGGTTGACTGAATTATTCGACTGTCAAATTATGACAGTGCAGGTTAACCATCATTTAACTGATGCACCAGTCTGAAAATGTACACTAGTGACATGGCAGATGCCGTTTACCGGACAAACATGTTTAGTTAATGTTAGTGTTAATTAATGTTAATTAATTAATGTTAGTGTTGGTGCTTGATATTTAATTGTTGTAGTCTAGCTCACAGTGTTTGGGCTTAAATTTTACTGTTGAAATGAATTAACCTGACACCATCACTGGGGGAGCACTTTTGCTGTCTGTGAAAAGCATACACATAAGTGATGGGTCATATGCTGCAGGGATGAAAGGACAGATGCATTTCCTGCCAAATGAACAAATAGATCATTGACATTGATTACGTGTATATGTTGGATAGCAACAGCAGAGCATGGTGCTTTCCTTTCCACAGCATTTCAGTGTTTGGTTGACTTTTAGAACTGGATATTGCTGGAAATTTTAACTTTTGATCATTAATTGATTAATGTGCATTCCACTGTCGAACATCGGGAAAATTGAATGTATTGTAATTTGGTATTGTTCATACAGTAATAAGTCAGTCAAATGTTACACTGGGTTTGTTGTTGGTGCTTGTAATTTGCAGGCTGTGATAGTTTGCTGTCGTCACAAGAAGCTGAGTTTGGCACGCCAAGTGTTTGATAGATTGTGGAAGGATAATACTGCAGCAGATGAGAAGGTAGTTTGGCAGCATGGCGTAGTAGTAACACGTTGAGTCAAATCAACAAAGTTACCCTACGGCGGGCCTGGTTAGTACTTGGATGGGTGACTGTCCATGGTATGAAGCCAAGCCAGCTAGGTCGACTCAGCCTTCTACTCTCCGTGGGATGGTAAAATGAGTACTGGTGGTGGTTACGGCCATTGCTAGGGAAGAAACGGCGAGTTCTGCGTAACAGTAGGCCCGGTGGCCACGACTCAGTTGGTTAAAGGCGCTGGCTGTTAATTAGAGCTGGCCATTCGGTCGACTTGGGTTGTATGCTAGCTTAATGGGGTCTAACCCTCACCGGCTCAAAGCGCCAAAAGAGGATGATGAGCTCGCTCGCAACGGACCTAGCTGTTTTTGCGAAATCTTCTTCTTCTTTGTTCAACTCAGTTGTGCTGCCCCACCCTTTCTGTCTCTCTATTTATAATCTCTTTGTGATAATAGTGTCAATAGATGAGCTGTTGGTTGTCTTGTCTGTCCATTTTTTTGTCCAAGCCATTTATCTGTCTGTGTCGAATGAGCAAAGAATAAGATGTTGTCCTAGAGCCAACACGAGATGCAGCCATTCTCCCATCTATGCACATACAATGTTTGCTTATATTCCATTTTGACTGAAAGTTTACTTTTGCATTGCCAGCAATGCAAACAGTGTTTCCGCAACATAGGCATGGTTTTCTTGAGGTGTTTGATGTCCAGTAAGTTTGGTTTGACGTATGAAATGAAAATTGGCATATTGATTACGTTTGCACATTTGATCACGTTTCTTATATTGTTGTGTTGTATTATTGTAGTCATTATGATGTGATTTTTGTCTGTGCATGTGGTGTGTTAGGCTGTGGGTGATGAGATTGCTGCTGCATTGTATTCACATGATGATGGTTTTCATGACGATGATGATAACAGCCACTGTGATGATATTGTAAACAATTTTCCCGAGTACAAGACGTTGTTAGCTAAATCTCAGCAGCTAGTTGCTCGGATCTACGAGCACTTCAGCAAGTCTTATCTCACGTGGGTCAGTTCTGTGGCTTCAATCTTTGTTCTCTGCCTGTATAAGTTTTTTTTTCGTTTTACATCATTTCTGGGTATTGATTGATTAGGGCAAGTGGCTTGATGAATTGTTCTTATGTGCACTGTGCAAATTTCTAATTATCTTTTTTACCATTTATCTGCTTATTTGTTTTCTTATACAATAGCTTTGCAACATTATACCGCTGGATTACTTTGATCAGTAATTGGTAATAGACTAAGTATGCTGTTCAAGCCACATATGGTTCACTAATCACTATTATTGTAATCATCCCCAGAACAGGCATTAAGCCAAGTATTGTGTACGAACTGAACAGCCTGACTATTCACACATTGCCAAGCTGGACCTCTAGCTAGTAGGTGGTCTACACTGCAGATAAGTAAACAGCTTGGCCAGTTGTACTGGCTGCAGCATCATGCATCAGCCATGCTATGTTTTGTTTACAATGCAGGCTGCATAGCTACAGTTTACTAGCCCAAAGGGGCACTAGTCCAGGAGGCACCAGGGTTAGGGATAGGGTTATTGATAAATTGTATCTTTGGCTGCGGCGGATCTAGGCTATGACAGCCCTGCTACAGCAAAATGAAATGAAGAAGAAGATTCTGCAATTTGCACAGACACTAGACAAAAGACAGTTAGTTGAACTAGGTCCGTTGGGTCCTAGCTCATTGAATCTCTTAGTGGCACTTTGAGCCAGCAATGGTAGAATGCTATTAAGCAAGCATACAACCCAGGTCAGACAGATGGCCAGCTCTGTTAACAGCCAGCACCTTTAACCAACTGGGTGAGTATGCCAAAAGTCCTGATAACAAGGCCTACTGCTATGCCAAACTCGCCATTTGTTTCCTAATGATAGCCTCAACTATTGCCAAGACTCATTTTGCCCACCCATTGAAGGATGGCCAGGCTGAGTTGCCCTGACCAAATTCCAGCTGGTGTCCTTTCAGACTAGTGACCAGCAACTGGCTGCATGTCACGTAGCGTTGTCCAGGTAACACATTCAAATTTCAAACACATCTATCTCGGCCCATGCACTTGTTGTATGTAACTGTGGAGACTGTGAGTAGACTGTTGTGCCTGTTTGAGTTTAGCTTGCTCAGAAACGATCGTCGTCAGCAGCAGTGGCGGCAACAGCAGCAGCCAATGCACTGTCTTCAATGGAATTAGATGATATTCCACAAACCAACTTGTAAGTCTCGTCACTTTTTCTCTCTGTCTTTCTCTTACTCTGTCTCTCTTTGTATCTCTTCTGAACACTGCTAACTTTTTCTGTTGTGCTGTATCATTTTTTTCCTGTGTGCAGGGTGAGCAGTTTTCTCAAAAAACTGGAAATGTCAGGGAATTTTACAGCTGTCAGCAAACTGTCATGAGTTTAATCTCGCCATGTCTATTAACTTTTCCTGAGCACTGGGAGTCACTGCTCAATCTCTCTACGTCAGTCTATGCTCCCTCCGTACTCTACGTAATATGCAGTCCTCACCTATCATCGCTATAGCTCATCCACCTACTCACTCCTTTGTAAAGATTACGGATCATTTCTTGGCATCATTTTCTCACTGACTTTGTCAGTCATGTCTTGATTTGCATCTTTCTGATTCATCTTCTTCGTCAATTATCTAATCTCACGAATGTCTTCTGAAACCCCTTTGGTCCGATTCTACGAGTATCTAGACTTGCTTACAGTTTATTTTGTTTTAGTTTTTTTCTACTTTCAGATATTGTTATTTCCTCTTCTGATCTCAGGTCTCTTTTTTTCCCGTAACCATCTATTTCTGGATGTTTTTTTACATTATACATAACAATACTTTTCGTTTCAATTTTTCCCATTTCACTTTTGTTTAACACATTTTTAGTTTATGTGCTATATTAAGCCAGCAGCAGTTTTTAGTGCCCATCGTTTATCGTAGCATCACAGGTCTGTCTGCATGTGGTTGCAGAGTGCTGAGTGGAGCTGAAGCTAAGTGTGTCATCAAGGAATTGATGGATGTCAATGATGACTCTTCAGTGCTAGGGGATGAGTGCCATGGTTTATCACTGCTAAATGCGGAACAGTATCAGTCATTGCAGCAGTGCCTCATGTGCTGGCAACGACAGTACTCCTCTGGCAAGGTATGATTATTTTAATCTAGCATAGCATGGAGTAAGTGCATAGTGTTTCAAAAAAACAAGCCGTCTGCTACCTGTATAAATTCAGTTGATGTAAATGGCCATTATTAGTCTTGATGAATTGCTCTTAGGTGCATTGTGCAAGTTTTGATAGCTTGTTTGACCACTTATCTGTCTCAAAAAACAAGCCGACAGCTATCCAGTATGAATTCATTGTTGTAAACTGCCAAGCTATGACTTTTGCATTCCATAAGGTAGTGTAGTGACAGTATCGTGGTGAGGTGGATAAAACTATAATCATTTGCATCAAGTTCGTTTGTGATGTTTCATGCTAAAAATTATCAAAATTAGCCATTGTTTTACAAAGCTAATTAAAGAATAAAATTGGCTTGTTATGTAGACATGGTGTACCGTGCAATGCATAATAATGGCCGTGCCATGCCAGCAATGAATTCAGTCAGACATCAGACGTGATCAGACATGCTGCTGCTGCTGCTGCTTGGTGCGACGTCCTGTGTGTCACGAGAGAAGCCTTTCACAGTGCATACAGGATGATTTGCAGTGCGTTGGTCATTAGGATATCCAGTGGTGGGTCAGTTGAACCAAAGATTTGGAGTCGTTGTTGGCTAGCCATACAAGTCTGCAGCCAGTGCTGCTGCTGTTGTCTATGTCTCCATCTCCATCGTTAAGTGAAATGAGTTAATTTTGATTCCATGTCGGCCACATTGCACAGCCAAAGTATTCTTAGCTATTGTGATGGATGTTACGATGACATGTCTCTCCGTCTGTCACACTTCTACACCATGATGCTTCAGCTGTTGGGAGGAATGAGATGCCATTTGGTAGTGTGGTCACTTGTGTGGTGGACCCAGGTAAAATTGTATTTGACAGGGGCTTCTCTTTCCCTGGAAAATGGAATTTTGAGTTGGAAATCTTGAGTCACAATCTGCATTACAAGTTGTGAAGCTGTGGTTAGTGGCCGGTGTCAAGTGAGTTTGGCCATTGTTATACTGATGAATACATACTGATGAATACTGACTGAATTCATTGCTGGCATGGCATGGCCATTATTATGTACTGCCTTACTGGAACAGTCAGGGAAAAATCGGGGAATTTTATTTGTTTTGGAAAGTGGCCGCCCTGATTTTGATATATCTGCACAGTGCGCAGTGTGTGCATCAGTCATTTTGTTGTAACTGTTTAGGTCTTCATACCTGAAGCTGTCACTGCTGCAGCTGCTTCTACTGCTGCTGCTGCTCATGATGATGATGATGACAATGATGATATTACTGCAGACTGTAAGTGTTGTCCGTATCCTAGTGTAGTTAGATGTTTCGTATACTGCTAGTACTGGTGTGACACAGGTAACTCATCGACATCAACTTACTTAAGCCTTGGCCTGTAGGCTTTGCTGCTGTAGCTGCACTTCTTGGCTTAAAGGCTGCAGAAACAGTTGGTCAATTATAATAATTATTATTCTGTGAACTTTTTGTCATCATTGTTATCAGTATCATTTTCATTCTTTGAATAGTGAATGTTGCTCAGGACTGAAATATTGTAATTTGGTACTTTTGCTATATAACAACTATTGTAGTCAGCACTTTTGAGTACCTATTGGTTTTTAAAGTTTGAACCAAGTTTTTGCTGATTTAAATCTCCTTCGAATGACGGAAACTGATATTTGCAAGCAAAACCCTAAATTGTTGCTAATTTTTTTTTGCAATATGTGCCAATGAAAGAACTTTGAACACTAGTTGATTATTGACATACTTATTGATATAGCTTGGTGTACTACTTTTGGAGACACAGTGTCCATCTGTATGTTTTTGTGTTTTTGTCTGATTAGCTAAAACTACGAGAGACTCGGTGTCAGTGCATCAGCTACGCAGTGGTAATGCACGATCGTACGCGGCTCACAATAGGCGTCGACGTCCCTGGACCACTGATGAAGAAGAGAAGGTACGGTAGCACTTTTATTGACTTGGCTTGGATCTCTGTCATTGTGTGTGGAATGGTGACAGTATTAACTCTATGACTGGCTGATCGGCTGTCTGCAGGGCCGGATTTTAACCCAATTGGGCCTTGTTTAGTAAAACTGTGGTGCCCTCACATAAATTTTTAGTTCAGGAAATCAGCTAATAGCGTCATACGTTCAAATTTTGCAATATGGAGTACAGAGCCAAAAACCCAAGCTAGAGTGAGTCAGTGAGTGAGTGAGTAGGGTTTAACGTTCCAGCCGACACAGTACATTTCGCGGACAGCCTTTGCAGTCAGTGCACACATATGAACACAAACACATACTGGTAATGAGACCCAAAGTTTAACTTTTGCAGAAAAAACCAGATAAGGAACACAAGAAACCCAAAATGTTAATCTTAACCTAACTCAAAATTGTAAGAACTGACCATTATGAGTGTGCATAATGTAGCAGTGATGGTAGTACTACTAATCTTCCCTGTTATCCTTCAAGCTAGAGAACGTCGTTCAACATCATTAGTGAACTTCTAGATGTCACACATTCGTAGCACACTATAAAGAAGCCCAACTATAAAGAGGCGTGTCACACCTCAACGCACGTTGACGACCACGCTCTTCGACTACATCAGCACTGGTTGCTCCATGCACTGTGCGTTCTACCATTGGCGACCGCACCTTTCCAGCGACTGCTGCATCGGTCTGGAACAGTTTGTCGGAGTCAGTCCGGTCATCGCCGTCGTTGCAAGTTTTCCGCAGCAGACTGAAAACCAAACTTTTTGCCTGGTCTTGCAGCCATGACTAAGAACGTCTCATTGCGCTGACTACTATTACGTGACTTCACTGTTTAGGCTTATTGTTACGTGTCCTTGTAGTCTTAGGACTTAATGCCACGCTAAAGTTAATTCGTTCTTCATCATCATCATCATCATCATTATCAACAGGCCTGAAAATGAAGCAGTATTTTCTCATATTCTCTGTCCTGTGTGGCCTCAATTTTTGTCTCAAAAACATGCTGAACACGCTTAAGCCTCCTCTGTCTGTCTGTCAGTCTGTCTTTCTGTGTGTGTGTGCGTAGGTGTACCTGGCAGTACAAAAGCATGGGGTCAGTAACTGGTCGGCTGTTGTCACTGAAGGCAGTTTGCGGCATAGAACGAACGTGCAGGTCAAGGACAAGTGGCGCACGATGGAGCACCAGGGCCGACTCACTGAACTCCGTGCTAAGTTTGGACCTGTTGGTCACCCTTATGCCAGCCGTGCAAATGACAACAATAACGATGATGATGGCGATGCATCTGATGTTGAATAGATGCAACACTAGATATGTGTTTCCAGGAGCAGCTGCATGCTCTGTCCATGCCCCTAGAGAGTATTCGCTGTTGGGTAGTGATTGCAATCCCTTAATCTCAGGATTGGCAGCATCCCAGTTTCAGGATTTAGGGTTTACAAAAATTTGTTAAAATAATATTTTTTCGAGTGCTAAAACTGTTAAATGATGCAGATAACAGTTCTGGCCATCTACGGCATGTCCCAAAATTAGTGGCACCCCTGTTTCAAATACGTCTAATTTAGTTTGTCGTTTATGGATTTCAACAAAATATCGTATACTGCACTACCTTAACATTATTTACTGTCACACCCATTGTGACGTATGCACTTTACCGTGTGTGCTCAATGTAACGTCATTATGACGTCAGAATTTGTTTACATTACAGTTACGTACTTATGTTCTATGCCTTGTTATTGACAAAGGGATCAAGCAGCAGCATACCAGCCTTAGACTAAAAGCTTGCATCAAGGCCATAGGTGGCCACTTTAAGCTCAAACTGTAAAGACACATTCAGAATGCTTGTCTGAATTATTGTTTCAAATTTTGTAAAAAAAAAATCTGTCAGGTATTAACGATTTTACACTAACTTATCTGTAGGGGTGCCACTAATTTTTGGACATGGTGTAATGAATAAAATATTCCATGTGCATTAGAGTCCTACTTCTTACCGTTCACTGTAAGTTGTATTTTGACAGTCTCAGTCACTCTCTGTTGTTTGGATATACTTTTCGTACGGGGTTTTTACATCTTATGCATGAAGTAAATTTATTATATATATTAAAATAACGATCAATCTCTGAGCTAATCCTAAAATGGGATCCTGGGATTACACATTTCTTAATTCCAGATTGCAATAAACCTTACTCACTCACTATTAATTTCTTTTCTTTTTGTTTATTTGTCGCAAGATCTCTGAGCTCTGTCGGCCGATTGCCATGAAATTTTGCACCATGATTGTGTGTTCGATTTTATTGTGTCAATCCAAAATTTCGGGGGCCATCTGCAGAAAAATTTTAGGGGCCCAAAAACGTGCAAAATTTGGCCCAATTTTAGACGACTTCAAACTTTGACGGCGAATATCTCTGGAACGGATGAAGATATTCAAAATCGGACAAGTGCGTGATCTACCGTGATCCCTTCCGTGTTTGGCGAAAAAAGTCAGGTGAACTTTTATCCTCCAACTACGGATATCTCAATGTGTAATCATGCCCAACCAAATCGACTTTCGGAAGACCGTATTTCGGCCCCTAGGAGGTGATGCGCCCAGAAATTTTTACACATGCTAGAGAATGACCAAGTTGCTAGTGCACCCCTTAAAGGGGATGGGGTCCCCCTTACAATTTTTTTCAAAGGGGGATCAAAAATTGGCTTAAAATTTAGTAAATGAGTGCCTATATCTTTGGAGGTAGGGGAGTAACCCAATGAAACGAGCCATGTGACTTTGCTGTCGGGAAAATTTTCCCTTTCTTTGAAAATCAAACTTACGGCACCAGGCGGACACACATTGGGCTTTGCGCCAAATTTCTAGTTTATTGGTATTATTAACTCATGCAGGAATGCGAGGAGCAGTGTGTGCTGTAATGTGGTCACAAAAAATGAAATGTCAGACTTTTGATTCCTATAAATGCTCGTAGGTATGATTGCTATTTGATGTCCAAAGCACTTTTTGGTGTTGTCATATTTTGACAGGAACTACTGGCCTATTTCTGGATTTGATGTATTTGATGAATTGTGTATTGCCATTTCTGGTTAAAGGGAGCTTATTCTTTTCAAGAATCAGGGTTCACCAGTTTGTCTTTGTTTATGTGTTTATAGTGGATTGTTTTATTTCAGACAACATGGTCTATATAAAGCATTGTGGTGGGGGGGAGTGGAGCGAATGGACATTTGCCTGGGTTTTCGCTCTGTTTAATTTTTGGCTGTTGGAAAATCTTTTTTGTAGATAAATTCTTCTCTGGAAATGCAAAATTTTGCAATAAAAGGTAGAACTCCATTTTGAGAGAAAATAGAGGGCAAGATTGAAATTTTGAGCGCCAATAGCTCTGTTGCAAATTTGCAACTTTTTGTCGGAATTTTGTTGGAATCATGCAGTGTTTGCCAGAAAATTGCAAAACTTCTTGCCCACCTACTTTTTTACCCACGACGCTGCTGAAAGCAAGCAAAGTCTACTGTTCATATAAGATGTGGTCGTCCGCCTTGCAATACCCACATGCAGTGCAGTGTTGCGCTTATTAATTTTGAATGTACAGTGTACATCTTTTCTATTGCCAACATGCAGGCTGTGTTTTACGTGACGTGTATGATGTTTGTTGCGCCAAAACTGGAGGTCGTGGATAGTGATTGCAATCCAGGGATTGAATTCTCAATCCCAGGATTTGGGATAGAGACATTTGTAATCCCGGGATCCCGTTTCAGGATTAAGCTTATAGATTGGTTGTTATTTTGGTATCTTCAATAGATTTATTTTATGCGTAGTAGGCCTCTACAAAAGGTATAGGTTAGATATTTGGGGCTGACTGACTCAAAATACAAATTACGCTGCACTGTAACGAGTATAACTCTATAGCGCGTACGAAATATTTTATTCATTAGAAGTCTAGAATTGCTGTATCATTCGACATTCGAAGAAGTGCGATTGGCGAAAACGGTCGGGATCCCGGGGTTGCAATCCCTAGTCGTGAAGCAGTAACTGAGCCAACCAGGAGCAAGAGCCTAAGATGATGAAATGTAATAAGAAAATACGAACGGTTTTGTGTGTTGTAATGATATGTAGCTTAGTTGAAATTGTGCAACACATAAAAAGGCTAAACTTTAGACTTTTCGGGTCCTTGGGTTTTTAATCTGCGTAATAAACCTGTTATCAAACCAATTTGCCAGCTGAGAATCGAAATGTAATCGGTATTAAATATTTCAAAAGGTACACTCACTACTGCACGTTTATTTTATCTATGGTCGGCGAAACTTCTATGTTGACGTTTAGTGTTGTTTTTATTCCAAACAAATGCAAAAAAGTGTGTAATACTACTGTATGCACCACTATTTGTCCTAAATTTACTTTAGCTGTGCAGCAGGGCAAGTATAAATGTAATTGCATTTATGTTTTGTTGCTAAGTTTCACTCTGACTATAGGGGGTCAGGGTGAGGTGCGAGGCGCGAGGTGCGAGGAGGGTAAAGTGCGAGGGAGCGTGCGAGGCGGCACGCGATTGGTCGGCTATAAATAGATTTCCTCGCAGTTTACCCACTATTTTGAACGAACGGGCGGTCGTGCTAAGGAGTGCGCGCAGGGCGCGTAGAGCACGGCGACATGAAAGGCACAGCACACACCGTGACGCGTGCCGCCGCACGCCGAGAAGCAGTCAATAGTGCGCCGACGATGATGTTGCGTCACAGCTGGTGGCTCGTATCACCGGTCAGCCTGCCACCGACACCGTCGCCGCCAACATTGACCAGTCCGTTTGCCATGCCTGCGATGGGCAAGAACCCCCTCCCAGGAAGGACGAGCGGATCAACGCCGATACCATCCCCATCGCCTGGGTGGGGTGTGACTTCTGCAGGGGCGGCGGCGGGCAGAACGACCCATGAGATTTGCACAAATCTGAGATTTTGGTACTAGTGCATATTACAGCCGCATCCTAATGGCTGGTTTTTGTTACATATTGAGACTAGCACTAGACTTACCGATGTTTAAATGTTGCTGTAAATTGTAC
>Ga0209367_1011283_pt1 | contig 11873 bp, 11 predicted proteins | sample WorMetLIZISLAND2_FD_187412 | JGI IMG/M metagenome (GOLD analysis project Ga0209367, IMG submission 187412) | Marine gutless worms symbiont microbial communities from Max Planck institute for Marine Microbiology, Germany - Olavius geniculatus... ... | reverse complement strand
TCTAAGTGAACTATTAATATACTGTCAGTTGCGTGTTGCTTATTAATGTTGCCTACAAAAAATGTGAACATATTTTTAATTTTGTTAAAGTTATTAACCAAAACAGTGTTAGCTTTTTCACCTTGGATACAATAAAAACATAATAATCATCATAATTACGTCAGCTCTACGTAGCGACATGGCAGTGTAAAAAATATTTTAGCAGTTTAATAAAGTGAACACTCAGGACGACTCATGCCAAAAATTATGAAAACAGGTTGAGGTTTGACAAAGATATGTTGAAAAACCGTAGGCTCTTTTTTTCTGGACACGATGTAGTTAGCAGCACAGTGATATACACTGTCTAGCAAAAAAAGACGACTGTTACATTTGCAATTAACACCCAACAAGCCCGTTCAACATCAACAGATTTTCGTACAAAGAATCTTCATTCAATTAGCAGCTAAAAGAACTTCTTAGTTTGTGAGAAATAGGAACTCTGGTTTTTCTGTGGCACTTGGTAGAGCAACTGCACGGTAATACGGTACTTCAACAAAACAACAACGTCAGTAGCAAAATTATAAATATTACCGAGTTAACAACTGTTGATTAGTGACATAACAGTCAAAAGTAAAAATAAATGTTCAAATGCTGTCCCTTTACTCAAACATAGGTGCGGAAACGTCTCCTCCATTCATCAAATTGCACTACAACCACAGAAAATATGTCACTAATAGAAAAGTTTCATTGGAGAATTACAATGCAGCCATAATTACTTGTCAACATTAGCAGTACCTGCATAACCTCAGTTCATGGAATCATTATTAACCATGCTGATAATCAGCATTATAAACTGCTCAGCAAAGATACTGGTGTCACATGTTTAAAAAAATTTGAAGGAGGGCAGCAAGAAGTTGCAGTTTTCTGATAAACTGCTGCAAATTTCCGACAAAGGAGCCTCTTACTTTGCCATTGCTGATCAGCGTACGGCATTCAGCAGCAAAGTCTCGCGTGGCCATTTCCAGTCGGAAAACATGTCCGCCATACACAGCACACAGGTCCAACAGCTGCAAACACGCATCACAACAAACATACTCCCCATTCCCCAACTGCAGCATTCTACATTATAACTTAACGATAAGAATAAGTTAGAAAATTGGAGTAGTCAAGGGTGGCGATTTTCAGTGAGCATTGGGGGATGGACTAGGGGGTCTTGGGGTTTGGAGGCAAAGCCCCCAAAAGCTGAGCAATTTTTATTTAAAAAGTAGACAATTTAGCAGCCATTTTTGCATGGAAATGTTTAGAAAGTCGCCTAAAGTACGAAGTTAGAAATAACGGTCCAGGTACATGTAAAACACACAAAAGTTACAATGAAATGAATGCGTTTGGCCATTACTTGAACGCGCGGAACTTGGGGGCTATTAAGGATTTTAAGTTAGAGGACGAAAAGCAATGGGGTCTGGAAAACAGAAGTTTTCTACAGGGGTCCAGGGACAAAGCTCTAGAAAAGGGTCTGGAAGACGTTGTCTCCAAAAGTTGAAGCTTTTTGTATATGACTGCATGCACTTTTGCATTGGTGTAGCTACATGAATTTTTTTCCTGGGAAAACAAATCCAAAGAGTCCCTTCCTTTCCTTCCCTTCCCTTCCCTTTTACACCCTTTTTCTTCTTTTTTTTCTCGTGTTTTCTATCCTTACCTCTCTATTTAGCTCTTTTTCCCTTTTCTTTTACTCTTTTCTCTTTTTTCCGTGGCTTTAGAACCCCAAAAATCTAGTTATAGGAACTGGGGATGTTGTGAGCTTCCCCAACGGGTTCTGGGGCAGAACCCCAGCCAAAAATCAAATTTCGTGCATTAAGGCCTAGCCTTAAAATGTGATCTGGTGGCAACAATTTTCATGATTTTTCTAAGTATTCAACTGACCACATTTAGTACAGTTTAAACAATAAGCCTATGCCTAAAGACAAACAAGGATGGTGCCACAAATTTAAAAGTAGGGCTACAAATAATCAGCGAGCAAAGCGAGCAGAAAAAAATTGACCTCTTGTATGTGCAGAATTGTCACCTTGACCTGATTTAAAATGCACAGTTGAAATGTAAAACTAAAACGTTATTGTTTTGGGGCAAATTATTGGAGGGGACAACATGTATGTTGTTCCCCCTGATCAAATATTAGAGGGAACATGTCCCCTTCATCCCCCCAGAATCACCACCCATGGCAGTAATGCTGTAACCGCAATATAGGCCTAATTAGCCATTGATCAGATAACCATAGTTTAATTTCAGGTGGTACCAGCACTCCTGCTTTGCACAGTTTAGGTCTGGGTATTAAATTTTTTATACCTAGCTGTTGATTTCCTTTATTGGAAACACGTTGATTTACAAAACATCATACGGCAAATATACGACAATGTTACGCCATGCAGAAGGTTTACGACAAACGTATGATAAAATAGTCATCTATTGCTGATTAATTCTTAGGGTGCGTTGCTCTAACGTCACTGAACTTTGAACTTGAGTCAAATTTCACTTGGAACCCAGCTTAGCCATAATTTGCGTTGCACGAAAGCGGTTCAAGCGTTGATCTCGATTCAATTCTGAAACACCGTCTGACCACAGATCAAATTTTGATCTTGGTTTAAGTGATGAATGCTGGGCTACCAGTACTATTGCTGCAAATTGTCCGATTCGAATCCTATCCTTTCCAAAAAAACTTCTTTGTATCGAATCATAAGACCTCTAATGCAATTATACTGATGATCTGGATATGTTAGATTTTTACGCGCTAGAGCTAGCTAGACAGAGACTTCGGGTTTCCACCATATGATAGCCTAGAGTCTTCAGTATTTCGTGACAAAATTTCATGCCACTGGGTGAAGGGGGTCCCCATGAATGAGAGCAGACAACAGATGTAGAATAATAAATAAATAACTACTGGAACACAAAATCCGTATTTTTGGAATTTTATTATGCAACTCTTGATGCGAAAATTGTGTAATAACTTCAGGGAAACTTAAAATCTGAACAAATTACAGCCAATCGGATATTGGACTGTTTCGTAAGCATTGCATGCGACGATGATGTCACTGTAGTTGGCCACAGGCCGTGCCTGGCTTGACCAATCAGAGTCGTCCACGGTTCAACCACGTCCATACAGCTAAACGGCATCAGCTGATCTGAGTTCAACTTGGTGCAACGCAATTCAACGTGAACTTGGTTCAACTCTTGACCTAGGTTCAGCTGAACCGAGATCAGAAATGACATTGGTGCAATGTGCCCTTAAACATGCTAAAGCATTCGTTAACGTGTTAATTCAAAAGCCTTATATACAACTGAACCAACAAAGATGTTGCCACATCATATGCTGACATGTATGCACTGCAGTCTACCATACAATGCCCACCACACAAACTTGCATATGACCCTACCCAGTGCACCGTATGAGACAGACACGGACAGAAAAAGATAGTTAAACAGATGAACAAAAAGACAAACAAATGGCAAGTCCAGTAATGTGCTTTATTGAGATCGCTGTATATTGTATAACGATGTATGACGTATCAATACTAGCTATTTCTAACAAGAAGCCCAGCTGTCGCCAGGGAAGACGCGCTACAGCCTATACAGTTCCTGTTGCAGTACTAAACATACATCATCCAAGGTCGATCACTTTACATCATCTGAAAGAACATATGCGATTTCCTATTAGCAGTCAGCAGCAACCTTGGCCCTATCTCACACCATTTAGCCACAATACATATATTACCCACAGATGGATGGATGGACGGACAACAGACAGATCGTGCCATAGATGCTTACAGCATAACTGTAGCATGTCCATAATATTTCATCACTGCTGTAACTTACAAACCAATGCACACTGAGATTTCTTACAAAGTTTGAATCTTAAAAACAAGAAACGAAATGACTGCAGTTACCGTTAATGCCTGTAAAGCAATGTGCGGATCTTTGTGATTAATCCTCTTTACAACCGACCGAAGGCAGTCCCTGGCACTAGAGCAACAGGCCACAATCATAAGATACTAACTATGACAACTCAATCAACAAAACTTCAATAATGTCCATATTCACAGCAGTTAAACATAAAGGTTAAAGAGCATGTAAACGGTATTTCTCATCGCAGAATTATGAAGTGTCAGATGCCATACCCGTATTTGATCACACAGTGTCACCCATCAGCCGACACAGATAAACAAACATGTCCTGCCTTAAACCCAGCCAAAGAGACTATTACTGAATTTATTTAGCATGGAGGGATGGAAGACTGAGTCAACCTTGATGTTTGGTCATATACTGAGATGGTTTACTTGTCTGCAGACGTCCCAGTCATAACCATTTAATAACAGCGACCAGACTGTGAGTCAAACTCGTGACCTTCTGATCACAGTTCTAAATACTATGCCACCAAGTCACTAAGGGCGCGTTGCACCAACGTCGTTCAACTTTGAACCCGGGTCAAATCTGAATTTGAACCTAGTTCAGCCATAAATTGCATTGAACCAAAGTGGTTCAAGCGTTGATCTCCGTTCAATTCTGAACTGCCATCTGACCACCGATCAAATTTTGATCTCGGTTCAACTCGTGGTTACGCATGCACATGGTAATAAATATTTGCTGTGATACTAATGCTGCAAAAAATTGTCTGATTCAAATCTTATCCTGTCCAAAAAACTTCCTTGTATCAAATTATAAGACTTTTAACGCAACTATACTCTTTATGCTCAATAAGTTAACAAATAGATGAATAAATCGCATTTTCGATGGCGATGCTTCGTTGTTACAATAAACATACGAACGAACCCTAACCATAGCAACAAAAACTCATTCGTGTCGATTTATAAGACATCCAATTTAATTATACTTGTGATATGGATATGCTAGATTTGTGTTATATTGGTTTTCTGAGGCGTTTTTGCTGGATAAATTGATTAATGATTCAACAGCATTCTAGAGTGCCAATGTGCCGTTGCTTCGCCATAGCTACGGTAAACATATAAACAACAATAAACATAAACATATTGACAACGGACGTAGAATAATTATTGAGTAACTATTGGAACACAAAATGTGTATTTTCGGAACTTTAGCATGCAACTGTTAATGCGAAAATTGTGTGATAACTTTAAAGAAGCTTAAAATTCAAACAAATTACTGCCAATCGGTGCTGGACTGTTTCATAAGCATTAGCATTAGTGCATGTGAATGCGACGTCACTGTATTTGGCCTACAGGCTGAGCGCGGCTTGACCAATCAGCATCTTCCACGGTATAACCACGGCCGTTCAACTGAATGGGATCAGCTGATCCAAGTTCAACTTGGTGCAACATAATTCAGCGTGAACTCGCTTCAACTCTTGATCTAGGTTCAGCTGAACCAAGATCATGAACGACGTTGGTGCAACTCGCCCTAAATGACATATTACATAATATGCTGTCAGGGTCGGATAATGGTGCATCCGAGCCATGAGGCTTAAAAGCAACTGCGAGCCCCTGGTACAAATATTTGCAATATTGACTTTATTTTGAGTCTGATCTAATCTGAATCTAATCTGAATACATTTGTATAGCGCATCGATGCAAGTCTCTAATGTGCTATTTCTACTGTTACCTTCTTTGCTCAAACAACAGGCAAACAAGAGTGGCAGAACTAATTTAAAAGTGGAGGTACAAACAATCTGCGAACGAAGTGAGCAGAAAAAAATTTTGAACTGTTGTATGCAGAACTGACAAAAATTTTAGCATAGAAAACCACAAATTTTCTCTCTATAAATTTCAGAGCCCACGGTCCAGGTCGAGGCCCACACCCTGAGGCTTCAGCCTCACCAGCCTTACGGATGATCCAGCTTTGTATGCTGTAAGAGAAATGCAGATAATCACATCAATCATTAGCTGCTGAAATAAGCATCGCGATATAAAAGTTCCTTAATACTTACGCATTTGGTGACTGCTTTGCCCTCTCGCAGACTTCTCGCATCGAAGAAATGTTTTCTTTTGCATTAAGTTCACTCGTTGCTTGCTCTAGCACAACAGAAAACAACTTTTAGCAAAACCACAGATTACGTGACAAGTGCATACAAAACATACTCTACATTGATAATCATCGAAAAAATTAACATCCGTTTTGACATTTTATTAGCAAGCCACGCAGTATGTTTGCCACTAACCCAGTTTTTTTAAAAAAAAACACATACAATATAACCACGATCATAACACATATCAAAGTAAAGGTAACTTACACAATATGATGTAACATGACATGTAACAATGACAAAAGACATCCAAACGTTAAGTGTTAATTTTCATGGGGGCTTTGCCACAGAGCTTTTTCAGAGCCTCTGGGAAATTTCAATTAAGGTTAAGACTGCCCATTCATCTTGACTGTTTGCATTTGCTGCATTTTTTGAACTTGCACCATAATTTGGCATGAATAATAATAAGAATAATAATAATTAGAAATTTGGGGCGAAGCCCAACGTGAGTCCGCCCGGTGCCCTAAGTCCGATTGGGGGAAATTAGAGGGGGAGGGTAAAATTTTCCCGGCATCAGTCATGTGGCCCGAACTCAAATGCATTGGCATACGCCGAATGCGCATTGTCGACTCAGGGTAGGTCAACATGAGCGCCTATAACTTTGTTTGTTGTGGACGAAATTTCACAAAATTTTTTTTGTTCAACGCCGAAAGGATCGTACTCATCAACGCCGTTCAGATTTTGTCGCTATCTTCATCGGTTCCAGAGATATTTGCGCTCAAACTCGAAAGTTGTTGTAAATAGCACCGATTTTTGAACGTTTTTTGCCCTCCTAAATTTTAAAGGGGGGTGGTGCCCCCAAAAGTTGTACTTGCGTTAACACCCCAACCTAGAGCCGCGTCAAGTGGCAAAGTTTCGTCGGCTAACTCCAAAGTTATAAGCGCTCCTTTATTGCATTTTAAGCCAATTTTTGACCCCCTTTGAAAAAAGTTGTAAGGGGGGCCCCCGTCCCTGGTGGGGGTGCGCTAGTAAGACTTGGTCATTCTCTAGTGCGTGCAAAAATTTGGGGGCGCAGCACCCCCTAGGGGCCGAAATATGGTCTTCCGAAAAATGTGCTTTCGGTGGGTACGATTTCACATCTAAATCTCCAAGGTCACTGGACCAAACTTCAGCGGACTTGTTTCGCCTAACGCAGGAGGAATCGCGGTAGACGGAATAAAAATCCGATTTTGAATATCTTCATCCGTTTCGGAGATATTCGCCACCGAACTTCGAAGTCATCCGAAATCAGGCCAAATTTTGCATGTTTTGGCCCCTGAAATTTTTTTGTGGTTTACCCCCAAAATTTTGGACCGGCATTATAAAATTCGGCCTAGTACTGACCACTGTGCAAAATTTCATGCCAGTCGGCTCACGCATCTCGGAGACCTCGCGCTCGGATAAAAAAAACATTTGGGCTAAAACTGAAGTCCGCTCTGCAAGCTATCGCTTCCGGGCGAACTAATAATAACCGTGACCAGAAAGACCGGTTAACTGTAGTTATAAGTGGTTATTAACGGGCCCCGCATCAAGTTTGCTAATCGATGATTGAAAGTGATAGACTGTTCCACCACGCAGCACGCCAGCCAGCCAGGCATGAAGAGTGAAATGCTATTGTTAGGTAAACGTCTAGATAGCAGTTAGCGTATCAAGCAACAATGCAGCATGGCAGTCGATGTCTGTTGTCACCGTGCCACAGGTGCCCCGTAGTGAAGGTTACTGGCGCCAGGAAGCACACATGATTGTGTGACAGTATCTGTATACATCATTATTAGGGACAACGGAAAATCATGGAAACACGGAAATCACGGAAGCCATGATTTTCGTCAAATGCCATGATTTTGACAAAATGCTGTTCTTAACCAAAATGCCATGATTTTACGTTTTTTTAGAAGAATTTTTTGTTTTCAATTATCATATGCTGAAATATAACGTGTGATTTTAACACAAAAAATATATACTTTTGCTACTACTACCAAAGTCTGCATGAGCACTACGTGAATATGTTACTACCGTATGACCAATATCATCATCATCATCATCAGGTCGAGTCTCCTTGCGCAATATGACCAATATACTGGTCATACAGTAGCATGAACTTCAAGTATAAAAATAGTATAAAATTTGCATGCATATGGCATGTGTTACATGTCCATTTATTTTTATACAAAAAATGTAAAAAATATTTATTTAATTTAATACCACTATATGTGATGAATATATAAAAGTGGCACCCTCTATTGTCAAACCGTGACCGACGTGGAATGCAGCTCCGGCATTTTCTGAAACTACTAACTAGGTACTTCCAAAAATACACTAGTTGCATCCCCCTTGGGGTAGGGGGGTCTATAGCCAGCTTTTGTCTATTTTTGCAATCGTCCACGGACCGCAAATCAGACACATAAGAGTACTTGTGACAAAGTCAACAAGAACAGTCACACACCGACGTCGGCATCAAAAGGCGACGACGCAACAAAGAGAGGCATTTTTCTATAAATTACAACGCAGCGCGATTATTCGCTATATAATATATTATATATGCAATATTGTGACGAATGACGATGCGTCATGTATCTGACAAAAAGTAAACAAAACACGACAAAGAATATCTAACTCACGAACGCGAACGCGGCTTCGGAGTTCGGAGTTGCAGAAAAAACGCAATTTGCGGACTGCTAGCCACGAGGAAGTTCTCTTTGTGTGGATTGGAGTGGTAGTTATCTGCGTAGCGTGCTTTTTGCGATTAAATTTGATTAATCTCTGCTGTTATTCAAGGCTTAACTGGTTAGTTTTACTCTGCGGAATGTATATTATGTCAGTTTGATTTTGAAGGTTGTTTGGATACCGAGGTTGTTTTGTGAACCAAGTAGTGTAATTTTCCTGGTACTTGAGGTAAAATGGCGGCTATGGGTAATATGCGGATGTGCGGATGTGGCAACGGGTAAAAGGCGGATAAAATCTGCGGATGCTAATTGCGGATATGTGGGTAAAAGACAGCGGTAGCACTAATTGCTGAATCGGCCTGATTCGGTCCACTGCTGGTTTAGGTTTTGGTTTGTTTTTGGGTTTAGTTTTAAAGTTTAGATTTATTACTTAGAACTATCGCTTATTCAGTTACATCCGTCGGCGCCGATTCAGGCCGATTCTCGGTTAAATTTACCTGCGGGTGGCGCTTGTTCTTTAAACAGTTCCTTCATCATTCTGCTGCTTATTCAGCTAACGACTTCATTCGCTAGGTAGCAACGGACCTATTGTTCATTTTTACCCGATTCACTTATTCAGTTTTAGATTTATTACTTAAAACTATCGCTTATTCAGTTACATCCATCGGTGCCGATTCAGCAATTAGTGCTACCCAAAGACAGATGTGCGGATAAGATGTATATTACCACAAAAATTTACCAGTCATGAAAGTTGTAGTTTTTCAATCGTTTGCTCCATAATTAAGTGCTGACGCTTTATAGGCGGTGTTCGTTTGAAGTCTGCAGCTGTGAATTTCTTCAGTTTACATGCTGCACAGGCCTAAGCGTAGACAATAGCCTAATTTCTGATTGCAAGCTCGTCTAGGCATTTACTCAGAAAACAATGATCTGCTTTGTCACTTGACGACGACGATGTGCCATGGCAAGATACAGCGATGACAACGCACAATAACGCACGAGAAAGTGCGACGTCATCGTAAGTAAACGACGCAATGCGTAACAAGATGCGCAGAGACGATAGGCCTATATGACGACGACACGGGACGACGAAGTATCAATGCATGACAACATACGACGCCTGTCAATGCACGTAGATGTCACGCGATGACGAATGACAACGGAAGATGATGACGATGACTACTAAGTGGCAGTAAGTGCAGCAGGATTTTTACTATTTTAAACCCAGATTTGCCAATTGAGGCCTACTTATTTTGCCAACTTAAACGATTTTAATTTGAACGACATGCAAAGTACAACGATTTCAATAACGTGCCAGTCACAAAGCATGGCGCCCAAACTTTCGGCGCCCAAAGGCCCCAAATTAATACACGGTTATACACCACTTATTGGTCCAGAGGCGTGGATGAGTACGATGGGTAAAGGTGGATGTTCTCCGCATCCACATCCGTCTTTTACCCGTTGCCGCATCCGCACATCCACCTTTTACCATCGTCCTAAAATGGCAGATCTTTGAAGTCACAAGATTGGTAAAATAAAAGCGGATCTGTGGATATCGCAACAGGGTTAGGCTAATGGTATGATTACACTAATTTAGACCAGCTTCATATTTCACCAGTGAACTCTACTCGTCGACTGCAACGAAAAATATCATTACACATTACACCACCATTCAATTCATTTCCGCGAGTACCAGAAAAAGCACTTTGGGCAAAAAGTTATCAACCTATGCTTAATTTTAATGATTCAAAAAGCGTTTTTGCAAATCTCTTATGTCTTATGACTCGATATCTGTAATAAAATTGTTGGGTTTTTTTCGTAGTTTTCTGTTTACGAGCGATCTTCTTAGCTTTACACACATCAGTCTGTAACAAGAAATTTGAGCTAATGCTCGTGAGATGCGTGAAAGCCTATAGCAGTTACTGTTCGCAAACTGTCAATCTGTCTCCAGCCATTTTGTCGCGACTTATGTGGGGGTACCGCTCTTTGATGCCCTCGTGCGCAGGTTTTCTTAAACCTAGAAAATCGAGACTTGGACCGTCGAAATCTACTTTCAATACTGAAAATTTCATACACAGCTTGTTCATGTCTATCTCAATTGATTTCAGCGCGATTCGTTCTTGCAGCGTCTTGCGGCCCAAAATCGCCAAAAAATCCATAAAACCCCCTATTTTGGCGTTCAAGGTCATTGAATTGGGTGCCAATCGAGAGCCAGTGTACGACTTCCTATTAATAGTAACCTAAGCACTTTCTCGCAATGTTACTGAGATACAGCGACTTATTGGCTAAAAATGGCAAATTTTGCATATTTTGCTTATTTTGCTTGATCTGCTGTCCCCAGGTAGTGCAGAAGCATACATTGGGTAAAGTGGGAAACTGAAAGGCCATTTGATGGCAAGTTGTGTCAGGAATATTGATACCTAAAATTATTAAAATCCGGTAATTGGTTTTCCAGTTACACTCGAAAATGTTGTGGATGTTTTTTTGAGACACAGTGTATATCCCACCACACGGTAAATTCATTTCTACACTACCTTGTGAATTTCTAAATGTAAGCAAAAACTACCGATAATAACAAAAATTTAGGTAAATGAAAAAACGCTTCAGACCAACATTGCGATGAACGATACACACAGTCTAGTATCATACAGAACATTCACTGCAATGTTGGTCTGAAGTGTTTTTTTATCAATTTTTACCAAAATGTTTGTTTGTTGTTATCCTTATGTATGCATATTTCATTGACATTTCACAAAGTAGTATAGAGATGCATTTATGGTGTGGTGGGATATGTAATAATCACATTATTGCAAATTGCCTGCAGAGAATGCCAGTGAAAGAATTTTTGAAATCGGTCACTAATTGGCGAAGATATGGACAAAAGTAAAGTGGCATGTTTTTTGGCCCACAGTGTATAATGTTTTTCGATGGATTTTGGTCAGTTTGGCGGTGCTGATTTCAAATCTGATGTATGCCAGATTGTAAATGTGGAGCATTTTTTTCTATGGCAAAAAATCCAAGATGGCCACCGTAAAATAAGTTTTTTTTTGCTAAAAGCATCAAAACTATTGCATTTAGACCTCATATATGTATGGAAAATGAATATGAACTTAGTTATTGTGATCATTTTGGTGTCTCAGCCATCACTTTATCTGGTGTCATTGTTGAGATACGGTTTTTTCATAGTTTCGATGTCAACCATGTACAGG
>Ga0209367_1011282_pt1 | contig 11873 bp, 11 predicted proteins | sample WorMetLIZISLAND2_FD_187412 | JGI IMG/M metagenome (GOLD analysis project Ga0209367, IMG submission 187412) | Marine gutless worms symbiont microbial communities from Max Planck institute for Marine Microbiology, Germany - Olavius geniculatus... ... | reverse complement strand
GACCATAGATATAAATCGGCTAGAGATGCGCTCAAGTTCGAAATTTTACTTATTTTATTTGCGGTGCACTTCACGACTTTCTGGCATCGTCATCGCATTATGACACACTTTTGGCCACCCGCTGTAACTGCAGCCATCATAGTCTACTGAGTATAGCAATATCTCAGCTGTCAAACTGGGCAGTGTGTGGCATGAAGAGGTGTGTTTGTTTCGCCTATGTTGTAAATTGTCTCTGTTGTGATGTGAATCGTTGTCTTTGCAGGATTTCGCTGAACACAATGACATTACAGATTCAAAGCGATCATGTTTACACTCAGCTTGGAGTTGCGATTTCTGTGACTGGCATTGCCCAGGTTGGTCTGCACTGCAGAGGGCAGAGCCAGACAGTTATATTGTCAGATAGTTGTTTCCTTGTCTTTGTTTTTTTTGTCGTTATCCCTATAACAACTGAGGCAAAATTTTTACAGGTTATCACTGCTCTTATTAGTGATGTGTTGAATTTGCATGTTCTGTTTCTGTTAATCTAACAGTTTGACAAAGTTTACTTGCAGTAACATTGAAAAAAATTTGCCAGTTTAAAGAAAAAATATTGAAAGTAGTAAAGTACACGTAGTTACTGTCCACTTTACTGTTGTTTTTTAAATGTATTTTTCGCATAGGTTGTATATAAAAGGTAAATCAGTGGTGATATATCTTTTAATTTGACATATTTGTCCTGTCTATGTTAGTCGTAATGTTAGACTGACAGACTGACATGACTGCTGCTGTGCTGGCGTAGGTGAAGATTCAGGGACAGAACAATGAGATGCTGCAGACAGCCTGCCAGCAGTTTCTTGGCAAGAGTGAAAACGACATTCGACGAATTGCTCAGGAGACCCTGGAGGGCCACCAGCGTGCGATCATGGGCAACATGACGGTCGAGGTCTGTCTGACTTGTTAAATCTGAGTGGTTGAAGCTGGTTTTTTTGTTCTTTTTGTTAAGTAACCCATAACTGCTAGTTTGCATTCATTCAGTATTGTTCAATAACAGCCATTGTGAATATATTAATAGGCTCAGTTGACTGTTGACTTTCATAAGTGTACAAAACATCAGTTTATACACTTGTTAACGGCAACATGAAAGAACTTGCACATTGAAAACAGCAAAAATTACAAAAGGCGATATTGCCCGCATCACACTGACTGTGTGAAATCTGGTATCTGGCACTGGAGATAAATATCACTTATGTTATGATTTGTAATTTTCCAGTGTTACCATCCCATACAGTCTGTGTTTATTTGTTATTGTATTTGCAGTGATGCTTTTATTGATGTTGCTACAGTTGATTCACACTTTGTTAACAAAATGTTGACCAGAGGGTTTAAGTTACAGAATGTAGTAAGTCTTGTGTGAAAAGTTGTGCACATTACAAATGATGTGATGTGATATGATGGATGTTTGGTGCTGTGCAGGAAATTTACAAGGACAGAAAGAAGTTTTCGAAGGCAGTGTTTGAAGTAGCATCGTCAGATCTGGTCAACATGGGAATCAGCGTTGTCAGCTACACACTCAAGGATCTCAAGGATGATGAGGTCTGTTTGTGACATTTTTGTCCAATTTTTTTTCGAAAACTATTTTGCCGGCACACAAAACACAAAATGTAAAAGCAAACAAAAAGCACAAAACAGACACAAAAAAGGAACAGGAAAATACGTTAGGCATGGACAGAATAAAGTATTAAAAAGATGTTTAATTATATATGTTGTTCACTTATTCTGTTAGTTAAAATACATCTAAATAAATTTCTTTTTGTGCATTTGTAGATCAGTGTGTTGTACTCTTACTTACTTATAAATTTTAGTGATGTCATTAATGACACCACTGAATGCTGTTTAATAACGTAAGGTGCATTAAAAATTAAATTATGTAAAGACAGCATTCCATCACACCGCATCAAAGCAACTCGAAGTTTTTTTCGAGACAACGTGCCAGATTCAACCAGCTCACAAGAATGGACACTGTGTTCGCCAGATTTAACTTTGACAGATTATTTAGTTTGGGATGTCTTGCAAGAACTTGTCTATGAAGAAAGGTGCAAATTGTTTGCAAACTTCAAAGATCTTCAGAATGTTATCAGAGACAAATGGCATGATGTAGACATCAGACAGTGAGAATCAGAAAAGCCACATAGCAGTGAAAAAGCATCTAGCAGCAGCAGCAAAGGAAATTTAGGACCTATTCAGCATATTTTCTGGTGACCAGTTGATTGCTGATTTGACCTACTGTGACACTCTGGTGTAGCCTACGTATGAGCAGAATGTAAATGATGAGCCTCTTGCATAATTTGTTTTATGATGCAAAACACTGTTTTGTTTTTATCTTGTCTAATGTGGAAGTGTTTTAAGCGAAAATTCCTAGACATATTTGAGGATGTTTGCTCATTACAAACATGCTTTTCTGCTGATTTATTTTGACTACTCCGACTTTGACTACTAGATTGGAAGCGCCCTTTTGGACGCCCTCGCCTCACATGCCTACATACCCTAGGAGCAGATCTCCAGCCTTATAAACTTGGTGTCAACTCGGCTTGGAAATACGTCCAGGATCAAGAACACTGGAAGCGCCTCATGGAAATCGCTATGCTCCAGCTCGGGGCATGCGCTTGATGATGATGATGACTCCGCTGCATAATGCATGCAAAGGTTCAGGACGTTTTTTTGGGCCACCCAGTATTTTGGTGCATGTCCACGTTCTACAGTTGTAGCAAGTAGTTCATGCTAAGATTTTTGTGAGAATAGGTTTTGTCAGATCTCTGAGTAGGAATGATTTTGATTGACTAGCCATGAGTATACATTGAGTAAAGATAATAATATCTTTACTTACTGTATACTCATGGCTAGTCGATCAAATGACACTTGTGTCATTGCGATGTCCAAAAACACCAGAAGCTGGATCATTACTAAAATTGTAGTTTATCTTTTTGTTCCATTAGACTAATCTTATAGTGTCAGTGCACTGGGAGAAAGTCTGTAGTTGTTTGTATTGTTGCTTGTTGGACAATGGCAAGCAAGCTGTTTACACGTGTTGTTCTGCTGAGTAGCTGCGAAAACAGATGTCATTTTGTCATGTCACGTTGTGTATCTGTCTTGTCATGGTTTAAGGTGTATCATGCGACTGTAATGAGGCATTGTAAACTCTGACCACAATGAAACGTGCTTCTTTCATGACGAATGACGGTGTTTCCAGCATGGGATTTGTGTGTTATTAACAGACGTGAGACAGCTCTCAATCGTCACATTTGACAGGAGTGAGATTACGGGCGGCAGCTACAACACTTGGGTCACTGTGGTGAGAGATAGAAGGATGGAAATAAGAGTAATTATGGTAGTTTGTTGTTGTTTTGAAGCTGTGTTGCATGCTGGTTGCTGCAGGGATACCTGCGTGCTTTGGGCATGTCACGTACAGCACAGGTGAAGCGAGATGCTCGCATGGGTGAGGCAGAGGCTCGACGCGATGCCGGAATTAGAGTAAGTTTTCTCTGATTATATGGTCCGTGTTATACATTGTGTTGCTTCATTAAAATGCATGGAACTCAGCCTTTTATCTCTCCAGGGTAGGGAAATTGAGTGACAGCCTGCCAATGCTGTTATGTGTGCTTTTTGTTATTAAGCAGTTTTGTGAGCTAAACAGACTTCTGAATGGTACATACTTATGCCAGCTTTTATGCAGTCAGTGACTAGTGTGCTACAAGTTAGCTATGAGTGACAGTTGTAGGCAAACTCATTGTCTTATTGCATTTACTGCATTATCATCATGGCAGATATTAGCTGCCAGATTGATTTTGTTTAAACGCCATTTCATTTTGTGCTTAGACTTGTGTGAACTAGAACAATTTTAAGTTTAATTGACCAGTTTTTATGCAGACTTGCTTACTACAGAGTAGTCCATGTCCCTCATGATGAGCTTTAGAAATTGTTGGATCTGGATGTATGCCATTCAAAATCTAACGGTAGAAAGCTTGCCAACAGCGTAAACACTCGGAAAGGTAATTATTAGGCTCAAGGCAGAAATGTATTATCACTGTTACTGTATTTGTCTCTGTGTGGAGTCAGTTGTCTATGTGGCAAGTGCTGATGCGATTGCATACAGTCCTTACCTACATTGCACTGTCAGTCAGAGGGTGATGCTGGGATCCCACCACAGCTGACCAGGGTGATGGGAGAGCATCGTAAACTCCCGCACTAGTACCCGCAGTGGGATCCAGGCTGGAGCCCACGACCAAAATGAGTTCTGGTGGATTTTAAGCTTGGGGAACTCAATAGTTGCGTCAGCAATTCAGTAATGTTCAACATTTTGAACCTTGGAACTGTGACTGTTCAAATGAACCTAACACCTGCAGGTAATGCATCTGCCTCCATAGTGCATACCACTATTGACAAGAGCTGTTAGTACGGCATACTGCTTTCAAAATGCCAGTGTGCTGTACCGGATGGTACGAGCACAAATTGAGCACTGGTTGTAAAACCATTGTAGGTTTGATTGTCAGTAGAAATTGCAGGGTAGTCAAGATGTATCGCTTATGTATGTTGAACTTGACATCTGCAGGAAGCGATTGCTGAGGAGCAACGAATGGCTGCTAAGTACGTGAATGACATCGAAATATCGAAGGCCCAAAGAGACTTTGAGCTGAAGAACGCAACATTTGATCAGGAAGTTCAGACCAAGAAGGCTCAGTCGGAGATGGCTTATGCTTTACAGGTGCAGTATCACTGACATTTCACTGTGCTTGTATAATTGACAGTGCATTGGTTAATGGTTATGTTGTGATTTGCCTATGATAAGTGATTTTTTACTGAGATTTTTTTGTGACAAAATATAACTGCCTTTAATGACTTTGCCTAATTTTGAGTTGATAACAAACTGTAGTTTGGCAGATAGCATAAAATTCGTAACTTATAGGTAAAGCTCAATGCAAAGTCAGACTGCTTCCAGATTAACTGTAAAATTCATGTCCCATTCATGGTAAATGTCGGTATTTTTTGCATTTTGTGTAGTGCTTTAGTATAGTTAGTACTTTAAGGTTGAATATTTTGATAAATATCGGTACTTAAGAAACACTTGTGTCGTGTTCTGGTTGTTTATTTATTACTATGTGTAAGTAGGCTTTTCAATGCTAAGAGCAGTAGTGCTCAATCTTCAGCCTTTGGGCCACATCTGGCCAATGATGTCCTGCAGTGACTTCAGGATCATATTGTGTGGCTCGTGGTTCATAAATGTTGTGTCCACTGACTTAGGGTGAATGAGTGTCATTGTTGGTGGCGTCGCGGTAGCGTGCCGAATTTACAATCTATAGGTCGTGGGTTTGACTGCCAATTGGGTCACTATCATCTTGGTATGTAACTAACACTAATGTCAGCTAGCCTTTCATCCCTATGGAGTAGATGACTCGAGTTGTTATTTCATATGGCTCTGCAGGTGGTTTCTTGTGAAGAGCTATATACCTTTAACCTTTAGACTTTGTATTGTAGGCGGCAAAGACAAAGCAGGCAATCAAGGAGGAAGAGATGCAGATCACGGTGATTGAGCGAGCCCAGAACATTCAGGTCCAGGAACAGGAAATCATCCGCCGTGAACGTGAGCTCGACGCAACCATCCGCAAGCCGGCTGAAGCCGAGAAGTACCGACTTGAAAAGATTGCAGATGCAAACAAGTACGAAATTATAGTTTGTAGTGGTTGTGCATAACAGTGGCATACTATTTCCACTGTTCTCACTGTGGAATAAATTATTCTGCAGTGTTGATTCATAATTTGTTGTTACTGTTTTCTATTATTGCATTAATTATTTTCCCGTAACACAGGATTTTCTACATATTTTGTGTAAAGTGAGGTTTTAGAGTTGGCTTCAGCACTGTAGCTGGTCATACAGTGTAATACAAACCCAGCTAACAGTAGAATGTAATTCAATGCTGAGATTTGTGCAGTGAATTGATATTGTTAACACCTGTTTATTCTAGATATACATATTAAAGTTTTTCCTCTGCTGGTTGCATTTAATTACTGCATATTATATTGTGTCTGATGTCCTTAATTGCAGAAACCGTATTGTGTTGGAGGCACAGGCATCTGCTCAGGCTATCCAGGTATGAATTTTACAAACACAGTTTGTCAGCTTTGTGTGATGTTTTTCGTTCTTTGCTACGTAAGTTTTAACTGGTCGGCGAATGCTGCAGTTGACTGATGCAACTCAGTTGTGTATGTGGGACATTGTTGGCTGTGCTTCAGATGAAAGGTGAGGCCGAAGCGTTTGCGATTGAGGCTAAAGCAAAAGCCGAAGCAGAACAGATGGAGAAGAAAGCAAACGCTTGGAAGGAATATCAGGATGCAGCCGTTGTTGACATGATACTGGATGTACTGCCAAAGGTTTGCATTATCTCAGTGCTCTTTTACGAAATTTTGTGGAGAACATCACTGTGGTGAAATTGAGAATAATTCACTTGGTTTTATTCATGTGCTGCATGTGTGCTATGTTTTTTTTTCGTAGTAATTAGACTGTGCACTGTGTTTAGTTTTTCACTTTCGGAAATTGACTATTGAGGGTAAAAATAATGATAATAATACATTTTTGGGCCAGAAAATTGACAACCTTTCTGGTGATAATAGAGAGAGGCCTAGTTTTTATTTCAGCATTATCTCAGTGACGGTTCAACTTTTCAACTTTGTGCTTTTGCATTGTTCATTCTGCATCAATTTTTCAGACAATAGCCATCCTATGTTTTTAACATTGATTTCAACCCTTTGGATGTTTACTACCAAGGTGTAGAATAATAATAATAATAATTAATAATGGTTGCAGTAATAGTCTAATTTGTGTAGCAAATGACTTAAGAGGCACAGGCAGTGACACGGATTTATGTTCAGTATATGGCTGAATGAGTTATTTTTTCACTAGATTTTAAAATGGACAGCAAGTCATGGAGGAGGACTATAAACAGGGATGTGATTTTGTGCAGTTGGGTTTTGACTAGGGACAGTAGAAAATCATGACAAAAAACATGGCAGACTTTTGTGAAAATTGCAAAAATCACAGCAAAGAATTGGCATCAAATCACGGGCCAGAAGATTCGTCTCTACAGTCTATAAAACTCGACATCTAGCATTGACGACTATCATTGCATGCAGTGGAAGTTTTTCATCTGTGAAATTTTGTAGCTGCAAAGCATTAAGATACATATTTTTACGATGACGTCACGATCGCATATTGAGCCAAAAAGTAGTAAGACATGTGAAAGCTCGGTAGCAGAGGCAAAAATAAATATTTTTGTAATAAAGTCACCCGATAAACATCAACTATGCTGATTAAAAACAAAACATTCTTGTAAAAAATGCAAAATCACAGCATTTTGGCAAAAACCACGGCATTTTGGCAAAATCACGACATTTGAGGAACATCTCATTTCCGTGTTTCCGTAATTTTCTGTTGTCCCTAGTTGTGTCATGTAATGAATGATGTTGCGTGTGCACAGTTAGCTGCAGAGGTCGCTGCTCCTTTGGCTCAGACCAAGAAAGTGACGATGGTGTCGATGGGCAAGGGTGACATCGGTGCAGCCAAGTTGACCACGGAAGTCCTCGATGTCGTCGAGAGGATTCCAAATGTGGTTGAAGGTCTGACTGGTGTCAACATCACGAAGGTAATTCCAGTCATCTGCAGAACTTTTTTTGCACTTTTTGTTGATGTTGTAGCCACTGAGTTGATTTCATTGATCCGATCATGGCTATACTTAATTTAACTGACACTCATTTATTATTTGTAATGTTGGTGTAAAAACTAGTTTATGTAACTAAACTGTGTCCTTCACTTCGGACACACCTAATTCAGTTTGTAGTTTCATGGATTTCAACGAAATATTTAACACTGCACCATCTTGCTGTTATTTGCCACCACGCCTATTATGACTGCACCTTACCGTGTGTGTTCATTGTGACATCTTTAGCAATATAAAGGATAACCATACAGATAAGTTAGTCTTATCTGACGGATTTAAAAAAAATACGCTTTAAACATTGATGGAGACTATCATCCAGAACAAGTCTTAAAGTTTGTGCTCAAAGTGGCTGTCTTTGTCTTGATGCTACCTTTTAGGTGGGTGCACCATGGCTTTATCACCTTTTCACTAACAACATAACCCTAATACAAGCATAATGTTGTCATAATGACGTCATGCTGAGCACACATGGTAAGGCACAGTCATGATAGGTGTGGCGGACTTGCAGTTCTGGTACTTTTGCTGTAGCTATTGCTATCATCTGGAATACTGTTTTTTTAACATTCGCAACTGACCTCTTGTATCCTTTTCCATCTACAACTTGGAACTTTTTTCCACAACTTAGCCATTAAGTCATCTTAGTCCCCCACCCCACCCATTGCCTCTCCGATTCTGTGTGTTTCTGTTGACATTGTGTGTATAGAGATTGGTTTATTTGCTTTCTTAATAGCTGAGAGTTTGCTGCAGCATGTCTGTGTGTTTGCTAGGCAACGAAGGCGTCACAGAGACGTGTGTGAATGAGAGAGAGCGTTGTCATTGTCGTCTGGCGGCTAACAGTTGAAGCCTTTTGTACACTTTGTCATAGTTTTCGGTCCATCCATGTTTGTAGTGTTACTCGTGTCTGTTTCTGTCGCCGTTCTTTGCTGTCATCAATCATCGTATGTGATTCTGTGTAGTCATGTGATTTGCACTTTTGCTGTTCACTTCACTTGGCATTTGCCCAGTTTCTCATGTTACTTCGGTATGCTGGCACTGGATGGCCTATTTTGTGCTGATTTGCCATTAAGAAATTACTCTTCAATCAGGTATGCAACCATTCTTACATAGTTACAACAGTCTTAATAGACCAAAGTTGAAACTTTGCTAGTAGGAAAAGATGGTGGGTTTTGATTTCCACACCTAATGTTTTGCCTTTGTCTGAAGATGTCTTGATGTCAATAATGATAAAGGAACCTTACATATTATTATTATTATTATTACTATCATAATTATAGTTTTCATTCTTATATTATTGCAGTGAGTTAGGCTTGACATGTGGCAGCTGAAATAAATTGTAGTAATAGAAATATTGTTTGTCATTTATGCGTGTGTCTAGCATCATGACAGCCCAGTGTTTGGCTTGTTTAGCTGTGCTTTTGTGCATATGTTGCACATTTTTACTTGGATATTTATCAAAATGTTGCCGGTCATTATTTTTTCATGTTATTTAATAGTTTTGTTGGAAATACAAATTCTAGTCAGATGTTGTTGTCAAATGAATGGCATATCGTATATTCTCACTGTTATTGTACAGTTCCAAAATCTAGCATAATTTGTTCCTCATTACTTGAGACTTATGTGATAACGGACTAAGTGACATCTAACAACTAACAAATTCACATAAACCAATCTAAATACAGCAATTTCAAAATCACGCATTCACACTTCGATACCACACCACTAACAAATATAAAAACAATTAACTCGCACATCATTAACAAAAACAATCGAAGTAACAATACATGAAGTGCATCAGCTGATCTACAGGCTCAAAAAAATGAAAGCTAAATAACAGCTGCACATTCTCTCAAAGCTATCGAGAAAATTCACAAACTTGGGCAATTGAGTGTCTGAAGAACAATTAGTGGAAATTAAATTCAATTATGTATCTAAACAAACTGACCACCACTTGTGATTATTCCTTAAAATTTGAATGACAGCCATTATATTCACAGGGGTGACGTCACTGACCTGCAATTAAATGCATGCAGTGCAGCATCCAGTATTGGGTATTGTTACATAGGGTATAGTTAAATGAATTGTCTTGGTATATATGTTATATTTATTTCCATGCACTTTTTGTGTTGTATGGTGAACTTTGAAGCATAGTCCCTCAGCAGCAGTTTTATGTGGTTGTACGCAGTTTTGCACCGTGTGCATATGCATGTGTCAATTGTGCTTAAAGCTATTTGCATGGCACTTCTGCTGTACTTGTTCACTAATTGTTGTTGATGTAAATTTTTCTCATGGATTTTAATTATAATGGCTTGTTGTGCACTGTGCATTTGGACCATGGTGATGTGCTTAAGTTACTGGACTGTGTGTTCTCATTAATCCATACCCATATGCCACTGGTTCAACATGTGGCACAACAGGCCTTGTGTTTATACGTGTATATTAATGCCTGTCTGGAGGAAAACAGGGAAGATTATTAAAACTACCATTATGTTAATTGCATATGCACATGTATAATGCAGTTCTTACAATTTCAGGTTTAGCTCGTTTTTGTGTTTTTGTGTTTCTGTAAAGGTTAAACTTACCATTCCATTGCTCTGTGCTTGTGTGCATTCTGCCTGGAAAGGCCGTCCCCGAAATGACCTATGCTGTTTCGGGCGGGACGTTAAACCCGACTCACTCACTCACACAGTTGTTAAGGACGACCAACTTTAACAGTATACTTCACCATTACAAATTAATAGCTTCCAACATAGTGAGCAAACAGTGGGTGGACGTTGGCAGAACGCAATTAGCAAAACACGTGATTTCATAGTCATGACATTTTTCCATGAAATTGGGCGTCAGTGAAAACATGTTTTTTGGTAGTCATTATTGTCTGTAAATTTTTGCCAGTTCAGCTTAATTTTGGTCAAGATTTTTTCTAGCTTTCCAGCAGTCTGGGAACAGATCGATGCAGTGCATTATTAATGAATCATGATTTATCACTAGTGGTTAGTTTGCAGGTAAGTACTACATGTATTGGAATTTTTTTGTAATGCTGTAGTATTTGAGTATGCTTGTGACATTCTGTGTTTTTTTTAAAATTTGAATTTGCATTTTTTCAGTAATTTTCAGTGAATGTGTTGGTTGCAGGGTTCCCACTAATCCTGAAAAGTCCTGAAATTGGACATGGGTTCTGAAAAAGTCATGAAGAAGTCCTGATTTTTGCTAGTGTTATTCTGAACAAGAAATTTGAGCTAATGCTCACGAGACGGGCGAAAGCGTATACCAGTTCCTGTTCGCAAACTGTCGGTGTATCTCCAGCCCTTTCGTCACAGTTCATTCTTGGAGTGTGCGCTGCAGCCAAAGATTGCAAAAATCAATAAAACCCCCTTATATTGGAAGCTCAGGGTCTTTCAAAGTTATCGATGTTGATACAACTGAAAAGCTTGTCACTAGTGCTTGTTGTGATAGGCAGCATGCCCATGCCTATATGCAACCGTTTTCACGAAAGACTGGCCAACAACGGTAAAATAACGACTTTTACAGGGGTACCGCTCTTTGATGCCCTCGTGCTGAGGTTTCCTTGAAACTGGAAAATCGAGACTTGGACCGTCGAAATCTACGATCAATGCTGAAAATTTCATGTGCAGCTTGTCCATGTCTGTCTCAATTGATTTAAGCACAGTTCATTCTTGAAATGCGTCTCGCAGCCCGGAATCGCAAAAAAATCTATGAAAACCCCCTATTTCAGCGTTCAAGGTCATTGAATTTGGTGGCAATAGAGAGCCAGTGTACGACTTCCTATTAGTAATTAGAGTCTTCCAGGCAGCCGACGGCGAAAATTTGGTGATCCTAGCTTGCACCGTTTTTGACTGATCCACCCGTGTGACAGACAGATGGACGGACAGAATTGTGATGGCTAAGACGCGCTGAAAGCAGTAGCTGCTTTTGCGCATAAAAACCAAGATACTGAATCCGTAATTTATAAATGGCACCAAGTTCTGATTTTAGAGACGTTTTTATATAAATATTATGTGCTTGATTGACATACATCATTAATCTCTCAGGTAATACTTCATGTATCATGTTTTCTCACTAAAATAACTCAGGTGCTTGTAGTTTTGCTAAGTGCATCGATGGGTTTTTCTTG
>Ga0209367_1011280_pt1 | contig 11876 bp, 7 predicted proteins | sample WorMetLIZISLAND2_FD_187412 | JGI IMG/M metagenome (GOLD analysis project Ga0209367, IMG submission 187412) | Marine gutless worms symbiont microbial communities from Max Planck institute for Marine Microbiology, Germany - Olavius geniculatus... ... | reverse complement strand
GAAAATAGTCTCATTTATAATTATAATACGAGGGGGCAAACCAATTGACATGTCAGGTCAATTCAGTCTCAGTTTGGAAAAAGATTAATTACATATAAAGGAAGTATTTTATGGAATAATTTTCCTGATAATTTAAAGTCAACACATTCGACAACTGAATTTAAGGAAAACTTGCGCCATCTACTATACTCTAGGTAGGGAGCCACTTAGGTTACAGTTACTGCTCTGTGTTTTATAGGTATTGTGTTATCATGTTATTGTGAATGCCAGACATACTATTGTTTGTGTGAGTGCACCAAAATTTTTTCTATGTTTTTGTTTTTTTTTTTATTTATTTCTTTTTTCGCTATCTTTTTGTTTTGTTTGCATTTATTGTGTTGAGTATGTAATATAGTTAATTTGACTGTTACAATGGGTGGCCAGCTCTTGATGGGTAAATACCTTTCTGGTCACCCTCCTATGTTATTTACTATTGTATGTTTATTTACTGTATTGTTGTTTTGGTAAATAAACTCTTTCTCTCTATTATTTATCAATGCATAATTTAGATTTATTTAGTTTAAATTCAACGCTAGATTACTTCGCAGGTCTGCCAAAAACTCAATCTTAACGGTTCGCCAAAAACTTTTTTAAACAAGAAGCCCAGCTGTCGCTATAAGATAGCCGACCGTACTGGTTGTCAGTGACCTTCAAGGTCATTCAAAGTCGATTCTATCTCATCTGAAAGAGCGTATATGATTTCCTACTGATAGCAACCTATCACCCACGTCAACGTTTAGTCACAATAGCGCTTACGGACCTTCCAAGTCATCCAATGTCAATGATTTTCATGTAATCTGAAAAAGCGTATGCGACTTTCTATTAGCGATATTAGCGATCCTTGGCACTATCTCGTACCTTTTCCGAGATACGGTCATTTATAGTTTGAAACTTTTCATTTAAAACCGCTGCAGAAAGACGTGATTATATTGACAGTCTATAGGAAATCGCCAGCAATAGTATCATAAAGTCATTTTGGGTCAGTGAAACGGCCGGTTTTTCCTAGCGATAGCTAGGTTTCTTGTCGTTATAGTTACTTATTTTCTACCTCCAGTTTTTCATAGACAAGTGGGCGTGGCCATCAATAACAGTGATCGTATGTTTTCGTGTGAAATGTTAAATTAGGAAACATTCGAAATAGGTACAGTAGATTTTTGTACTTATTACATTTTCGGATGTATGGAAAATTGTTTTCTACAGGAAAATGTGTGAGTCTTTATATGTTACGTGCGATTCGTACACTGGCGTTTGGAGACCCTGGGAGAGGGTAGGCGTTATTATCAGTCCGAGCCGGACTGGCACCAGATTTTATTTTCAGTCCGAATTAAAATGAATACTTATGGCAGATTATGTCGGCGCTCATACACTTTCACACCTGACAGATATAGGCTATCGCAGTGACTTCACAACCGCGTGCAACCGTTTTCTATTCGCATTACCAGTGCCTATTCGTCAAATTAAGCAAATCTATTAGCGAATCCAATTCTTGTCTGCAGCAGTTATGGTAATCCCGGCGAAATCACATTGTCACTTACTGGTAGAATTTGCATTTACGTTACTGAATTTAAGATATCTTGCAAGAACTTGTCTGAAGAAAGGCATGAGCTGTTTGCGAAACTCAAAGATCAGAATGTTATCACAGACACATGGCATGACGTCGACATCAGACAGCCGGAAAAGCCATATTGCAGTGGAAAAAGCGTCTAGCAGCAGCGGCAAAGGTGAACATAGGACCTATTCAGCACTTTTTCTACTGATCTGATTCGGCCTACTGTGACGTTTTGGCATAGCCTGCATACAAACGGCAACACAAATGATGAGCCGCTTACAAAAAGTGCTTTATGGCGTGTAACGCTATTTTGTTTTTATCACGGCTATTACAGAAGTGTTTTAGGGGAAAATTCTTACACATATTCGAAGATGCTTGATCGTTACATATATGGTTTTGCACTGATTCATTTTGACCACTCGGCTGCATAATGCATGCAAATGTTTGGGATGTTTTTTGCGCCACCCGGTATTTAGTGCTTGTTTCCGCAAACTTCATTCGTTCCAGCCATTTGTCTATGGCTTAAAGAACTTTATGGGATCAGTGACTAATGCGCAGTTATGCACACCTGCAATCAAAATTATCATGTTTGCCACAAAACGGATGGAGTGCCCTCTCCCCAGAAAAATAAAAAATTGGATGAAATTTGTCACTAAAACATAATAACTTGGTTCAGAAGCTGTACCTTAGCAATAGGTCCAAATTATTTAGACTGCACAGCACTAATGCGACGAATTACTTTAGTGCATACGAGATATCATTGCGCTTTGGTACAGTGAATCATGGCGGATTTTAACAACTTTCGATCTAAAATTTCACTCGTTGAATGACATATTTGATTAAAAATAAGTGGTTATGTTTTTGCAGGTTTCTTCATCACACTGCTGTATTCTGTCAATTATTTAGCGTTCGCAGTCACTGCATCCCCTGTGCTGTGTTAACATAATGTAACTTTGCTCTGCTGTGGTACATTAACTTGGTTAAATTGAGGTATCCTCTTTTTGTACGGCACCGGGAGTCTCATCCTTATCTACAAATGTGGGGACATATTTATTGTAGAATTCGAAGTAGTAGTGATGTACTTCTGGAAAGTTACAAACTATGATATAGGATGCCATAGTTTCATTATACACTACATTCAGTATGGTCAGTAAAACTTATTTCATCTGATAAGGTTAGGTAACTTAGGTTACATTTAGTGTTAGGGATAGTGTCAGTCCTGACTAGGTTTGTTTTCATAATACGGTTTATATAATGAACCATTTATGTGTATTAAAGTACTTTGCTTAGTTTGATATTAGTATTGTTGTATGAGTGTGAGCATCTTGATACATTATAGTATTGTTATTCTGTTGGAGGCTAGTACAGCTGCTTGGCTGACATTGGTTTAGTGGGCACAAGAAATCGTTATTTACTGCTATTAACTCGCCCAACTTGAGAACAGTTGCAGATAGGCACAGACTTGCTGCTTATCATAACAAGCACAGCTGATGAGCTTTCAGGGGGTATCAGTGACCTTGAACGATCTTGAACCCCCAAAATATGGAAGTTTAGTGAATTTTTCATGTGTTCAGGCTGCAATGCACATGTCAAGAATGAATTGCACTAAAATCACTCGACCAAGACAACCTACACATGACATTTTCAGCATTAAACGTAGATTTTAGTAGTCTAATTTTCAATCCCTTACATTTAAGGAGGCCTCCGTACAAGGACATCAAAGTTGGATACCCTGTTCAAAATTTGTTAATATTATACCACATTGTGCGCTCTGGCATTCTTGATCGATGCTGTCGCGCATTCGATGAGCAGTAGCTCAAGACTTATTGTTCACTTTATGGACATGGTTTCTGTAGATTTGGAAAATGCCATGGCATGGCTATGAACAACTAGCAGGCTTCAGAAATACCTTTTGTCATTATGGCAGACTGGCAGTAGGAGGAAGTTAGTCATGCTGATATAGCATACTGATGATGCTGTACTAACACCCAGGCTACAGATGACAGATGGCTGTAATGATAATGCCACACTTTATAAGTTTACAATACATTATTTAGTAACTGCTTGCTGTGATTTGGAGTAAATTACATGATGGCCGTGGCTGTACCAGAGTTGGTACACATGTGGCAGGGTCACAGCACTCTAGCTGTTGCTCTGGCTTAGTCTGATCATAGCACTGAATTGTGTTGTATGGGCAGTTAGTTATCCACGCTATAATGTACAGTGCAATAGCATTGTTCATTCGGTTGTTTAATGTTAGCTGCTTGATGCATATTGGGTGCAGACTGGTATTGTGTAGTTCATTTTGTTTTAGCCTCTCATTTATGTATCAGTACGACATCTAATGTGTATTTTTGCAATCGTTAATTGTAGTGAATGTATGCAATGGCATGGCCATTGGTTATGCGTCAGATGAGTATTGGAGGGTTTGCCTCAGTTTTTATGTGCGGAACTGCTATAGCGCGTCTTAGCCGTTGCAATTCTGTTCGTCTGTCTGTCTGTCTGTCTGTCCATCTGTCACACGGGTGGATCAGTCAAAAATGGTGCAAGCTAGGATAATCAAATTTTCACTGACTCTAGTTTCACAATCTGTAAAGCTTTTCCATGAATTCAAAAGTGGTCACCTTGAAGAAGGGTGCTAAATGAGAGGGAGTATGGAAAATTTGCGATTTTTGGCTAATAAGTCGCTGTATCTCAGAAACGGTGCGAGATAGGGCCCAGGTTACTATTAATCACTAATAGGAAGACATACATGGGCTTTACATTGGCATTGAGAGCAATGACCTCGGATGACCTTGAACATTAAAAAGAGTTTTATTAATTTTTTGACAATTTTGGGCTGCAAGACACATTTCAAGAGTGAATTGTGCCAAAATCACTACAGATAGATCATGACAAGCTGCATACGAAATTTTCAGCATTGAACGTTGATTTCAGTGGTCCAAGTCTCAACCTCCTGGGTTCAAAGAAACCTGCAAACAAGGGCATCAAAGAGTGATTCCTCGTGAAAGTCGTTATTTTACCGTTGTTGCCCAGTCTAGCGTAAAAATGGTTGCAGATAGTCATGGGTATGCTGCTTATCACAACAAGCACTGGTGACAAGCTTTTTAGTCGTATCAAAATCGATGACTTTGAAAGACCCTGAACTCCCTAAATAACAGGTTTTATTGTTTTCTTTTGCATTTTTCGGCTGTGCCAGGCTCTTCAAGAGTGAATTGCGACGAAGTGGCTGGAGATAGACCAAGGCAATTTGCGAACAGGAACTGCTATAGGCTTTCACGCATCTCCTGAGCATTAGTTCAGATTTCTTGCTTTTTAATGGTAAAATCCTGCTGGATACACCATTTTCAGGGGCAAGTTGTCTAAAGTATGACCTAAACAAACAAACAAAACTATGTACTGTAAAAACTACAACAAGAAATTTAAGCTAATGGTCACGAGACACGTGAAAGCCTGTAGCAGTTTCTGTTCACAAACTGTCAGTCTATCTCCAGCTATTTCGTCGCAGTTCATTCTTGGAATGTGCACTGCAGTTGAAGATTGCAAAAATCAATAAAAAAACCCTCATTTTTGAAGTTCGGGATCTTTCAAAATCATTGATGTTAATATGACTGAAAGGCTCGTCACTAGTTTTTGATGAGATACTCAGTGACTTATTGTATGAAAATCACAAATTTTTGCCACTCCCCTCTCATGTAGCACCTTAGTTCGTGATGACCCCCTTTGAATTTGTGAAAAAGCTTTACGGTTCCTGAAACTAGGGTCTTTCGGGCAGTCGACATGAAGATTTGGTGATCCTAGCTTGCACCGTTTTTGACTAATCTGCCCGTGTGACGGATAGACAGATAGACAGAATTGCGATGGCTAAGACGCGCTGAAAGCAGTAGCTGCTTTCGCACGTAAAAATCCACTAATGGTGCTGCTGCTATTGCTGCACTATTAGTGGATTTTGTGATTAGTGCATACTTAGTGCATAATTGCTATAGCCAAGCATTAATGGCTGTTTTAGTAGGTCCAAAAGTGACAGCGAATACAAATAGACACAAATACAAGTTGAAGATATTTCAGTGAGTGGCAATTTACCTTAAGTAATCATTATCCGAATTACACGGAAACTGGGTATTTTTTTAGCTTTTTTCAGCTGTCCGTCTGCGTTCGCGGGTCATTGTGCAAAGCATGCGCTGTAACGTGTCTGCACATTATTTCTCTGTGATGAGCTCATCAGGAATTATTGATTTTGCAGTAAAGCTTTGTGTCGTCTGGGCAGACGTTTTGTGGGTTGTGTGGTGGGAAGTAGGGACAGGACGCAGGCTCAGACGGTTTGCTATCTGCAGGTGGCAGGGTTGGTTGCATTGGCGGATTTGTCTGTTCCTTCATATTGGCAATCACGTGTGCTTGCTGATGATAGATCGTCATTCTCATTGTCGTTGTCGTCATTGTCATGTGAGCCAGCCAGCCCTTCCTGTTACATTTCTAAGCATCAGTGTTATTTTTGTTTTGTGAGCATCAGTGAAACTGATTAGCCTTCCGTCGATAAGAAGTAGAACTAAAACTAAATTGATTATGTAAAATGCAAACTGATTAAGAACAAAAATAAATGCTGCTCATCCAAACAAAACTAAAATAATCATTGAAAGCTGTAGGAAAATATTGTTGAAGGTTGAAGTGCATCAAAATGTAAAATGCCTTTCTGAATTTTCTCCTTTTTTCTAAAAAACGTGATCTGGATGTAGCTATGTAGCGTACCATAATTGGTATTCAGCTTAGGTTGATATTTACTTGGATGAACTCGTTATAGGCCTAATTGTTCATGCGTGCGTCTGGTATGACGTTTAGTGTTTTTGGTTGATGCAGTTTTTGAATGGTGATATTTCACAGGCTTTAGTGGTATTTCATATTAAGTCTGTTGCAGATTTCAAGTAAAAGAAGTTTCAACATTTTGATAAATTATACAAATAATAGTATGGTCGCTTGTTATTTGACTCATGATGTCATAGTTTGGCTGGGTTAAAGTAGGGAGCGTTCACCTGTGTCAGGTGGCAGGTAACACTGTGATTCCATATGGCAGGTGACGCTTTGTAGCTCCGCGATGGGTGTCCCATAAAGAGCTATACACAATCTTTAACTTTTTACAATTTAAAAAGATTGCTTTCTTGTGAACCGAAACTGAGCACTAACTGAGTGGACTGAGTGTAAGAACTGGAATAGTGTTGAGACTAGAATGCTACTGCTGCTGAGCAGGCCTAGTACGGTTGTGATGCTGACGACACCAGCAGCTAGTTGACCTTGCGTTGGATTTGCCGTGACGCCAACGCCGACTCCCATGCAGTTTGTTCAGGGCATTGATCCATTGGTCCATCGATCGGTGGAGCCAGCCACAGCGAGCGTGAATCGTTCAATCAATCGATCTGCTCATTCCGCTGCTCCGTCTGACCGACCGCTGACAACCAGTCTGGTGTGGGCAAACGGACAGAATCCCCCTTACATAATCCCCCTCCCTGGAGAAAATCTTCCCTTCTATGCTTTGACTGCATGAATGACGGAGTCGAGTGGATGACTGTATATGTTGGAAAGGGACCGTGTGCAATGTCTGCATTGGGGGGGGGAATTTTGTCCTACGTCATTTTAGGGGAGATTTTATGTCCTGGGGGACGATATCCTAGATTCACTGATGGTAGGGTTCGGGGAGGCAGACACGCTGGCTATACGCCTGGATGAGCACTGGACTGAATGGGTAGTGAATGCTGTCATCATTCATTTCACTGACCAGTGACCACAAGATGCCATATGTAGTGCCCACGCACCAGCTTCAAACTAAGTGAATTTACTTTGCACGACAGAAAATGTATAGCCACTCCTGACCCGAAAGGCGGCGCTGATGGCTATTTTATTAGCTTGCACCAGCTTACACTGCGAGACCACAGATTACGGGGCTAATGCATGGCGCTGTGTGTCTGTTTACGCCCCCATTTTTTGCTGGTTAGTTTACTTATTGCGCGTACCCAGGACGGGATGGCCAGGCTGAGTTGTCCTGAGTGGTTGGTTATATACTCATGTGGTAACTGCCTGTCCGCGCAGTCCGCCCGCGGTCATTCGTGGGAGCACTTTTCAGTGCCCACTATCCAGTAGAAAATGTCCCCCTGCCATGACTGATCTGATCTTTGTGCTGCTGTGCTAAGGAATGTGCATCAACCTAGCATGTAGCATTGTATTACAGTACTGCAGCGATGCAGCCTGCATGTAGTTCTTGACTGATAGACTAGTAATAGTCATGATGATAATGATGATCATGATTGTTTATCTTATTATTACTGCTACATCTACGGTTGATTTGTGCTGGTGCAGCAGCAGCTACAGCAATCCAGGTAAAAAACACACACCTGTAGTAGCAGTGCAAAGGTGATTTGATGTGCATTGTGCAGTGATATGCCGGTGCCAGTATCATGTCTATGTCCAGGAGTCGTACCTGTGTCTCTACAGGTACCTGTGTGTATACGTGTGCCAGGGTGTCTGTCTGCGTGTGACTGACAGACGAAAAGGATATGTATATGTATCAAATGCATCAGTTTGTCAGCCATGCGATGACAGATTGGCTTCGTTAGTGATCTCATCGTAATGCACGCTAGTCACCGTCAAAGCACGCTATATACTGACATGCCGCAGTGTACAAACTGCAACGTTTTCTAGCGGTGGCTTATCTTTTTAACTTTACTATATTCGCAAGTGAATAGTTCAGTAGGAAATGACTGTTTGATGACGTCAGATTACGTGCGATAAGTAACAGTTATATTTACAAGAAAAGCAATATTTGTGATGAAATCATTAAAATGCTACAGCTACAGCAATTGCAGCTAGTGATGGCTGATGAGTGATGACGTCACATACAGTAGCAACTACCGGAAGGCTGGCTTTGTTGGTGTGTTAATGATGACTTAATACACTGGACCACGGAGCGCGTTGAAACACGCATTGATGAGTGAGCGTGTTGAACAAACGGTAGAATTATTGAATTATCTGTTATTATATCTGGTCAGTTGGCCTTAGAACTTGAGCAACGTAATGTTTGTGGCAGCCCACTTTGTGATCGGTTTATTCAGTTATATTTCTTACTTTTTTATTTGTAAATAAATAAAATGAGACGCTGTGGGAGGCGAGGCGTTGATTTTCTGTCTTCGAGTCGCATTGCTACGTTAATTGACCGGCCATTGACTGTCGTAATTGCTGCACCAATACCATCATGCAGAGGGGTCTACACCATATTAAACTTGGAGCAGATGCTTTGCGGAAAGGAGTAGAGGGGAGGGATCTTTCAACCGTCGAGGGGCTGGTGCAATTTACGACATGAATTATATCAACTTCTTCAACTTTTTTTCAGGTCTGCAGAATGTCCCAAAATCTCTGACAGCTGTAAGATGTAGCCGCTTTGAAAGAGTTTATGGCACTTGCAGACCCCCTAGTGGAAAGGCCCGTTGAAAATTACGTAGGGAATGAGGATGCAGTGTGGTGGAAACAAATTAGTATTACAAGCGGACAGGTCGCTACGCTCCCTCTCAGCTTGATCTTTGCCATAGTATCAGCCTGCGGTCTCGATTTTCGACCCTTTGGGGCTTAACTCGGCCTGCGGCCTCAATTTTCGGTCTTTCTGGCCTCAACTCTATCCGGGTTCCTCAGCAGCATTATGAACGCTTTAGTAGGGTTTTCAATATCGAACGTCTGGGCGTAAATACACCCCAAAATTTAAGCCCATATGCCCAAATTTTAAAAACTTGAACGTCACGACGTCCACATCAAGCTGCCTTTTTTCATGTTTATTTTTCAATAATAAACTGCGAGTTGACGTCAGAGTCTGTATTCGGATGTTTCTTTAGTCGAATAACATCCGCTGACTGTCGCATTTCTGCATTTTTCGTTTCATGAAGACGTATTATTTTGCATTATGTCAATTTTTTACTTGAGTTGTCTTCTAGGCCTACTGCACGACTTCAAAATTTTGTACACTGACGTCCAAATTTTTCAACTTGGAAGTCATGACGTCTTGAAAATTTAGGTCTATCGAGAACCCGGCGCTCCAGTTTCCTCGCGTTGGTGCGCTGCAGCTCGCTGCTGATGATGCGTCACCATGGTGACTACGTCTATATGACGTCACAGCTCTGCTGCGGCTTAAGAGGCGTGGCTGCAAATTTTTAGAAAAGGTGAAATTTTCTGAAAGGTACGACAACTCAGCGACATCTGACTTAACCCATGCGTAGGCCACGTACGACGCGGGTGCGCGTGCAAAATTTCGCCGACATACATCGTGCCGTTACAATGTTATTGGCGATAGTAACTCTCAAATATAGGCTGGTATAGATTAGCTCATGCCAATCAGCAGCTTCCGAGGTCGTTAAAGCGTTTCTGATCACGAGTCTGAGTCTAACTCGTGCAAGCAGCGCTATATCCAGTAGGTCTACCGGACTTCACCTTTACCGTTGCCGTTTATTATTAAGTTTTCGTATGAACGGCGGAGGGAGGAATAAAAGAGGAGAGAAAAGGGAGGTATGTGGGACACCTTGCTGCAAGTGTTGAAGGGGGATGAACGGCCCTCTGACTGGTGTGATGAGGCGGTTGTTTTTTTTTCTGCTGGGATTGAGTTTATGGGCTGTCTTGTTGTTGGAATGTGTCCCTCCAAAATGCATAATTTGGGACTTAAAACCCCCATTTTGTGTAAATTTACTTGCAAAATTGAAATTTTGAGCACCTATAATCTCCTTTGTTGGAAAATTGCAACTTTCTGCTCCGCTCCACGACTCTGCTGAAGTGTAGCGGCGGCGGCGGCAGAACGCTGGCGTGTGGCAGGCGCGCATGCTGATAAGGACACTGCACACACTCACTCAGTGAAGACGATTGGGCAGCCACTGTATGACGACGTACAAGGACGACTGCGTCAGCGGCGTAGACAGGAGGGCTTAGGCCCCGCCCATTCCTCCAGGCAAAACACAAGCATACGTTTAAACTGCACTAAATTTGCCAATTTGGTCAGTTTATTCTCAGGAACATAATTAGAATTGTTGCCACTAGATCTCATTTTTAAAGCTACCTGGATTAAAATGCACCTAATTCGATTTTGGCTGGAGGTCCGCCGCAGACCCCTCGAGGGGGGAGTTCACACCGCTCTCCCTGATCCCTAGCTGAATTTTAGGGGTCCTATTAAGGGAAGGGAGAGGAGGGGAAGACAGGGGAAGGGAGGAAAAGGGTAAAGGGTGAGATGGACAGGGGGACGAAAGGGGAAGGGAAGGAAGACGAGGCACCTCGCAATTGACATTTCTGGCTACGCCACTGAAGTGCTTGTATGTGATAGGCCTAGATGTGCAGGACAGGACGAGCGGTGCTTGCAATGAGAGGAGGAGGCAAGGCAAGGTACGGCGGTTGAGCGGTCCCACGAGTCACCGACGCAGCTCGCGGTCGCTGACGACCACTGGCCGGACAGACGCCATTGAGACCACCGTAGACTGCCCATCCGTCTGACAGTGTCTGTCGTTGACTGCGTGAATAGGCTTAACACAGTGACATCGGTCGGTCGGTCGGTGCGTCGCTGTGCTGCGTGCAGCTACTGAGTCAGCCAGTCTGCACTCCTCCACGCATGCTGCTGCTGCTGCTGCTGCTTGGTATATGACGGACGTGCCGTGTCGTATCGTGTCACGAGAGAACGGTCTCGTACACGCGGATCCGTTGTAAGATGATGACAGAATGTCCAGTGGCCGATCAGTTGTGCTTGGAGCATTGTCAGTCGTTTCTTGTCACTGTGTTTAAACCGAGAATTTCTGAAGGTAATGCTGCTACTGCTGCTGCTGCTGCTGTTATTGTTAACGATGACGCGCACGCCAGAGCGGTCCTCAGAACAGAGTGCGTAATAGCCGCAGCAAGCGCTATGACCTTTTGCCTAGATGTACATCCCCCTTGACGTCCGGTGACAGATCATGAATACTTAGATGTATGTAGGTCTACGTAGATATCCTTGGGCAGATCATGTCGTTGAAAAGATGAGACTACATTTTACCTATTGTTGCTGCTGGTGCCGCTGTGGATTAGACGTGTACGGTTACATGCTGCATGGCGGCGCCGAGCCGCGCTAAGTCTAGTGAGACCAGGCGGTTATCAGTAGACTCACACGCAAGCAGAACAACGCATAGGACGGATCGAGGCAGTGTCAACTTACAACCGGTGTATAGTGGGACACGTGCGTCGTGTACGCTCCGTATTTATAGGTATACGTCTCTCTGTGTTTGGTGCAGGGGTGTCAGTTCCGGGG
>Ga0209367_1011279_pt1 | contig 11876 bp, 7 predicted proteins | sample WorMetLIZISLAND2_FD_187412 | JGI IMG/M metagenome (GOLD analysis project Ga0209367, IMG submission 187412) | Marine gutless worms symbiont microbial communities from Max Planck institute for Marine Microbiology, Germany - Olavius geniculatus... ... | reverse complement strand
TGAAAGTTGTCCTAAATCGCGTCAAATTTTGGACGTTTTTTGCTATCCCAAATTTTAAGAGGGCAGCGCCCCCAAAATTTGTACACACGTTATCAGCCCCACTTAGCATTACATCACATGGCAAAGTTTCGTTAGGCTACTCTCTTTGGCTTTGAAGTTATTGTGGCTAATTCGCTAAAATTTAAGCCAATTTTGGACCCCCATTGAAAAAATTTGTAAAGGAGACCCCATCCCCATTAGAGGATGCACTACCAAGACTTGGCCATTCTCTAGCACGTGTAAAACTTTGGGGGCTCAGCACCCTTTAGGGGCTAACATATGGTCTTCCGAAAAAGTCGACTTGGGTGGGTATGATGTCACACTGAGATCTCCGTAATTGCTGGGCCAAAGTTCACCAGACTTTTTTCACCTAAAACAGGAGTAATCGTGGTAGATCAAATACTTGTCCAATTTTGAATATCTTCATCCATTCTGGAGATATTCGCCACCGAACTTCGAAGTTGTCCAAAATCTTTTTTGGGAGTGCCCCCCAGAAATTTTGGACCAACGTTATAAAACTTGGCCTAGTTCTGATCACCGTACAAAATTTCACGCCAATTGGCCAACGCATCTGAGAGATCTCGCGATGAAAAAAAAGAAAAATAAACCACAGCAAAACATAAGCCCGCTCCAAAAGCTATCGCTTCTGGGCGGACTAACTTAACTGAAAAACAATAGTGTCCTCACTTTTGCGAAGTAGTAACGCTATTTTCACAGTAACTGCTTTACTCACTCCAGCTCACGTCCGTGGATAACGCGGAGGTTCCTCAGGAAGGACAGGTTTGTGAACTGCGGACTGTGACGTTCAACAATCAATGCACCGGTAATCTCTTGCACCGACTCAAACACTGAGAACTGTTCCACGCGGGCATCTGGCGTTGACAACGTGTTACTGACAGTATAAAACAGCACATGTGACCACCATTAGACAACGAGCAAATGCAGAAAACTACTTAACATGAAAAATAACACACAAAAGCTTCTACCACACCTTATGAAGCACTATGAAAATTAGTGACTCATTTTCTTGTTGGTATCACAGTTTAAATAACTTCAGTGACCAGTACCATGCATGCTACCAAAAAAAACAGAAAATAAAACCCAGATGTCACTATGGGAGACAAGCTACAGCCTACACAGTTCCTATTGCAATACTGACCTTCAAGTTCCGCCAAGGTCGATGATTTTCATCTCATCTGAAAGGGCATATACCACTTCCTATTAGTGATTAATAGCAACCTTTGCCCTATCTTTCACCGTTTCCGACACACAGCCAGTTTTCCACTGAAAAATGCACATTTTTCCTATTCCCTCCATTCAACCGCAAATATGTCATGTTTCCCTTGCACTACATCTCCCCAAATTTTGTACGCAGAGAACCAGCCTCGACACAGGGCTAATTATTCATGTAATAAGTTTCCCTTACGACCTAAGGCTTAGCTACAATACATCAGTGACAGACAGACGGACAGACAACAAAGTTCCACATTCAGTTTAAGTAAGTAAACGTCTAGTTTTCTGAGCATCCAAGTATTACAGTACAAGCTCTCAGCCATCTCACTTGATAAAGTGCAGAATCTTGATGGAGCCTTGGACGATTGTGCATCCGGCAAAGCTGTCGATGTTTCCGCCATGAACGTACTCGTAATCACCCGGAACCATACATGCTGCAATCACACGTCACGATACGCAAACATGTACGCAGCACTTGAAAACTAAACCACAGCCAGCTTAGTACACTACATAAAATCAAAGAGACAAACGATGAGCACATATACTTTAAAAATAGTAAGGTAATCTGTAAAAACAACAATAATACTAAATTTTTCATTTCACCTAAATGTAGAGTATACAAAGCAAACAATTTTCAGTTAACAATTCGACTATAAAATACAGAATAAACTGTGACAAAAATTCTCTTATCAATTATATTACAAATCTCCGGACTATCACAGAGTAGTATAAGCTGCGAGACAACTACCACCGCAGTCATTCACCAGCACTGTGAGTGACTTACTTTTAGGACAAGGTCCATCGCACGGAACACATTTTCCTGACTTGTCCATTTTGCCCGGGCTGCAGGCACTGACGCAAGCTCCGCCCTCCGTGAGCAAGTGAGCTAAACAATCAAAACAATACACAGCTAGCGTACCTCACGTTGTTTAACTAATGGACTGATTGCAGAGATGCATATGAATATTCACGATGTCCATGTCGAAGCACTGAATTTTGTGCCATCACGATGCATCCCTGCAATCAATCGCTTAACTGAACAACGTAGCACTGCACTCATTTGCTAGTCCATGGCTGGACAATTCCTAGTAGGTTAATTGATGACTGGTTGCTAAACAGCACCAATATAACACCAGTTGTAGTCGGCAGACACAGAAATGAATGACCTTGACATTTAACTTTGACAACTAAGATAGTCCCATACTCGGTTATGAGCATAGGGTCCAGAGCTGATCCCAGTCTCCAAGCTGTCAGCCTGCAGAGTGAGTGAGTGATTGAGTAGGGTTTAACGTTCCACCCGACACAGTAAAGGTCATTTCGGGGATGGCCTTTTTAGGCAGAATGCACACAAACAAAATAATGGAACGGTAAGTTTAAACTTTACAATAAACAGAAAGTTTAACCTTTACAGAAACACGAAACACAAAAATGAGGTTAACCTAAAATTGCAAGAACTCCATTAAATGCGATTACTTTACACCATCCCAGCTGCAGATCATTGCCACTCTTGGTTAGTATCAAATTATAACGGTTGGCGATAGAGACACCTGTGTGTGACTGACTTGCCTCGACAGCGAATCAACTTACCTGATAGTGAACCAGCTGGCTATACAATATGATAGGTATGCAATGTATGGAGAAACGGTAATAGCAATGACAAAAGCAACAGCAGTCAATTCTGCGGCACTCCCCATCACGAGGACAAAAACAACACTGCTAAGCCAACAATTTGAGACAAAACTACGCCAACAGTAACAACGGAAACTGAACATTTTTTCACCAACCGGGGCAGGTGGGAACACACGTCGTGCCGTACGCATATCTCACGTCTGGATTTGGTTCGTTTCTGTGAGTCTGGTGATTGTAAATAAACGGAGGCGGACATTCGGAAATGCACTCTCCATTGTCAATGAAATGTCGACACGCCTACAGCGGAACAATGCAAACTGCTAGATCTTTCAACAGCACCGTCATCACTTGTCACTTCTGCCACTAATGCAAATAATCCTTTTCATCTGTACTGTTTGGTTAATTATCTTAAGCACAATATATATTTATCCACTTAATAACAAGTCAAGTTGTGCCTACCCAGCACTGAGTGTTATTCACCATCGCTGGTAGATAGTAAACAACAAAATAAATGCTTTTTCGTTTTGGCTGCAACACGAAATAAAAATGTTTCATTCATTCAATAATCGTACGTCGGTTAACTGAAATACCAAAAATGCAATGAACATTAAAGCTTATAATAGAAATCATCTGTTTATAGTTAACACCAAAATAGGCACAAAATATCACTGCCTCTAGCTGAAATTACAGCACGTCAAACTGAATTTAGACAGACAAATACCACAATATACCATAATCATCAATACCATTCAAAATTACAGAGAACAAATGGCTGGAGATTGAACAATTATAAGAAAAGTGCCCAAAAAGTTTAACACCAGCAAAATGTCACTGCTAACTCACAGTCCCACTAGTTTGTCAAACAAACACAATCTGGGAGTACAGTACATAGTCTAAAACTTGCACCGACAACTTTTGTAACAAAAGAAGGTCCAAAATTATCTACTAAAGTTTACTATTTATTGCCACAAATGCCACAGTGAAAACAAACTTCAAAGCAAACGTATGACATAGCATATTTTTATATGATATCAATTAAATGAATTTCCCTTCCTTGTGTTTTTTCAGTCATTTGATTTCTTTTCAGTTTTTTTATACTCTACACTCCTACCTCTTCAGTAAACTTCCCATTACTCAATTTAAAAAAAAATTTACATAGCAGTACTTGTTCCATTTCTGTCAATTCAATTCAGTTGTAGTTCTGATAGTTTATGTGCTCGATAAAACTGGGAAGCTTGTATGTCAGTTTTAAGCACAAACCATGTATCAGACGGAAGAAGTCAAGTTGTGCCTACCCAGCACTGAGTGTTACTTGGTCCGGTACATCCTCCGACGCACTCGCGATGGCAGCAGTCGGCAATCGCCGGTCCGTAGCAACTGTCATCACACTGGGCCGCACAGTTCCTGATTACTGCACCGACAACAAAATTAAGGTGCATACACAGCAACGTAACTGAACTGAACTGCAGATATGACGTCATTGTAATTTATGATGTCACGGAGCACTAAACTGAAACGATTTGGAGCGCTAATGCAAATAGCAGAAAATTATGGACACTGTCGCATGATAATTTTCCAGTCTGTAGCCGGATTTGTAAAAGCAAGGTCCCGCAGCATCTAATTTTGAGAAAACCCTGACAAATACGCATACAAATTTCTCATTTGCTTATGTGAATATATGACAGCTTAAATCTGTGCTAACCGCAAACAAAAGCATTCGAATGAATTACGGTTTCATGCAAATTTGAGGGGCGGTCAAAGATTTTTGAGTCTCTACATACTGACAAAAACTTTTTATTGTCCATATATCAGTAAAACATACCTTCCTTATGTATTCGTGTGAGCAGCTTGTGGAAGTAACGTCATTATAATTTGACGTCATAAACAATTAAGCTGAAACAATTTGGAGCAATAACGCAAGCAGCATTTGAATCAGGCTGGTAGTTGCATGAAACTTTTTAGTCTGTAGCTGGATTTACCAAAGTGGGGTTCTGTGGGAACTGTTTTTATGAAAGCCTTCAAAAATATGTATACGAATTTCTTATTTGCATCTGTGAGTATACTATAACCTAACCTGTGGTAGCTGCAAATAGAAGAATTTCAGACAATTACGACGTAATACCAATATTTAACAGTATCACAAAGATTCTATTGACAATTTAACTGTTAATTATATCAATGTTAATGAAAGTCCAATCAAGATTTGTGACTAGTTACATAAGCCCCTGATGGGCAGGGGGGCTGTAAGGGAGCCCCACGCCCTAGTCCCCTAATTTCAGCACTGTACTGAGTGCAATCCAGTCTAAAGTCTACAGTTACCTAGCTGCCTATTCACGACTAAGACCACCCTGTGTACAACAATGACTTGACCCCTAGTGACTATTATCTATTTTGCAATCTAAAATTTGATCATGGTGGTGTCTGCTATTCACAATGATAAATGACTGAAGCCTCTTTTGTCGACGCTAAAAAATGTTTCTATTTAATGCTCTATGACGTCATAAATTACAATGATGTCACATCTGCAGCAGACTCATACAAGTCAGTAAACGATGTACGTTTCACTGATGACTGTAGAAAATATTGCTGTCTAATATGTCGAGGCTGGAAACTTTTGGGATGGGCGTCGTACATGAAGAAAATTTCAGAGGCATGGAAAAAAGTAGCAGTGGCAGCTTCAGCAGCAGTGTTCGCTCCTTTCATTCCTCTTTAATCAACAAAACTGCAACTGAATGAAAAGACGAGACTTAAAATGACAAAAAAAGCGGTTACTTTTCTGGCACATCTCTGGTCCCTTGCCCCAGCAACGACGTACTCCGTTCGTTTCACAGGCAGCATCACAAGGTCCACCTGGCAACACAGTATCAGCTTCAGCATCAGTAAGCAAGCAATTAGGAATTTAATGTACATATCCAAGCAATGCAAACTTGTGTCCAATCGAGTCACAATGCGAACGTACAAGAAGAAAGTAATTAAAAACAAATCTCTTGTATAAACTGGACGAATCAAACTACTGCTGACATGTGTTATATGACAGAACTAGAAACAGTGAAAGCTCACCATCAGCCCTGAGTTCTGACCCCAAAAACGCTTCCCTATAGGAGCACACAGAGTGGCAGAACTGAGCCAAAATGAAACGAAATAAAAATGACATGAAATAAGAATGAAATAAAATAAGCTGACATGAAAGCTGCAGGCTGCGGCTTTCATTGAAATTCGGGGGGGAAGGGGGATATGATCTTTGTATTGGTAAAACGGTGAATTTGTACAATTTGGTACCGGCCTCACCACCGGGAACGTAACGGCAGTATATGGGAGAGGTGTGGCCTACCACCCATGTAGCTGAGTTGTGTTTGCACTTACTGTCGACTCAGGGCCTCAGAAACTGAGATGAGCATCATCCTGAAAATCGCAGAGCTGTGAGAGGGCGATGCTGACTATGGGGCAAGTTACGTTACGTCATTTCACTTAAGTTCAGATCTGTCGCTCTGTCAGCTCCTTGATAGGGGCACAGTTTTGCTCAGTAAAAATAACAGATGCATAAACTTGTTACATGTAAAGAAATCAAACTTTTAATATGCAGAAAAATTAGCCAAAAATGCCTCATCTGCAATAAAAATGTCATGAGTATATGCCATTAATCTAGTTTTAATAAGTAAGTAAGTAAGTAGGTGCATGTTTAAAGTGCAAAATGTCAGCCAGTGGCTGAATCTGAGGCACTTGGCTGAGACGATATGGGGAGCAGCAGGCAGTATTATTCAAAAATGAAATCTAACTGCTAGTATTTTAGTGACTATTTTACTGACCAAATCTGTGTACCATTAGTCCTATTTCACAGATAATTATTAATACTTCTACCACTGGTATCATGTTTTTTTATGCATTACACAAAGTGACATGTAAATCGTATAACAACAAAAAGCTAGATACAACCACATGTTAGACTATTTGATAACAAATGAGACACCGAGCAGTAAGTGGCAATTACAAGTCTGTGGTGGTGGCCTTTCAGTTGGCGGAAAAAAGCTTAAGTTTGATCTTCTGTGTGTTAGCACGTCCAACCAGTCGATGGTGTCGATGAAGCACATGTCCAAGTTGTCTTCAAACAGGACGCTGCCAGCCATTATTTCTGCAACAATGAGCAAACACTTACTAACCTGAACAGTAGACGCACAAGAAAATCACAGCGTAAGATGTCCATTTTAACAACTCAATTTCTAGGCCCGTTTCACAAATTTTTTGGTCCCTGACCCATTTCAGGTTGATCTTCGGGTACCATTTTTTCCCTTCAATCGATCGATAGTTAAATGCCCGACCATTAACCTACGCAACTCACTAATATCATACGAAACTGGTCAGACAGCCATCTATTCAAGCAAAATAGTCCCTGCTGAGTGAATATAACTATGAAAATTTTTAAAACTCTAAATGCATCTTTGAATCAATTTGTTCCACAACTTCTACTTGCCATATGCATTATTTGTTGATGTCAACAGGCAAAACAGCCAAACAAAATCGTTCTAAAGCTAATCAAAGTACAGCTAACTCTACTTCATGGATGAGTAATGTACAATTGTACAAGTACTTGTGCACATGCAGATTATGGATTTGCTGGCTTGTAAAGTGCTTTAATTGTCTGTAAGTTGTATTCATTCATTTGCTAAATTGCCAGGGTAAGAAGTAATTCCAAGCCAAGTCGTCTTAGGCATAATGAAAAAATTAGCCTAAACCATCATCCTGCCAAACTCGTAACATATCACATCACAGAACCTGCATATAACGAAGCACTATAGTAATTTACTTACTTACTTGTGTCTAAGGTATACAAAATTACAAGAAATCGTCACTACTTAATTCTGACCTCCAAGACTTCATTCTATGCTCACTGCATCACACGTTTCGACATTAATGCTGCAAATAATTACAGTTGTGATGCAAAAACCAATCAATGAAGAAACAGCACAAAACCAAACAAAATCACACACCATGCAATGAAGTCAGCTGCAATTCTTTCACGCCGGCACCTGGACGGCTCTTCAGATAGTTGTTGGACACGTAAAGACTGTAGCCGATGTTGGTCGGGTCGTTCGGTACTTGGTACAGAGTGTTTCCACGAATGACCCTCAGGTTCGTGAGAGGAATCGCGTCTGTGTTGTAGATGAATGCCAGCAAGACATACCCAGTCACCTGTATACAGACCAGTGTGAGAATATCAGCTTCTCTGTTGTACGAACAAACAGCCAACAGAACTAGCGAGAAATGGCAAAAGGTTACCAGATCTACCAAAAAACGTTTGTTTTATGTTGATGTAGGGTGCATTCACCTGCGTTGGGTGACCGGTAAAAACACTGTGTGCCATATGGCAGGTGACGCTCCGAAGCTTTGAGATGGGTTTCCCACAAAAAAACTCTACTGTGCTAAGGCATCGTATGGTGCAAAAAAGTTCGGCTTTACGTAAATATCTATCAGGTATTAATGACTTGTACGCGCGAGAGGTAGCATAGCTAGCTATAGTGCATATTAGCTACGATAATTCTGTCTGTCTGTCACAACCCACTACCGTTTGGAGACCACGTGAGATATAAACTTCAAGTTTTCACCATACGATAGCTTGAAGTCTGTAGTATTTCGTGACAAAATTTCATGCCGCTGGGTCAAGGGGGGTCCCCTCGAACAAAGGGGAGAAATAGGGCATACCCTCTAAAAAGACGAGTGTTATTAGCTCGTTTAGCGTGAAAATGGTTACAGATAGGCAGAGACATGCTCTGTATCATAACAAGCACTGGCAACAAGCTTCTTAGGAATGTCAACATCGACGACCTTGAATGATCTTGAACCCCTAAAACAGTGGGTTTTAGTGAACGTTTCGCGATTTCGGGCTGCGACACGCATTTCAAGAGTGAACTGCGCCAAAATGGCCAGAGATATACCAAGACAACCTGCATATGAAAATTTCAGCATTGAATGTGGATTTTAGCAATCCAAGTCCAGACCATCTAAGTTCAAGGAGGCCTGCAAACACGGGTGTCAAAGAGGGGTACCCTTCTAAAAAGTGGTTATTTATCCACTGTTGGCTTGTCTAGCGTGAAAATGGTTGCAGATAGGCACAAATGTGCTGCTTAACATAACAAGCACTGGCAACGAGCGTCTTAGGATTGTCAACATTGATGACCTTGAATGACCTTGAACCCTAAAAATTGGTGTATTAGTGATTTTTTGGCGATTTCTGACTGAAAAAGAGTGAACTGCGATCAAATGAATGGAGATAGACCAAGATTACCTGCAAACAGTAACTACTATAGACTCTTGCGCGTCTCATGAGCATTAGCTCAGATTTCCTGTACACTAACTTGTCTGTAGGGGGTCGCTAATTCTGGGACATGATGTAGACAATCATCTGAAATACTATTATACCATACCTCTTGTATAGATGACAGAAACGACAGGTTGTAGGGTCCGCGTTTCAGAAAACTGAGCTCCAAGTTTCCGTTGACGATCGTGCAGTTCTCATAGCGATCCATGTACCGGGTGATGGTCTCGTTGCCGACATCTGTGTTGTCCGTTATACCGACTTGTGTTCCAAGACAGACTGTATACAGCAACAACAGCGCTTCACGTAAACGGCGAACGCGCCAACACCACTTCCAGTTCTAATACAAAATCATTTCTTCTAACACATTAGTTAGTGGGACTAGTGATTCTATCATGCCCGAAGATCGTGGATCTAACCGCTTTTCAGCTAGCGGTATATGTAAAAACATCGCTTAGCGATGCTTTGTGAGCTTCAGTGCCAAAGCTGAAAATGAACCTTATAAACTTGGCATTACGGGCGTAGCCATAGGAGAGTGGGCACTATTCAGTTACTCAAAATAGTGTTAAAGTGCACCAAAACACTTCATTTTCACACACACAAAAATCCCAAAATGTTCTGAGGAGGGGGCATAGACCCCTCCCCAGATCCCTTCCCTGGCAAGGAAACACCCCTCCCCACTCCCCACTTTGAGTTCCCCCTGCATCCAGATCCTGGCTACACTACTGCTTGTCTGCAGATAACCCCCACACTTGTTGGGGAGGGCTATCTGCAGATCTTCTATAGAAATTCTTTCTTTACATGGGACGATATTACACTGACACGACAACGAATGCGCCATGCATGCGTTGGTCTGGGGATTCCTCGTAGCGCAGCAAGGTACACGACCCAGGGCAGTATATAGGTGGCCTGGACAACCTTGGAATGAACCCAATGACTTATTATATCTTGTTGGTTCCAGTCTACATCAGCCGAAAGACATCAGTCGGCGCCCCGATTTACGACGGGACTTAACCCGTCGACGATGTCGCCGCCTAGCCAGTCCAGTGACGGCTCGTAACAGACAGACAGACGTACCCTTCTTTGAACTTACAGCGCCATAAAACTCACAAGGTAAGGTAAACTCACAAGATCCACGGGACATTTTATATATGTCTACATATTATTATAGGCTTCCACGTCAGATCAGAGAAACCAAGTTTCCGCTGGAAACCGTTCGCAATAGATAGAAGTGAAAAGGCAAGAACGCGGAACAAGACGATGACGTCACGTCGCACCTGCCAGCCACAGAGATCGACAGCTCACGCCAATCTGTAGACCAGCGGCAGCAGCATTAGGCCTATGGCTGTAAGTGGCAGCCAACAACATTATGTATGGCCTACATCACTGGCGGTCATTCCAAAGCTATGGCAGCACGTTGCCCCCCCTCTATACAGTTTTTGGCCGACCGTTAAGTCAAGTCTTGGGTACGATGTGTCTGTCTGTCGCGCATGTATTGTGGCTAAATCGTACGTCGTAAAGAGTCGGCGAAAGTACTAGTGGATACAGCGATGACGAATTCCTATATTCTGTCAAGAGTAACCATGTCTCTATCTGCAGCGGTTTCGCCGCAATTTTGAACGCGAAGTTGCACCTGCATGCAGCCATCACCCACGTGAGCCGAATTACCGTATCGTATCCTAGCGTTGATTGTTGCATTCGATGTAGCAGCGACCGGAAGTTGGACGCTGGCCTTCGGATATAGAAGGTATACTGGTCGTCTTTCCCTAGCGACAGCTGGGCTTCTTTTTCCCTTCCGGTCGCCCCAACCTGTGCGTCCTCTCAGCAGGACAGCTCAAAACTTCTTCCATCTTCCTTGACGCTGTTATATGTACACTATACTGGTACCAAGACTTCCACAGACAACTGTCTTGTTCCAGTAACATCTGCATGAAGTGGACTGGCATGTACATCACTCAGCCAAATCTCTATTATATGGCCGTGACTCAGTTCACAAATTGAAAATACCCAAATCACCGAAATCACCACAACAAAAACTGCAGTAGATCATTAGCTTCCCGTGCTTTAATTGCTGCCTCAAGAAGCTGGATCTCTAGCAGGCTTACAAGTTGACTTGATAGCCAACCAGTGGTTATCTATATAGCTCCCGTGATCTGCAGCATGTATAAGAGAAGACTGCATAGGGCTGTGTATACGTTATCAATCAGTGAGCAATGCATCTCCGCCATTATCAGCGCACAGGTGAGAGCTCGTCCAGGCATAGTTTTACACGATAATAAACTACAGCACACTGCATCTACAGTGAGTAATGACTTTGCATCGCAGCACGATTTTTTTCATACTCGCTGCCCTTACAAGCGATTTCCAGCTATAGCTCGATCATGACGCCGTCTTGTTAACGACACTACTCGCGGGTGGAAGAAATCGTCTCCTACGCCAATTAAGGCACGCCAAGCAGCCCCTTCTCGCTAAAATGCAGTTTCAGGAACACAAGTATACGGCGGCGGATCCAGAAATTCGGAATGGGGGGGCGGAAGGGTAGGGGATCGAGTCGAGTTTTTTTGAAAAATTTATGCCAAAAATAATGCATTTACTTGCAAAATGTTCGCATATTTTAAGATGCATCCAGTCAATAGGGGGGGGGGGGGGCCGCCCCCCCTTGGAT